>JAABUY010001846.1_pt1 | contig 26964 bp, 27 predicted proteins | sample 5560271 | NCBI WGS metagenome assembly JAABUY01 (sample SAMN10711886, study PRJNA513374) | rock metagenome | isolation source: Antarctica rocks | place: Antarctica: Victoria Land, University Valley | reverse complement strand
ATCAATTAGCTGAGTATGATAGGAGAAAGAAAAGGAGGACGAGGGGGAGAAGGAGGAGGCATGGGGAAGACACGTACATGCGGACAGGCATGAGTTTGGCTCTTGTCGTCCCGCGCTTGGTATTGATGATGAGCCAGATATGCTCTTCGCGGGGGAGGAGCTCGGTATCTTCGCGGGATGAGAGAGTTTTGGCATGGTGTGCGAGGAGGGCGGTCAAGGCTTTCTTGGCTTGCGAGGGCGAGAAGGTGGCCGGGAGGGGAGTGGTGGATGTGGAAGGGGGAGTCGGTGCGACCATGGTGTCCTGGGTTGATAAGAAGTCAAGATTATGACCTCTCACCTCCAGCGCAACTTTTGCGGTCCGATAAGCTTTGCTGAAAACCCACGTCATCACACCCCACCACGACCCGCACCCTGTCCTCTGGATTTTTTTGAGTGAAGGGCTGTGAAGTGGAACTCAGAAGACAACAGTAGGCCAGATCCCGGTATGCATGCTAAGCAAATCTGTTGAAACACCAGCCTCCTTCTTCCCCCGCGTCTATCGCCCCGAAGTAGAGATTGTCTCTGTAACGCCTCGTCCGTTATTCGCCCAGGAACCAGCTTCCTCAGTCCTCGTCCATCTCCTCGTCGGACTCTTCATCTGAGCTCTCCCCTTCCGCAATCTTCAGCGGCTCCAGATCGAAATCCTGATCAGCTCCTATGGTCGCTCAATCAGCACCGATAATCTCGCTATTGAACGAAAATGGTACTCACCAGAATAGCTATCGCAGATGAGGTACAACTTCAACTTCCACTCTCCCTGGCCCAGCGTGAACTCCAACCTCGCCTCCAGATTCGCCTTGACCGTGACCTTCTTAATTGCGTACAGGTTCTTGGTGACTGGGTCACCGACCACGAGCCACCAAGACACCATCTTGCGGTGCGGGAAGTGAGGGGCGTCGGCGACTTGGTCGTCCGGGTTTGACTCGTCTGCTTCGCGGTCGAGGGTGATGGTCAACGAGATGGGCTCAGAGGAGGTGAGTGCCTCGGTGTTGGGGATGGAATATGAGACCTCGATGTTAGGATATGAATTGACGAATTTGGCCACTCGAGCCCTACATCTGGTGTCAGTGGTGATGTGAATTGCAGCATGGTTACGCACAGTTGTCGGTCCGACATCCGAAGCAGATCATTCCTCTCCTCATCCTCAAGCTCCATGATATCATACACCGAGTCATGGCCCGCCTTGGCGAACCGACTCAGTATATCCGCATCGAAGTAGGGCACCTGCTTGAGCGGCGAGTCCCGATCCCATACTGCCTGGACACACATCTGACTGAGGTCCATCGCTCCAAGACATCCAAGATAGCTCTTGCTCGACATGACGTCCACGCAAGCCGACAACAGACCCGTGACCTTGCCGAGGATCGCTGCTTGGTCAATCGCAAGGTCCGGTGGGAGTGTCATTCTGCTGAAATGCGCCTGAAGGAGGAGATAGGTCTTGAAGTAAGGCGAATTGTAGTCCGCCCTCGCGACCTTGACCGGCACTCGATCGTATATGCGCTGGAGTAGAGTGTCTTCGTGATGCCGAATCGGGACGGTCTCGAACTCGTGTGCCGAGGAGACAATCTCGAGCAGTCCCTTGAGCTTGGTCGTCTCCTTGATGGAAGCGGAAAAGGTCTCGACCGTGACATAGGAGATGTAGTAGAAGGATGCGATCATGCCAAGATTGTTGGGCAAAGTGTCCATCTCGTCTTGCACCATGATGCAGTCAGACGAGACGAGGTCGTTCAGGGTGGACTCGACCAGCTCGGATAGGTAGTCGGCAACGTGGGTCGGCGTGGTCCCTTGGAGGTTATAGAATCCGGGGTTTTGCATGAGTCTTCGGTAGAACCAGGTCCAAGTACACCAATCCACCGCATCCTGCTTGTTCTCGATCGTCTTCGCCACAATCTCCGCATTGAAGTGGTCGTGCATATAATTCGGCAAGCTCGACTCCACCGGTAATGCCTCGTTCAAAAACTTCTTGAAGAAGTCCTTGCGAGTCTGCTGACACATCAGGACGCAGCGACTTGACGTATCGACTGCCGGGCGACAGGCTCTTCCCATCATCTGGAGGACATCGGCGATGGCGTAGTCGACATAGCGATGTTCTTGCCCTTCGAAAGATTGAACACCCATAATGATGACCATATACGAAGTGACGGGAAGGCTCCATGCGGTGTCTTTCGATGCCACAAGTACCTTGATGGCACCCTCCTCGAACAGCGCCGTAACGATTCGCTTGTCCAACTTGCTTAGCGCCTCGTGGTAGTACCCTATCCCATACTTGAGCGTTTCCGCCAAAGCTTGATCCTGCAGCCGCTCCAGATGGGGCGCGAGCTCCTCTGGCTCGACATTGAGGAAACGCGTCTCCTTATCGTCGGCCAAGCAGTATGTGAGGATATCGTTCGCGGTGAGCTTGCACTGCTTGCGCGAGGCAACGAAGCATATTGTTGGTCGGCCGGCAGCGTGCTCGACCATCGAAAGGTATGCGGGCTTGGCCATGGCAAGCATGAGCGAGGGGAAGTGGGGAACGTTGAAGCTCTGTAGGTGGACCTCCAGAGGCAGCGGCCGAGCAGAAGGGGAGAAGTTGAAAACGGTTTGGGATGAAGCGCCGATCCAGTCGCCCAAGTCCCGAGCGTTGGACAGCGAGACACTACATGCGACGATCCGGGTCTTGGTACCGGTCTGCTGCGAGACGTAACGTGTACGGGAGACGATGACCTCATAAGTAGAACCCACATCGCCGCCGATGAGTTGGAGCTCGTCCGCAATAAGCAGTCCGATGGTCTGAACCTCCTTTCGGATCTTCCATCGCCGTGATAGCAAGTCCCACTGGTTTGGTGTACAGACCACGACATCGGCTTTGAGGAGCAACGCTCGGTCCGCAGTCGCTTCGCCGGTGAGCGCGAAGACCTCCTTGTTCAGGTCGGAGAATTTGTCGGCCCATTCGGATACTCGAGCATCCACCATCTCCTGATAAGGCTCGATACATACTGCACGCGGAGCATCACGCTTGGACCACAGACGGAGAAGGGCAAACTCTGCACAGATCGTCTTCCCAGATCCGGTGGGCGCGCCAACGAAGACGTTCTCATCCGTGGTGAAGAGCGCTGGGAACACCTGGGTTTGGATCTTGTTGAACAACTCGAAGGGGTAGAGGTCTTCGAATGCCTTATTATGCAGAGCCGTGACGGGTAAGGGCTGCAGGTCTAGGAGAGCCGTGTGAGGTGGGAAGGGTTCAGGGCGGATGAGATGCTGGAAGGAGATCGGCAGGCGGGTCTCAGACTGAAGCCAACGATCGGAGATGACGGAGATGTAGTAGTTTGGCGGAACAGGCTCGGAAATTGGCACAGTGATGGTGACGTAGTGCTCGTCTTGTGCGAAACGCTCACGAAGAACGAACGTATCGTGGTAGAGGATGTTCTCGCCGTCGACGTCCTCGACGATGACCCAGAAAGCCTGGGTGGCGCCGTGGATATCCCGGTCCCATTGGAAATCAGGAGTGATCGTGACATTTATCTTCAGGAGTGATCGGGTCAGCGGAAGGACGTGTGCTTGCAGGTCGACACGCGGGAACTTGTGTACCAGACTCTCGATGAGCTGACCGGATTTGGGCAGGCCAATAAGCTCGCCCAATTCTGCCGCGTCGAGATCGAAGTACCGATACCACGGGAATTCCTTCCTTTCCGCTCGGGTGATGATCTCCCCTCGGACCCTAGGGAACTGCCGAAGCGGCGTCATTGATCGCCACATCCTCCTCTCGACCATCTTGCACAAGTCCAGAGCAGCCCGCATTGGTCCGGCCCATCCCTTCTTCAGGCAAATCTCAAACATCGCCCGGATGATACGCCCAGCTGACTGCTGGATAAAGACCATATCGGTGACGATGTCGAAGCCGCTGAGCTTCAGTTGAGATATGTAAGCCTGAAGCAGCACATTGACCTTCGACACCGGCTCGTCCACCCCTTCCTTGACAGGGATCGGAACCCGCTCCAGCAACTTGGCTAGTTCAGGCTTCTCTTCTTGTCGGACGGGAATAAGCTTGAACTCATTTGACAACGCGAAGACCCGGAAAAGGTCGATCATGGTAAGATTAGGCTTCAGATGCTTGTTGTACACCGCCATCGACGAGTAGGTGACGTAGTAGTGAGAAGCGATTCGACCGAGGTCAGTGCTCTGGAAGATACCGGTTGCGCGGTCGTAGCGGATTAGCCCTCCCTTCTCCAGGAGCACGGCGGCAGAGTGGACGAGATCGGCTGAGGCATATCAGTATACAATGCCTCATCGAGAGACGAATGCTCACCTCGCTTTTGGACTAAAGCGGGATCGCCCTCTAGGTAATCTGCACCGACGTTGTAGAGGGCCGGAGAGCCAATCATCCGCACATACCTGTAGTGATCCTCAGCGTGTTACACCACACCAACCTGCTTGAAACTTACAGATACGTGTATCCCAGCCATTGCACAGCTTCGTCCCTATTTCGCACTGTCCCGAGCACGATCTCCGCATTGAGGTTGTCTACCATTTTCGATACGAATTGACTTTCAATCGGGAGCTGCTGGTTCATCAGACTGGTATAGTACTGCAATTCGGCATGGTTGGTGATGATGATTCCCTCGCCGTACGTGTCGAATTGTGGTCGACCAGCACGACCGAGCATCTGAAGCACGTCTTGCGGGGACAGCTCGCACCACCTGCCCTTTTCCGGGTTGTAGATCTGGGTACCCTTGATGATGACGGTGTGGGCGGGAAGATTTACACCCCAGGCGAGGGTAGCCGTACAGCACAGAACCTGAATATGGCCGTCCTTGAAAAGGTCTTCGACGGTCTGTCGGTCTTCCTTGGTCATACCAGCGTGATGAATGCCGAAGCCGAAAGGGAGGATATCTTTCAGATTGTTGTCCCTCGATTCGTTCGCCTCGTGAAGAAGGACCTCGCGAGAAGCACCTTCCGGGTTGATAAATTGGGTGAGGGTCTCCTTCTCCATCGCCATGTCGCGGAGGAATTTCGCAGTCTTTGCCGTCTCCTTTCGCGAGTGCACAAAGACCAGCGTCTGACTCTTGCCCGCCTGGTTCAAGACTTTCTCATAGCACACCTCGTTGATAGTCTGAAGCCGCTTGATCGCTTTCTTCTCCGTGACACCGATGAACTGTTGTTTGAGCCCAACAGGTCGGTACGTCGCATCGAAGTAGAAAAGCCCCGTTTTCACCTCGACTCGGAGGAAAGCGGCCACGTCTTTGTAATTGGGCAATGTAGCGGAGAGACCGACAACTCGGACTTCGTCGTGGGTCTGATCCATCCGCCGTATGGTCCGCGCTAGGATCGATTCCAGAACAGGTCCTCGATCATCGTGCAGGAGATGTATCTCGTCGACAATGATGAGACGAACAAGGTTGGTATAGCTCGTGTCCGTCGACTTTCGCGTGATGACATCCCATTTCTCCGGCGTGGTGACTATGACCTGAGTCTCCGAGATCTGCTGCTTGGTGAGCTGGTTGTCACCAGTCAATTCGGCGACCTTCATACCGAGAGAGCTGAATCGTTTCCCGAAGGCATCAACTTGTTCCTGGACAAGGGCCTTCATTGGTGATACATAGATGATTTTGAACGCGTCGAGGTCGATGTAGCCGGTATCGGGATCCCGGAACTGGGAGATGGTTCGGAGCATGGCGAGGGCAGCACAATTTGTCTGCAGCTATCGTCAATGGACCGCCAACTGTGCAAGAAAGGAACTTACCTTGCCCGCTCCCGTCGGGGCACAGATCAGCATCGGCTCATTGGTTTCGAAAGCGATGGGGAACACGCGACTTTGGATCGGATTAAGCTGAGTAGTCCTGGCGCTCGCCCAAACCGGCTGGGTCCACTCAGGCATCTTCGACACGGATACCAATTCACTCTGCGCCGCCTCTCTTCGCTTCGGCTCGGGTACGTGAATCTCCTCATATCCCTTCATCTGCCGCTTGAAGGAACCCTCGGGCAGCTTCACCTTCTTCCTGGACATAAGATGACCGCCCTCGGAGAAGATGAGGGAGTCGATATCGATGACACGGCGCGGTTGAGCCACTGATCCCGGTGCGAGAGTGGCTTTCGAGGGCACAACAGTCTCCACCGTCTCCACGGCTGTTCGTTTGCGGTCCCCTCGCAGCTCCCGCAAGATCCAGCCTGCACCCTTCTCTCGGATGGCCACCTCCACATCCTGTTTCTCTTCCTCACTACTTCGTGCGAGCTTCGTACACCAGACGATGACCTCCCGGTTCTTCATGAGAGTAGCGACAAGCTCGAAATTCTCGTAGCCAAACATCTCGGCCAACGAGTTCTCGAGATCGCGCAATTCGGCTTCGGAAGCAAGAAGGTCGAGAGATCGTGTTGTGAAGTCGGATGACTGGACAGGATCGGGATATGAGGAAGTGATGAGTCGTTGTAGCCAGAAGCCGTCGACGTCGTGAGGCGATACCTTATCAGACTTCTCCTTGACCCTCGCGTTCTCCCTGCCAAGGACGAGAGCTTCATCCTCAGCTGCTGCGTCTTCGTCTTCCTCTGAGTCCTCCTCATCGCCTTCTTCCTCATCCTCTTCTTCCTCATCCTCTTCCCCATCCCTGTCTTCATCTGAATCGCGCCCCTTGACCTCGTATGCCTGGTCCTCATCCTCCTCATCCTCATCGTCCTCAAAGAGGACCGCTACACCTTCCCCTTCCACCGCCCGCTCTCGGTCATCCCCTACAGGCTGCTCCTCCTCTCCGTAATCTGTGACCTTCTTTCCCAAGTTGACCAGCTGATTCCACACTTCTTCAGGAAGCTGACCGACTACTCCCTCCACCTCTTTCCGCTTGTCAAACTCCTTCAGATCGTCACTCTTCAAGGTCTCCAGCACTGTATCCGATGCACTCCGCACGACCTCCTGTGTTTGGTCCCCAAGCATCTGATGCACTAGCCCTAGCAGAAGCTCGTACACCTCTCGGGTCTCGGTGGTACGTGGTCTATAACGGAGACCCTCCATCTGCGCGACACTCTCGAGGACATCTGCTGCTCCAAACCGCGCAGTCGACTTCTCCTGCGCTCGCCGGATGTTCCGCTCAACCTCGTCGACAGCCGAGAGCTTTGCCTTGCCCTTCTTCTTGTCGAGGTCTTTCGGAGCTTCTCGAGCGACACGGGATCCCATGTCTTTCAAGTTGATTCTGCCAACGAGGGACTCCGGTGCACCAGTAGGCTCATCGGTACGGACGACGGAGCGGTCTAAAAGAAAATCAATCAGCACAATACTCCTTCGGACCGGACAACGTTGCCACTGAACATAATGGAACCCGCACCCACCTTGGTTCACCACCAAGCTACTCATCGCCCCATAATTGAACCCAGAGAGGTCCCTGGCCCCCTTCTTTTGCCCTGTCGCCATGCTGCGCGGGGATTTTCGGTCTAGTGTTGGGAAGGACAGCTATTGAGATCCGTTAGGTCTCCGGAAGACTCTTCAGTCGAAGCGATTCCAGTCGTTGCAACCCTTAGCACACCCTTTTCCGGAAAGGTGGACCTCTCGAGATGTCGTTCGTGGCTTTTGCAGCGCAAACCAAACAAGAACAGATGAGAACAGATGAAACGAATAGCGAGAAGAACAGGAGTATCGACGAAACAACTCGCGATCGATATCTCCAAAAGAGGCGAATTGTCTGGCGGTTTTTGCAAATTTTCGCCCAATTGCTATGGAATCTTCAGCTTACTCTACTCGCCCTTGTCCTCAGTATTCCCCCCACCTTATCTCATACCCTTTCGATCGTCGTTGCATTGATCCTAGACCCCACCCCTCGTCCTTGCGTCTATCAATCAATTGTCTTGACCGCCAATGGGGAGACGCAACGCTCGCCACCCAATTGACGACAACCTATATCTGGATCGGCGCGTTCCTTCACCTTCTCTAGATACCTTTCGCGTGGACAACACTCAAAACCTCCCATAGATATCAATGGTGAAACGTGAGTCGAAGCAGATATTACTCTGTTTCTCACAAATGTGCCCGAGAGTATGCTTATCCGGTGCCGTTTGCGACAGCACCGAAGAGGATCCTTCAAACCCTGCCTTTGGCTCATCCTTTGTCTGGAATCCCCGTGTAATGTGAGATATCCGCACCCTCCTTGTGAATGACGCTGATTCGCCACTTGTCCCTCATTGAAGTGTACCAAGCACATTCCGCCATGCTTGAAATCCCCATTCCTCACGCGCTCCAGGCCCAACCTGAAGCTGGTCCATCACGCGCTTCTCCGGTTGCGTCTTTCCCGTCACCTGCACGTGAGGCCATCGACGCAGACGTGGTCATGGATGAGATTTCGGTGCAGAGGGAGGAGGGAGAGCGTCGTGGCGCGTCAGAGGAAGCGGCTCAACTATTGTTGAGTATCTCATCAACAGCCGATCAACCTCCGATGTCCGCTCCCGGACCGTCCTTGATGGAAAAGACGGCAGTGGAGGAATCTGCAACATCGCCGACCAACCCATCGGAAACGCCATATCCTTGCACGCCACCCGATTACCCACAAAATTCACACTTTCCCCCTCCCTCGACAGTCGCATCTAACTCAATCGCCCATCTACTCTTGTCCTCCGGGGTCGATGCACGAGCTTCCAACCATGGAGAGAACCCCTCTGAACCGCCGGCTAAGCCGAAGGCGAAGCGGAAGCGGAACGCTCCGGCAGGACTATCTCGCCGTACGTCTAACGAGCGACGTTCCTCGAATCGAGATCGACCGCCGCACTGGATGGGAGAAGACAACAGCCTCATAAGGTGCATCTGCGGTGTGGCTGAGGACGACGGCTTCACCATTCAATGTGAAGGCTGCGGCGCTTGGGAGCATGGGCAGTGTTTTGGCTACCTCGACGAGGCATCTGCGCCAGAGACGTATTTCTGTGAGCTGTGTATGCCACGCCAATTTGACGCGTACGGAGCGCGGCAACGGCAGATTGCGGGACGACAAGAACACGATGCGAGGCGGGCAGCAGGGTTTCCTGGAGAGGCACGGACGACGGAGAAGGATAGAGGGAAACCCCGAAGCAAGCCGAAGCGGGCGAGGACCGGGAGCGTGATCGATTGCGAGGGGGAACTCCGAGATACCGGCAAGGATCCCAGTCCCGCCATCATGGGGCCACCTCCACCTACAGCCAAACCAAAGCAACGACTTGCTGCGAATAAACCTCGACCTAAGACAAGCATCGGCGAAGCGACCCCCGGATCGGCATTTAAGGAGCCTCTTCCACCTCTGGATATGGATGATGATTACTTCGGGATCGAACCCTGGGCATTGGAGTTCACGCCGATCAAGGAGAATGTCGTGCGGGGAAAGCTGGCAAGGCAAATCATGCGAAGCGTCTACCGGGAATGGGTGGATGTCGAGGATGACGCAATGAGCGAGTCCAAGCGACCATTGCCCAACCCCTCGGGCCTGCCCTCGCCTACCGAAACAGGAATCCTGAGATTGTCGCCGGAAAATCTCTTCCCCACTCCGGACTATGCTATCCTCGCGCCCCCACTTCCGCCGGTCTTCATCACTTCCGTCGACCTCGACAGCCTCGCAGCGCCCACATACATCCACGCTATCCGCGAGACACCGTTGTTCCTTCGGCTGAACTATGTTGAAACATCCTCGTCAGGTGTGTACACTCGTCCGGCGTTGTATGGTGTGTATGCGGAGGAGGCGATCCAGGCTGGGACTTTCGTTGGCGAGTATCGTGGAGAGATTGTTGATTGCGAGACCTATCGACGCGATCCGATTAACCAATATTCAGGTCTCGGCATGCCCAAGCCTTACGTCCGTAGTCTGGGTCCACCCATCAATCTCATGATCGATGCTCGAGGATACGGCTGCGACCTCCGCTTCGTCCGTTCCAGCTGTCACCCGAATGTCGTCATGCGACCACTTCTCTGGCGTCAGCCCGAGGGCGAAGTGCCCAAGCTCAAATTCGGGGTCTTTGCAAGTTGTGACATTGGTCGCAAGGAGGAGGTCGTCCTTGCCTGGGAGTGGGACGACCAACACGTCGTGCACTCGATGCGCTCGGTGGGTGTCCCCACTGTTCACGCGGACAGGTCTTTAGGGACGCCTGGGTCTCCTGCGTCCTCACTCCCTGACATGGCATTACGGACGATCGCCTTCAAATTCGAGGCCGTCCTCACCCATTTATCCGGAACGTTCTCCGCCTGCGCATGTCCTGATCCCGGCAATTGTGCGCTTGCCCAGATCCGGCGTATTGTGACTGGGAAGGTAGACGAAGTCTCGAATGGGCGCAGAGTCGGACGAGCGGATCTTGGCGAGTTGGTTGGCGCGGTACGAGGATGGAGAAGACGGGAGATCGAGGCGGATGCCGCGAGGCGATGGGCCTTGCCGGACGCGTTCGAGATGCGCTTCAGCCGATCTCGGACCCCTGATCAAGGCGAGGACCAGCCGGTGTATGAGGACGAATCCGAGATCCGCGAGCCGAATCACCTTTTCCCACTCGTCGACTGCGTCCAGGAAGCGTTGGACCGCACTCCGCCTGCCTTTCCCCATGACCTCAGAGAAGACAATGTGAGCGAAGTAGATGAGGTTGCCAATGCGGGTGCTGCAGACGAGCCGGCTAGTTTCGTGGGGAAGATGCCGTCATCATCATCTTCATCCTCTGCCGCTTCCACCAGACCGCCCCCGGTCGAGCTCGAAATGGATATGAATATCGATGATGGTCATCAATCCGACGCAACGACAGCGACGATCCCCAAGAGCCGGTTCTCTGGCTCGGACGGCGAATCGGGTTCGGAGCACTGTGCGGGAGAACAGACGAGAAGGTTCTCCGGTATTTTCCAACGATCGCGCCTAATACGATCACCGTTCCTCGATACTGGCGATATCAGGCGCCTCCCAGGCAAGAATGGGTTACAGTCGGAAACAGAGAAGGGAGCTAGAAGAGCGGTACCATCGAAGGCGAAGGACAAGAAGGCGAGGAAGACCAGAATGCTGAACGGGAAACCTTCACCCAGAAAAATAATTACAAAGCGGCAGCGCAAGAACCGAATCGAGTCATCGCCTGTATCGGAAGTCGAGGACATAGACGATGACCAGTCGCTTCGCGCCGGAATCATACCTCCTCCCAAATCTGTCAAATCCGAGGAACTACGGGCGGTCGTGCCGGATCAAGTCGTGGCACTCCTGATGGACGCTCAAGAGGTAGTGGACGTCCCTGCTGAGATAGAGGTCGAGGAGACTACACTGGCAGAGGCAGATCGGATCGAGCGGGAGCCCACTCCTCCTCGAGAGCCAACGCCTCAGCCCGAGCCAGAGGAACCGACACCTCCACCTGAGCCGCCCAAGAAAGTATCTCTTTCTGAGTACCTCAAGAACCACAAGATCCGGAAAGAATCCCTCGCTACACCCACGACTGTTCCACAGACGCCTGTAACCGAGACCAGCTTTGACGAGATCCCCGGCTTCGGGTCGACGTCTATCGCAGCTCAGGTCAAGATCGAGCCGGAACCTGTCTCCACGCGCGTCAATCTGTTCGAGCATCTCCCAAGCTCTCGCACACCGGGCACGCCAGTCCAGACCACTCCTTCGTTCACTGCTGCAAGTCTGCCGATGGAAAGCCCAAGAGTTTTGGTGACCCCGAGTCCTGCATACGTTCCACGAACAGAGTACTTCCCGAACCAGCCAGCCCCTGTCTATGCGCCGCGAGTGAGCTCGAGCTACACCCCCCGGCAGAACTCGTTGTCCACCACTCCCCTCGAAACCGAGGTTCCGGAAGCATCGTTAAGCTACATGCCTCGACAGGTCTCAGAATCCTCCTTAGGGTATTCCCCTCGTCCAGCGAACGAACCGACGCCGCCCTGGGTAACACGACAACTCGATGATCGGCCTGCAACACCGCCAAAGCCAGAGCCTTCTTTCCCGTTTCCTCCTCCTGCACGAGAACCACCACCCCACCAAAGCCAACGTACAGCGTCCACCCCGAGAGTCCCTCCAACGGGTCCGAAAGTGCCGCCAACCGGACCGAGGGGGAGCTGGAACCCGAATCCGCCAGCATCGCCGGCGGTGGCAGGTCCAGGACGAGGAGGGTTTAGTCCAGCGCCCACAAGGGGTTTTGGAGGGGTTCGCGGAGGATATGGCGCTTATAGTGGAGATCGAGGGGGTTTGTATGGGGGACCAGGGGGAGGGTTCGGTGAGAGAGTTGGTTTTAGGGGTCGAGGAGGATTTAGAGGAAGGGGAAGCGGCGGGTGAGTAGGGTGATCGACGGAAGGGGAGGGGAGGGAGGAGGAAAGTGTAAGAAGTAGCGCATTTGGGAGTAGTGACCCCTTCGTATGTCAGTCAGTACAGTTCATACAGCACCTTTCCTATTTCACGATCGGTTGCGACCTCAAGAATGATGGGCGTTGAATGCCTCCGTTCTCATCGCTGTTACGTTCAGTTTTCATGATCCGTGAAGGCGTTCCAATCGGCCTCGAGAACTGGGTCTCGAGGGGTGGTACAACTTGGATTGGAGATGCATGTTGCCACTTGAGATTACTTGCAGGTATAGATGGAAGTCCGTAAACAGAGAGAACGAGAAGCTACACGAGTGATGTTTCGGAGAAGGACCTCGAATCGCCATAAAGAGCCCAAATCCTGTCAACCACCGCCTACACCGCTTGACCTCCTCGTTGTTCGCTATTCATCCTTTCGTCAGCTCGGCGATCCCGGGGCTCACGGACGAGGGCTTCGAGAGCACGCGTTGCAAGACCACAATCGTGCCAGCTGAACGAACCCGAATAGTCCGTGGAAACAGGCTTCATCAGTCGTACGCCTCCTCTGCCGACCTCCGCGCGAGCCGCTTGACCTTCTTCTTATACGCTGTGGTCACGCTGATCAGCTTCGCGGACGGCGATTGCCTAGCTTCTGCGCTGAAAAATGCGAAGCCTACGAAGCTGTACGTACATGGGAAGTCCTCTCTCACTTCCTTTGCTGCGTCGACGTTGGCAGGTGAATTGAGATCGGGACTATCGGCAGACAGTAGGGAGATGACAGATACGAGCTGGCAACTGTCAGCTACACACAATCCGGAAGCCCTTGACGGAGATCAGTGGTGAATGCTGGACTCACCACGCTCTCCACTGTGTGGACTGGTAGCCATCTCTCGCCGGCATCCTCATATCCCCACTCGTCATCTCCTGGTGCATGCTGCAATCGATTGCCGTCAGCCGCCCGTCTGCCCGACATTGGAAACCCGTGCGGTTCATGCGGATATTCAGGCGACGACTAACCAGGATTGATACGCAGACCTCGCCCTTCTTATCTCCCTTCGTATAGACTGGACCGAAGTCAGCACCGGCTGAACGGGACCTAAATCCTCTCAGATCTCAAAAGTATCTGCGAGGCGATTCTCCAGCTTCTAACGGAGCTTACTATTTGGATGCCACATCTCCGAATCAAATACCATTCTCGGGGGCAATAACGGGAACTCCTACACCCGCGTCAGTACTGTCTCCGAGTGCAGGTTGATTGCCTTACATTTGGGAAGATGAGCCGAGCTTTTAGGATGGCGCCTTCGTACAATGTGTCCGCAGGTCTGCACCGCAAAGATGGGATAACGGGAATGTCGAAGTGGTCGAAAGAGAAGTGCGAGTAAGGTAGACTCGTCAGCTTGTGGCTGGCTGTCCGCTTATACCAGGACCTGACAGAGGGACGAATGGGCTTCGACAGATGATGGTTCAGTCACTCACCCCATGATGACGATCTGCCATTCGAGGATATTCTCGTCATCCACTAATCCCGCACTGAACCCGTCCACGGGGCTCTTCTGGAGTTCTGCGGGGCCGAAAGCAATGGTGTTAGCTTCCGCATACAAGGCTATGGAATATGCACATACCCATGAGCTGTTTGCGTAGTATCAAGGACGAGTGACCGGTTTGTGAAGTGAGTGGTGTTCCGGGTTTGGAGGAGCTGGGGCGGGAGGTGGGGTAGTCGGATGGCCGGGAAGGGGTGGAGACGCCGCCAGTGGATTCTCGATGAGATGGCATTGCGACGATACACCAGTGAGAAAGAGGGTGAGGGAGGAAGAGTCAACCTGAGTAGGTAGAAGGTGAAAGAAGGATGAAGTCGAATGGGAGTGGGAGGAGAAGGGAATGGTCAACGATCGGCGCGCTTGGTATCAATCAGGCACGTGGGTTTGACACGTCAGTAACCGTCAACCCTTCTGTTCGATCAATGTAGGATGGACCTTAAGAGATGCTGCTTTAAGCCTACGTCGCTCCCTTCACCATGACTTTATCAAGCAAAACAGCCATGCTGATGAAGAAATGCCATCCACGAGCTATCCAAACCGCCACAACCGCCGAACCACATCCGTATCCACCTGCACCAGCGGGTCCTCAATCGCCTTTTGGACCGGAAAGACGTCTCCCAAAGAAGGGTTCGGAATGTCGATAGCGACAGCCAATGCGGGTGGATGATTGAGCTTTCGACTGATCTCGGTATCGAAGAGCTGTCCCAAAGTATTAGCGAATGTGTAAGACGGAATCAGCACGTGAGACGTACGGTCCCGTACCCATGATCAAGGAAATCCTCCATGTTGTACTCAGGCTTCGTGAAGACCTCTTCAAAGATCTTCGCCATGGTTGATACGCTCGCGAGGTAGTGTCCTCTCAAAGCCGCGAGCTCCCATAGAGAAGATGAGATGGCGTTCGAAGTCGACGGGGACGGGCTGTTCTCATCATACAGATCTAGCCCAGACGTCAGCATCTTCCAACCCTGAGGAGATGTGGCTCACCAGTACAAGTAGATTCGGCGTCATCATCGCGTCTTTGGATCATAACCATACACCCGGGATGACGTTTGAGAAGGTTGTAGATAAATGGGACGACCATGATGATACCAGCTGGTGGGGCGTTGAGAGTGAGTCGGGCCAGGCGTTTGATGAAGGAGGCAACGAGTGCCGCCGGTAATAGGCTAGTGGAAGATCAGTGACCAGTTTGAAGCGGCCGATATGAGGACATACTTGGACGTGAGGAAGGTATCGAGCAGTCGGAAGAACCGCGCTCGGTACTTGACATGCAGGACATTGCGGTCAAGCAGTCCATACAATCGCTCATAAAAATACGGATAATCCCTATGATGTAGCATCAGCGCTGGTTCCCGGACTAAGAGTTGGAAGGCAAACAGGTTGAACTGAGTCATGAGCACAAATAACCCATTCATGGCCAACAGCGCATTCGCCCCACCCCGATCTACCAATCCTCCCAACCAGTCGGCCACACGCACCCTTCGCTCCGGCTTCATATGCCCAAGGATACCATTGTCGCCATGCAGCCCAACCAGGATTCGACGGGTCCAGTTTTCATCCAGCTCGAGGGTTCCCAAAACCATCTCCCAGATGCTCGTGTACTGGTTTAGATGGGACGGGACGGAATGGATTGATGCGTGTATTGACAATTGCGTCGTGCGAATCCGAGGGCGTTTCGATCCCTTCTCCGCCGTGGGTGTGTCGGAAGAGGAGTAGTCGGAATCATACGTTGCCATCCAGTCGGGCAATTTATCAACGACACCGTCTTGTTTCCGCTTCTTCTTGGTCCCAGATTTGGTCGGCTTCAGCTTCTTCACTGTTGGCGATGACGCAGGAACGGCCAGAGAAGGTATGAAAAACGTATTGAGGTCCTCCTGGAGTCGGGGCAGGTTGGTGAGTGGTACTAGTTGGCCTAGGAGGTTGTCGGGATGAGACAACGGTTCTGGGTCGTTCCGAAGAGCGTGCGTGACCTCGCGGAAGAACCCCCAACGTAGATCATCGTACTTTGCCCAATAATCCTCATGGGCCATCTTCACAACATCGCTCGGTAACATTCCATCTACCAAATCCACCTGATTTTCGGGGACGATCTCTCCTGCGGAAGAGCGACCACGCAGAGACGGAGTCGGCCGGAGGAGGCGGTTGATGAGGATGCGGAAGTATGGCGTGTGGAGCGTCGGTTGTCCGGGTTGGGACATGGCGGTTGACAATAGGGTGAGGAGGGAGAAAAGGAGTGGTAGAGCCGAGCTCTGTCAGGTATTAGGCAATGTCATGAGACGAGATGAGCAAGACGTACCCGTAAACCAGGTTCGGAATCGCGCAGAAGTCCGCCAAGGATATCGACATACTCCAATAGCCTGTCCCTCACCCATCCTCGTACATCCTCCTCCTCGGCAGCGACGCCTTCCAATCGAAGCCCCTTGACGGTACCAACCTCTCCATCGTTGATGAACTGGATGAAAACTCGATGCAGTGCCCAGATGGCTTTATGGACGATTTCCGGAGCTTGATGTTGAGCTAGCGCGAGAAGGGGGAGAAGAGGATTCGGGTCGAAAGGTGGAGATAGAAAAGCGGCCTCGAGCTTGACTACCTGATTGAGCGGTTCGGAGGTGGAAGAAGAGGCTTTGCTAGAGGTAGCTTTCCCCATAGTGAATACTGTTGATTGCAAAACTGTTTGTCTTGAAATTATCTGCGGGCGGCTGATACGCCTAATCCAGCAATCCTGTATTGCTCGTGAGCCTTCCTGCTTTTCCCAAGGCGCGCTTGGACAAGAAACACTCCCATGGATCCTCAAGGGAGGTCGTATCGTATACCTCCCTCATTGACCTGATCTATGCATGAATACCGTAACGCGCTATCCGCATAACGCATTCCTATCCCGAATAATGGTGCACCTCCTCCTTTTCCCTTCCACGCATGTAAGGTGGCTCCGTCCCCTTGTACTATTGCATGATCAGCTCACCGAGCGACTACCCACTGTCCAGATCGCTCACGTAAATGTCGGTCCAGAAATCCTTGAGGTCCGGGAAGGGACTCTTCTTTGCCTCCTCGACAGCTGAGTCCACCTCCTCCTTCGCCGCCTTGTCGATGGCCTAAGCAAAACCATCAGACTAGACTACCGAGTTGAATGTGGCGGACAAACCTTCAGACTCTGCTCATCCGTCACCCCCCATTCCAGGAGATACTTCTTCAATCCAGCAATCGCGTCCTTCTCCGAGCGCATCTGCTGAATCTCCTCGCGAGTCCTGTACGTCGTCCCGGGGTCGGACATTCTATAACGTATTTCAGTAGGACTCCAGGACACTCCGCGGCAGACTCACGAATGCCCTCCATACCGATAAGTGACCATCTCCATCACCAACGGTCCCTTGCCCGACGTCGTCCACTCCTTGGCAAACTCGGTGGCTTTCCGGACGGCGAGGATATCCATTCCGTTGACTTGAAGACCAGGGATCTGGTCGCCGCGAGTGAAGAAGGAAGTGTTCATGGAAGATCGCTCGGCGGATGTGCCCATTCCGTACTTGTTGTTCTCGCAGACGAACACGCAGGGGAGATTCCATAGCTTGGCCTGGAACGAGTCAGCGGGAGCAAGCGTATGTAGCAGGATTCTCTCACCATGTTGTACGACTCGAACACTTGGCCTTGGTTGGACGCGCCGTCGCCGTAGAGCGCAAAGGTCACCGTCGACTTCTTCAGGTACTTCTGTGCAAGCGCGATTCCCGCTCCCACCGGTACCTATACTCATCAGCCCAATTTCGTTTGTTCCACCGCTTTTGCTCACCTGAGCGCCAACGATCCCGTTACCGCCAAAGAACGACGGCGTGAAAATATGCATCGACCCTCCCTTCCCATTCGACATCCCATCTTGTCTCCCTGTCGCGCCATCAGCACCTGAGTCCGGCCCAGATTGGGGCAACTCACCCATGAGTTCCGCCAGAACCCCCTTAATCGTCCCACCCCGCATAACCGCAAATGTATGACACCGATAAGCCGTGATCAACCGATCCTCCTTATCCATCGACGCCTCCATCCCCACCGAAACCGCTTCCTGCCCGATGGAGAGATGACAGAAGCCACGGATCATCTTCTGCTTGTATAAGGCATCGGCTGCTTGCTCCATTCGGCGCATCTGGACCTACACGGGGTTAGCTGGGATAAGCGGAGGGGAAAGAGGGGATCGCACCATCTTCTGATACATGTCGATCAACATGTCTTTGTTGACGTCGGTCTCGAGGGAAGGCGCATCGCACCGGTAGGAATGGAAGGAATCTTGGTGGAGCCGTACTTGGAACTGTGGGGCGGCGGGGAGAAGAGGAGGAGGAGGCAGATGTCAATCAGCAAGGCCCAGGCTCCTTAGTATGACACCCAAGAATAGGATAGAGGTACTCACACTTTCGCTTCCACCCTCCGGCACCTGGCCGACAGGTTCGCTCTTATCCGCATCGGTCTGCAGATTCCGGATTCGAGGGAGAGTCGAGCGAAGGGGTTTCTATCGCCCATTCAGCAACGCTGCGATGCGACAAATGAACGATACATACGATTCCTGAAGCGCGGAGGCGTGTTCGCAAAGCGAGAGATGCCATCTCGTATGAGTATGGTGATCGAGAGGAGGAGACGACCACATCAGAAGATGAGGCGGAATACAGTGGGGTTGCGGCTCGGCACGTGGCGTTCTGATCCGAATATCCTCTCTTGGCCCAAGGCTTTCTTTGCACAAGGAAGTGTACTGGGACTGATGTCATGCATAGCTCTATCCCGCTCCTCCTACTCTTCGTCCCCTCACCCAAACATCTGCAATGTCCCGATCATCCCCGCACCACAGCCACCTCTCAAACACCCTCTCCGTAGCCTCTCCCTCCTTCTCCCACATAGCCGGACTCCGTGGTTTGATCCGCAATGCATCGAACTCCTTGCCGGGGAGGAAATTACCGACTCGGTCGTCTAATCGACAGAGTGATGCACCACCGAGAGTAGCGAGGTAGAACAGCTCAGCCATATCGAGTGGTCTTTGTGAGGTTTCGGTGAATGCGAGACATCGGGAGACGCTGGAGGCGTTGCGTATGACGGATAGCATACCGGTCGCATAGCCGCCACTACAGTCTGTTCCCAATCCCACCTGCTCTCATCAGCCTCGTCTATTTATTGCTGCAATGACACACCTTGATTCCCAGATCCAGCAGCGCCTTGACGCGTGCCATCCCCGAGTTCAGATGCAGATTACTGGTCGGACAATGGCTGACCCCGGACCCGGTGCGCATGATCACTACTCGTTCGTCTTCGCTCAAATGCACGCAATGCGCCAAGATCGTCCCCGGTCCAAGGAGGTTGAAGTTCTCGTACACCCCGGCATACGTCCGGCACTCCGGGAAAAGCTCGAGTGCTTGTCTCACTTCTGCGGGATTCTCGGAAAGATGTGTCTGGATGGGTAAAGACGGTGTGAAGGAGGAGGCGAGCTGGCCGAGGGAAGCGAGGAGCGGGTCGGTGCAGGAGAGAGCGAAGCGGGGTGTGATGATGGGCTGAACGAGCGGGGGCAAGGCGGGTGAGTAGGGTTGCGATGAGTTGGCGGCGATTTTTGGGACTGAGTGAGACGAAGAGAGATAGGCGAAGTGGTCGAGAAAGGATTTGGTATTCGCAATGGAGGCGGAGGTCGATTCGACATAACCGTCAGGGCAATTCCGGTCCATACAGCATTTCCCGACAAATGCCCGTTGTCCTGACAGGACACCGTATCAGCCTTTGCTGTGGAGAGTGTGCAAGGAATCGCTCACCGCGCTCGAGGCATATCTCGGCCAAGGCAATACTGCCCTCGAGATGGGCCGTCGCATAGTAACAGCTTGTCGTGGTCTAAAGCCCCTGAACCATCAATACCTTCTCTTTCCACCTATTACCGAGATACTCACCCCATCATTTAGTGTTCGGCCCACGACCTCCCCATAAACCTCCTTCGCATATTCCACGTTCCCATACTTCTTCTCCTCCGGGAAGGTGACCTGTTCCAACCAGTCCAAAAGCTGCAGGCTTCCTCCCAGCCCGTTGTTCGGGTATTGCGGTGCGTGCTATCCCGCACCATCAGCCATTAGTATCCCACATCATTTCAAGGAGCGCACAGTATGTGTGTCCACTAAACCAGGACAAAAGAACTCGCCAGGTCCAAGCTGCACCACTTCCACACCCTCCCCTTCCCGAAGGATCACACCATGTTCCGCAGCTGCAGCTTGAAGAAAGGAGCCAGGGACGTCCCGCTCGATCCACTCGATGATCCCCTCGACACTCACGCAGAATAGAGCGGAGTCGATGATCTCGAGCTGGGAGAGAGAGAGGGAATGGACGACGGGGCCAGAATATAGCGTTCGGGTAAGAGGTGGCATTCCTGGTAGTCAGGTCAGCGCGGGGCCGTGGTCAGGAGTATGGAGACGCGGTTTGGGGATGGCTTGGCCGGTCAGTGAGGAACGCCAAATGGCGTGATTAGCAATAGCTGGATCGTGATCATGGAACGTCATAACCCCAGCATGGGTCATCAAGGAGGAAGGTGAATGCACCGATCTTCTTGAGAGCGGTAGAGGGAGCGCTCACCTCGCTGTCCCTTTGGCTTGGCTGGTACCCACAGGCTCAAGCTTCTCCTAAAGCTCTAGGTCATTCAAGGACCTAAATACGGCATTCGATGAAAAGTCGGGGAAGATAAAGAAAGCCGGTCCCGAGATAACGGGAAAAATACGCAGTCAAGGCACCAGCGATTTACTTTTTCCTCCCGATGCCTTTGACTTGTCCATATGCAGACAGCTGCACTGTCAATGAGCGGCTGCTCTGTTGCTCTTCATGCCACAACCCTGGCTGTCGATTCAGTATCGACGGAGCCTGGAGAAGGGGATCCGTACTGAGCAAAGGGCGCTCACAGACACCTGGAGGCGGACTGGGCTGATGACTTCCCTTGGACTTAACGCACATCGATCGTGTACCGACAATCCCAGCACCGCCTTTCTTTACAAGATAGTCCAGCGTGTGCCGTTCGTCGCGCCAAAATCATCATGCCGTGTGAGACCGTGGGGTGCGAGTACGTTTCGGCTGACCCTTCCTTTGGGGGGATGCGACGCATACCTACCTGATCACCGAGACAAGCTTTCGACGCTGATCCACCTCAACCATCCCTTACCTCCGCTCAATATCTCATCCTCTCCACTTGACACTCGCTCCGATCGCTAACGCCCCAAGCCCGCCACGATGTCCGCTTCAGAGGACGACAAACCATCGGGATACATCGAAAATGGTATGACGCGCAGTGAGGCCATGGAAATGTACCTTGAGCTGGAGCTGCGCGGAAAACGATGTGCATCAAGGACAGCAGGGATTGAAAAAGAGGGAGGAGCACTATTATCTGATCGTCCCCCCGTGCCGCTTACCGAGTGGTCGCTCAGCCTTTTCTCACGCATACCGCAAGAGAGACCGAGCTTGGACAGCGCTGTCGGAAGCTCGATGACTGCCGTCCCGGACCCCGAGCGATTTTCGAGCCTCGAATACGCATCATCAAGAACTGCAACTAGAACTGCGACGAAACGGTCTTGGAAGTCTTCATCTGAAGGGTCGGATCAAGAACGCAAGAGAGCCCGGACGACATCTTATGCTGATTTAGACGAGATGACGATAACACCACGAGATGATTTGGGGGACGATGCGCACGACGAGACAACTGGTAAGCCCTCCCGATGAGGTTCGTCGCTTCAGCGTGATGATCGTAGTCGCAGCGAAGAATGCAGGGGAAAACGCAACGATGGACACGGAAGAGAAGTGGCCGAGTCGCTATAGGTCGACTCAACATCTCGCTCCGTACGACATGACTGGGTCCAGCGGTGATGCTGGACAGTCAACGCTGCGTAGCCCATCCGTCAGTTATGACTGCGAATCTGACTGCTCGCCGATGGAGACGGACAGTGAGACTCCGAACGTGGCCCAGGGATATCAAGTATGGCCAAATCCGGACCAGGCTAGCAATATGCAATACCGACAGCCGACATCAGATCTTCAGTCACCGCATACGTTCTGGGAGAGCGAAAGCCGAATGACAGCAGGCAAGAAGATTACTCTTATCTCGCTCGCTCCACTCCTAATGCTTCAGGTTCTCGGAGTGAAATCACCGTAACGCTCCTGCAGCAGAAGGAGCATATCCAAGGAGAGAACGAGGAAGCGGAATCTGAGGAGACGATCGAAGCGGAGACCCAGAGGCGGCCTTTCTCAGCCACAGATGCCTGGAAGTCTCTGCTATACATTCAGGACGCGATTTCTAGGTGGCTGTCAATCCGAGACGCTACACTTTCTCTCAAAATAAGGCTGCTGAATTTGTATCTCGAAGATCTAGCAATATGACAAAGCTCGCCGCAGAAGTGAGCCGCCACATCCGCTTCGGTGCGAGGATGGGGCTCGGAGGTTGGGGAATTCCTCACTGACTTCGGAACGTCCAGGTATGCATCGCATCGATGATGTGAATGCCTGCCTGGATCTGGCCCGAGGAGAATTGCTCCTGGGATCTACGGCTAGCTCTCTCTCACCCGAGGTCAACAGATCTGGTTGGTTTTATCTGATTACGATAAAAGTATTACGATGTAAACGAGACCCCTCGGGGTCCTTGTGCGGCGGCCGTTTCTGAAACCCAATGGAATTCGTCCACCTCGATCTTGGCAGTTGTCATGAATCGGTTTGACTTTGTGTCGGACTGATAGCATCTCTCGGAAGTAAAAAAGACGATTTGTTTAGCTCAAGCTAGAGAGGCTAACGTCATCTTTCAATCGCTCCATGATTGTCGTTTCATCGTCCTTTCCCTGAAGGAACCCTTCCCGATCACATTATTCATTGAGTGTCTGTTCACTCCCTTTTTTTTCCGAAACATGGCTCTCGGATTGGCAAAGGTCGCCTGGACAAAGTTAACTTCTCCGATTTTCGCCCATCGTTCAATGGGGAATGGAGTTTATACGCTAGCTTTCTTGGCGGGTCCCGGCGACAATTTATTCCGGGTCGTTTCATCCCTGAGGCGTCATACTCCCTTTGTCCCCGAGAGTCCGACATTACGGTCTTAATCTCGGATTCCCCCTTTTAATCCACTCCGTTTCGACGGGAGCCTACATCCTGGCGGTCCCGAAAGCAAAACCTCGGATATCCTTTCGCCTGCCTTCGATGCTCCATTACGACTGACCGCTACGGATGAGCACAAAAGAGGACCGAACGACCATCATCTTACACCTGACATCCAGACTGTAGCTTTGGGTGATGAGCTGTAATTGGGCGAAGAGCGAATAGTCTAAGGTGAGTCAGTCCCTTACCTCGGTATATTCGGCGTGGCGTAGGATCAGCTAGGCGGATCGTCACGACCCGACCCCGTACTTTGGCTTGTTCCTTTCGATCCTCCCCCTCTTCCTTTCGATCCTCCCTTTGTCATCCCTTGGCCCGCCCGTGTTTACAACCCATCAGAATGTTGGCTGATACTCTGATCATCGATCACTACATCTCATCAGTACGCCACATAATCGACGCCATCAAAAGCGCTTGTAGAAGCTCGTTTAACGCCTTACCCCGGCAAATCATTTCACATCAACCCCATGTCCGAATCATTATCCCCCGCTCCACCATCTCCTACACCTCGTGAGGAGTCCCCGCCCATCAAAGCATCCCCACCGCCAACAACACTTCCACTGTCGCGCCTCCCACCTGCCGCTCAACGCGCTCTCACTTCCACCCCGTCACCTATCTCGAACGTGCTCATGCCCGTCGACCCGTCATTCGAAAATATGCAAGCACCAGCACAGGGAGAGAAAGGCAAGGAGAGGGATGGTACGGGGACAAGTGGGAAGATCGGGGTAGAAGGCGTTGACTTTGCGTACGAGTATGTCCTGGTGTCACAGGTGAGTTGATGGGTTCTTCAAGCATGATGTTGAAGCTGATCGCTGTGGAGAGGAGAGAGGGTCGGCAGAACATGTAAGTATTTCATCAATTGGTTTATGATTTTCCTCCCTTCGTCTTGCATTCCCTTTCGCAAATCCTCTCCTGCCTTGTTCATCGAGTCGAGAACGACATTCGACGGACAAACAGCTCGTCATGAGCGGACGACGATCGGCATCTCGGGACAAACGACGTATTCCATCATCACACAGCGATCTCCACTCCGTGGTGCTTCTTCGGACACACAGCCTCGCCTATTGGCTCCCTTCTCAGACACCGAGACCGACACGCTAACCCTTACCAACCGCTATTCAAGCCGTTTGGATACCTTGCATCGGTCTTCGCTGGTTATCGCAGACAATGGCGAGATCAAGAGGGCTTTGTTTATACGGCAAAGCATGTGGCTCAGAGGGGAAAGGGATATGGCAACAACAAGTCCACGTGACGACATATTTGTCACTGAGTCTTGGAATAGCTTCGAGGCATAGGGCTGATGTGCATTCTCCGCAGACTCTATGCTCAACTTCGACCCCTGCTCTGTATACCCGGACTCACGTCATTCCCGCACGCGAGTACCATACAAACGCCGATCGCCGAATCCGCACGCACACAAACCTGTGTATGTGTACGATATAATGCCCCAGGCCGTCCTCCTCACTCGCCGCCAAGACAAAGGCGTCGTCCCTGTCAACATCCGACATGATCGCGCTTTGTCCGATTCCGGGGTTGCGGAACGTCAACCTGTCCCGCAGGCCAAGATGCGCGCTCGCCCCCTAAAACTTTCATTTTCATCCTTCCGCTTCTTCCCACTTGTTTCAACTTCGAGGATAGAGCCAAGAGCTTCGCTGACCAATGGTGGACTATCTCCCGTTATTCTTCCCACCTGCGTCACCCACCCACCAACTGGTCTACGTCCCTCCTGCTCCGCTGGTGTCACCCCAACATCATCCTGACCTCGCCACCAACCATGACTGTGTGCTTAGAACGTACGAGATGAAGATGCGCCAACAGCCGGTTCAGGCAAGGATGTGCGGTGTGGGCGAGAAGTGTAGGTATTCCAGATGATGGCAGGATCGTGGAGCTGATATCAGCGCAGCCGATCGACGACCGGTGGATCCTACACCCATCATTCAGCTCAAGGTCATCGATGGAAATGGGGAAGAAGTTACCTCAGCCGACCCCTCATCGCGGGACGCGTCCGACTCGAACAAGCGCAAATCCTTGCGCCGGCCCGAGGGCGGGCCGCAGGGGATGAGCTTTATGCAAAGTAAGCCAATCATATGCAAGTCTGTGAAGCTTACAGCTGTAGACCCATATTACTTCCTCTTCGCATGCCTCGTCGGCGGAGACGAGCAGGAGGGCGAACTGCATGTCATTGACGATGGCAAGACTCGCTTCCTCACCGGCACGCCAGTCTCATCGCTATACCACCTTAAGGATCTCGACAATTCGGACGCAGCATTCTTCGTGTTCCCGGATCTGGGCGTCCGAAAGGAAGGGCGTTACAAGCTGAAGCTGACGCTATTCGAAATCGTCGAGTGAGTATCGTTCTCGGTACATCAGTACTGGCTGACGAGTTGCCGTGCAGTCAAGAGGTATACTACTGTACCACCATGCACACGTCCACTTTCTCGGTATTTTCAGCCAAGAAGTTCCCCGGGATGCAGCGTGAGCTTCATTGCCTTGTCCATACTTCCGCATCCTGATTTCACCAGGCGCGACCGATCTTTCAAAGACGTTTGCAGAACAGGGACTGAAGATCCGAGTCCGGAAAGATCCGAGACGTGCGTCGAGTAAGCCGCCCGTCACGATCATGTGCTGACGCTCGTAGGGCGCAGCACGAGGTCGAAGCGCAAGTCCAGCGCAAACGAGTCAGAGGAAGAACCCAAACGCGCCCGTACCCAATCCAAGTCCTACCAAGTGGCGTATCCAGAATCCTATTACCCACCCAGACCATACCAGTATGGACCCCCTCCCAACGAGTACTACCAGGGCCACCACCATTACCCTCCCGGACATCAGATGCCTCCCCCGCCTGTCCCGTATGATCAGTACCGGATGCCCTATGCACCTTACGGAAGACCCGTGACGCATCCTGGACCGGGCCCGCAACCCGGACCGAGCACGAGTCGGCATCAGAAGAATATCCCCCCAGCAGGTTTCTACCCGGATCAGCGACAACCTTATCCTGGCTACGCTCCCGGCCCGTACCATCCTCCTCCACCTCGAGGCTATGATCTCCGATCATCTCAACCCGGCGTGCCTTGGCCTCAGCAACAGCAACTCCCACAACCACGTCATTCACCTCGAGATACCCGGTCACATCCCCATCAACCCGTCCCACTCCCTCGTGCACCCCCTCAGCAGACCTCTCAGACTTCTCCACCGCATCCGGACTCGCGCCCCTCGCAATCAGGCTCACGTCTGCCTTCATCCATCAAACTCGCGCCCATCAATCCCCTCCCGCCCATCAATCTTGCCCCTCCCGCCAGGCCAGAGATTGTTGCAACCAAATCGACCCGCTCGGATGTGGGCGACGCGACGAGTCAAACCGGGAGCCAGAAAGCGTCGGAGGGGTCGCCGGTGACGACGCCGGGCGGGACGAAAGCGCCGAATAGAATGGGGTTGGGACACTTGATGGACTAGATGGCTGCAGATCAGCAGGGCGATTGAGACGGGGAGGTACTAGAAGATGCGAAAGAAGAGGTGTGAGGCGTGAGGCCGGCATATAGAAGTTTGATAATCTGATGCATCCATGGGACCCGGCGTATCTCTTTACCGGGTCCTGAGGTCTGCTGTTTTCCTGATGATTGCCAGTTTTTTCTCCGGTTATGACGGCAACCCCCAAAAGCCTACTCAAAGTAACCGGTCGCTGTGTGTCTCGGGAAATCACGGCGAGGCATCCGGCTCTGCCTCCGAGTTGCTTCTTCCCTACTCGATGTCGTTCAGACGGTCTTTGCGCTCTTGATCTTACATCGTGTGGTCCAATCTTTTCTCATCCAGTTTCGAGGTCACTCATCCTTTCAAATACAGCGGCGACTCGAACCGTGTCGAAAAGTTTCGCCCTCCTTTCGACGAATCCTCGCCCATACTTCTTACACTCCATCAGTGGATAGACCGCCTCATCTGCGGCCACCCGCCACCACCCACCATGTCCTCCACTCCCGCCCGCCAGCTCTCACTCCCCCAGCATCAACCCCACTTCCAACTCTCCTCGCCCTCCCCCCAATACCCATCCTCCCCCCTCCTATCCAACCCCAA
>JAABUY010001844.1_pt1 | contig 26980 bp, 23 predicted proteins | sample 5560271 | NCBI WGS metagenome assembly JAABUY01 (sample SAMN10711886, study PRJNA513374) | rock metagenome | isolation source: Antarctica rocks | place: Antarctica: Victoria Land, University Valley | reverse complement strand
GGGTTATGTTTAGCCAATATTCCTAACATCTTGGACAATTTTGACTATATCTCTTATCCCCAAACCGTTTAGTTTTTTCAATCATCTCTTACCAAGTGTTCGCAACAAACAATCCATCCGGCTTCACGCCCTTCCCATTCCCCTGAGCCCGTTAGCACCAGAGCAAGGCTGATAAGGTAAGTCACTAGGTTTCAAGGACTATGATACTCTCCATCGCCCCATTCCTCCATCCCCACCCTTTTACCCACCCGCCCATCCACCCCACCCTAACCACCTCGCCACCCACCCCGTCGTCGTCGTATGTTCTTAGTTTGTCCATGCTTGAAATCCTTGAGTCTTCTACATTGCTAATTCGGCATTTCGGTCTCTTTTGTGCTTTTACTAATTGTCCTTTTGAGTTAGCCCATATTCTATGCCCCCCCAATCATCCCATCACACATCCGCGCACCTGTATGTTGGAATTTCAGGTGTGATTTGGTTGGTAATCTCCGCCCTATAGGGCTGGGGCCCGCTAGTAGAGTTTCCACCTTCCAACCTCCTAGATAGGCTGCTATTAAGTTTCAACCCACCTACTATGTAAATGCCCCCATATGACCTCGTTTTTACAACACTGTACACGCTCAACCACAAATCCAGTCCGCTGATCCTCGAGACCTCTCGATCTCTGCTATCATGTGTAACCCTTTTGATAGTCCAATTCTTGAGCGCTACTCAAAGAAAACATCGACTGCGTGACACAGCTTGAAAAAGGGAGCTCTTGGAATACCTCAAGGAGAGAACGTTGCAACAAAAGCCAAGTGGAGCCCGGAACGGCTCGCTGCCTTAGTGGCATAGATCTGTCATCCGTACAGCTGCATAAGCCTTGCGTGACACTTCCCACAGGCAGACAGTGGTTGACTGCCCCTTGAGCTTGAGTAACCACCTTTTGAAACCCATCTCGATTCGACCTACAGTAAGCGCATTTTCCGCCATAAGATATGTATGTACGTAGCTCACACGTGATCGGAGACGACCGATGTTTCTCCAAAAGCAATTGCGCACAAAAGGAGCCCATACCAACGGCTCGCAGATGCAGGACTTAGTACGGGTGCCTTGTTAGTTCACCACTGCCAGAACTGCTTGGATTTGATGGCGTCTGGAGATCCTCGGAGAGTATGGAGCCGATTGTTGTCTACATGCCGGGGTCGCTTTTTCTTTTTATGGTTACTTGAGAAAGCTGGTCGTGGCGTTGGATCGGTCTTGGCGGGGATAAAATCTTTCTCTCTCATCAGCTAGTAATGGAGAGCCAGCTTTGGCGTTGATTTTGGCTGCATGCTGCTGTTCTTTTGAGAACCTGATATACTTTACTGATTCGATCATGTTTTTCCGTACGACATCATGCTTTCCGGACCTGCTAAGGCGAACGTGGTATTCGATTCGGGGGTTTCTGTTATTGCTATAGCAGTAATTGCAACACCTTGTTGTGCAAGACTGTTGGAATCTATAGCCTTTTGATCTGATGGCTATCTTTGTTCTACGCGCATTAGTACTCTCCGTCGGATCCACGTGCGGTGAAGATGTGCTTGTTCTGTTTAAGCTTGTAGTTGTTGTTGTCAGCTGTGCAATTCATAAAATTCGTAGGTTTGATTTGATATCACTGATGGGAGATAGACTGCAACTGGGGCAAGACTCGTGGTAGGCGGTATTGGCGTGCATATGGAGGAGCTCACCCACAAACGATCTATCATATTCTACAAACTAAGTATTTTCGGTGTACTGCACAAGCGGATCATACTGAAATGAACATATATCCTTTCTGTTGTGCAATTTACCTACATGGCGACTGTTGCACTGATCAAGCTTTCCTTTCCTCTTCTACCGGCGGATATTTACCGCCGGCAAATTCAGGATGGCCGTAATTGTCATGAGCATTTTCATCATTGCTTGATTCATCAGCTTCTTCTTCGCCATGCTATTCCAAGTTCCACGGCTCTTTGGAAATGATCAACAGGTTCGCCATGTATTAGACAACAGCTGTCATCGAGATGGTCCTTGACATTGCAGCCCTCGTGGTAGCATGGCCGATTGTTTAGAAGGTCCACTTTAAGTGGGTCGTAAGCCGAGTTTCCATGTTGGGGCGGATTGTAAATCACTCTGATGTTAGAATCCGCTTGACTGAGAGCACCACTTATTAATCTCCTCCGGTAGCAGTGAACCCACTGACATGGTGTCTAATATACGATCTCGCCAACATCACTATCTGCTCCGTGATAGCACCCTGCGCTGGAGTCATCTATATCTGTCTTCCCACGCTTGGTCCATCGATCCAAGGTAGCTCCTCGGAGTCCCTTATTGGCAGCATTCGGAGTATTCGTACAATTCGATCTTTCGGCACTCGGAGTCATCAAAGTACCAAGCAACACAGCTGAGGAAGGCCTCACGTCGAAGGTACGACTCGATATCACGGCCGTGTAACCTGATGCCTGATCACATCATTGTCGCTACTAATGCCAGAGGCACCTCGGCGAGGGAAGTGGAGAAGCAGTCCTGATCGATCGAGAGCATCATGATGGATGATTATGTTGTTACAATAGAAAGTGGGGTGGAAGCTGCACACTGTTCGGATGCCACTGAGTTGGGTGTCGAATAATGCCTATGAAATGAGCACAAGCCTCGCATAGGTTGACCCGAAGTGAAGCGCTCTTTTTGATCGCTTACAGAACCGTTTTCGTGGTGACGAACTGCTTCCTCGTTCTCCATGTAGCCGGCTCTTGTAGCTGTGATACCTCATTGTTGCAATATCAAACTATCGAACAATATCCTGGAGAAGGTTGGGTAGGATTAATCAATTCAAGGAAGGTTGATCGCTCGAAGATGCAGTACGATCGAGTACCGCGCATGCGAGAATCCACGTTAAGCTATGCGTGCATCAACAACTCTCATGTACATAACGGTCCGGATATCGCGTTCCTTCAAAGTCGATGAAGCATCACAGACAGCGACCGCCATATCTTTATTCGAAAGACTTGGTTGTTCATCCGCCAATCCATAAAAGGGAAGGCGTTGCCGCACCTCTCAATTGGCTTTTCCATCTGCAAGTATCGGTCACCGCAAAATCAAACCTGTAAACACAACCATAAAGACAAGCTTCATCGTTGACAGGCCAAGTCTTTAAAACATTGAACGAGTACTAATCCCGCCAGATCTGTACATGGTCATGACATCTTGATTCTCATTTAGTGCATCTGATAATTCCTTGATCTGGCATACGCATGCTTTTTCCACAGGTCAAGGTGCGATGGTCTTCATGGACTTCATGCATCATCCGGTCACACAGACGCGGCTCTTTGGCCCGCGAAATCTCGTTCAGTTGGGGATGAAGTATGTATGATCCCTGGTCGCTCTTTCCTTAAGTACTCTCATGTAGCACCCACCTGCCCATCGCGTTCACTATCATCCATACTATCTCATACTTCGCGTTCGTTCCTACTTGGCATCCTCTCTCACCCAAACATCCCCTCCTACTCTCCTACCTATTATTCCACAATTTGAAACGTCCTACGACTACAACCAACGATGCATCTACCAACCCTCCTCGTCGCCGCATCATCTCTCCCACTACTCCTCGCAACCACACTCCCCGTCAACGAACTCGGCCAACCCGCACCATCTTTCCTCCAATCCCGCACTCATTACAAGTCATACTGTCCACCCCGCCACGCCAACGCCAAGCACCAAAAAGATATCTTCTTCGACTTCATCAACGTCCTTTACACCGAGAAGAATGCCACCAAAGCCTTTGATACCTACGTGGCTGTGGACCTCATCGAGCACGACCCTTTCGATGCCCAAGGCCGTGATGCCAACGCCGCCAAGCTCTCGGGTATCATCCCCTACGCCAATTTCGAAGTCCTACGCCAGAACTTTGACAGCAACATTGGGCTTATTCACGTGAGGGTCAATGAGGACCCGGAGCCGATTGCTCTGGCAGATATCTACCGTATGAATGGAACTTGTATTGTGGAACACTGGGATGTTACTCAGGCGAGGCCGGCGAATGCCACCAACCCAATTGCCATGTTCTGAAGGGGTGGATCGGGAATTATCTACCGACGGTCGACGGCATTCGCTCTTTACCAAGATGTGCTATCTATCAACTGCACAATGTGAAGGAATGGGTTACATAATTGGCTGTATTATTACATAGAGAATAGAGCGAAGATAGAGGCGATGGAACTGGCTAATGCTGGTATAGAATACTATATTAATCACAATCCAATGCCTCACCTCCCATTTTCTCCAAGGGACTTTGTTCTCTCTCTGTCATTCACTTTTCCTTGCCCAAGTCCATCCCCTTTAAGCCTCAGTTTGACTTCTTACATATCTATTTTGAACGCTGCTTAGCGTTGAAATATTTGAACGACATTACCATTGTGCATGCCGTTGCCAGTGGGCGTAAATGGATTCGAAATTCCAAGCGGCTAATCTGTTGCCGAGGTCGATAGGGCTAGCCTTGGCACAGGGCAGGATCCCAGCCATTAGCGCTGACCCACACTACATTGATACCTTAGCGACTATCAAATAGAGTGTATTCACAGCATATTCTTAAACAGTCGTTACTACTGTCATGTCAGATATTCGACTGAATCACTTTCGAGACATCGTCAGCATTCACCTTAATCACTTATATCGTCTTCGAAATCTCAACAGAGAGTATTAAATATGTTGCACATTGAAATTTAAATCTTCATTGAATTTACATTGATCATACTGAACTTTTGAGAGTTTCGCGAAGATAATCTTTATCTATGCTGCTATACGCTGCGATATCTTAGATTCATCATGCGTCACATGCTTTCATTCTGCTTAACGTTGTCATCTTACAAGATGAAGTTATAAAACAACATCAACAATTTCATTTCTCTCAGCATGTAAAAGTGTGAAACTCGACAATCTCGCTTCTTTAAACAAAGAATGTACTTTTTGTAAAAGTGTTTGACTTTAAATAGCTCTTGATATATTTTTGATAGATTGACAATCGCTGTCAGAGACTAAGCTAGACTAGTGTCAGAAACTGAGTTAGACTAGAGATATTATCAATATAAAAGACTGATATTATTATTATTACTTTGATAGAATTTAAATACAAGACAATACATCAGATAATGTACAAGATGAAAGACAAAGAATGAAAGAAAAGAATGAAAGCTTGACTTCTATATACATGAATCGAGCAGAATCAAGACTAGACAATAGTTCTATTGATTTAAGATTGCAGAAGTTCACGCACATGACTGAAATAATCAAAACAGAATTGCTGAAACTAAATTAAGATGATGATGATTAAATTAATGACTTGATTCATTGAACTAGTTCAATGAATCGAAATTATTTAAAATATCAATGATTTATGTTTTAAATTGAATTGATGATCTGACATCATGACAGTAACTTTTCTCTTCAAGACTAAGCTTTTGCAAAATGATGAGAAGAAACAAAATGAAATGAGAAAGAATTGAAAATGAAGACTGAAATGAAATAAGAATTGATGTGAATGCATTTTAATATGATGAAGCACAGATGAAACTAGAATAAATCTGAGTCACATCTGAGTCAAATCTGAGCAAGATGTCTGAAAAGTAAGATGAAATGAGATGCATTTTAACATGATGATGCACAGCAAAATTAAAATACATTTGAATCACATTTGAATCAAATTTAAACAAAATATTTGAGTCAAATTTAAATAAGATCTGAGTCAGATTTGAACAAAAGAAAGATGAAATGCAGTTTAATATGATGATGTACAGCAAATTTAAAATACATTTAAATCACATTTGAATCAAATTTAAACAAGATATCTGAGTCAGATCTAGACAAGATCTGAGTCAAATTTGAACTAAGTTGAAACAATGAAGATTAAATTTAAAGTTTTTGACATTGACATTGAAACATCACACATGACAATACATGTGATTCTTCAACGACAGAATTGACGAGATGATATTCATTAAGCATTTGCTCACAATTATTCAGAAGATGAAAAGATTTTCAAGTAGAAAAATGATTTTCTCAATCAATGTAATACTTGAGCAGAGATGAATTATAATGTTTATCACGCTTGAAGTTTAGTATGCTGTTTACATATCAGAATCTTTTGTCATTTTTAATGATAACAAGTTCTTGAGATTTCTGACGTTGATTTAAAAGAAAATCACTTGTGATATAACTCAGAAGAATGACATGAAAGATTAAATGAATTTTCATGAATGTTGAAAGATTTAACTTAATGATCAGAGAATTGTTCTTAAAGACACGCTTGATCTTGAAGAGATCAACATTATGATCATTTAACTTGATAGTAAGATGAGCGATGCTGAGATTGCAAGCATTCAGTCAAACTTCATCTTCGATGAAGTATTTAGAACAAGAATGACAAAAGAGATTAACATTGAATTTGTAAATGATCTGAGCTATAAGTATTTCATCATGTAAATGCTCAGTTAATTTCTTCATTTTCTTGATGAACTCTTCAACATTAATTAACTTGTTTCAAGCTTAAAATGTAAGATTCTTAAGCAAAAACTCAGAAAACTTGAAGTTTAGACGTGAATTCTGACTTGAATTGATTAAGAAGAATGATGTTAAAGTGATTAATGATAATGCATTATTGACAACAAATTTGACTTCAGAAAGTCACTTAGCTCAGTCATTCTGCATGTAGTTGACGAAGACTTGAAGATAATGCTTCATGACAGCATTAATTCTGTTACGATTTTAGTCTTCATCTATTCTTCGTCTAGTCTTCGTCTGATTTCATTCTAATCAAGCCTAGCGAGAATCTGATCTAGTCATGTTATCATTGAGACTCTGCTTCATATGTGTAAGACATCAATCTCTTCGAGTCTAGCACAGAGCTAGAACACACACATATAACAGTGAGTTCTTTTCTGTAGATACTTTTCTTTCTTAGTATTTATTTATTAGTTAAATGACATTTATATGACTCACTCTATGCTGATTTCTAACATTAGATAAATACTCATTAACTTTACTATCGACGTGTAGACGATATGAAACAATTTACTTCGTTTGTTCAGAAATTCGCAAGAAATTCTTCAAATTTGTATCACTTTCTATTCGTAAGAGATTCTTCGAATATTTAAATGAACTAAGAACAGCAACTCGATTGATAGAATCAACGATAAAGCATCTTCGTTGATTGCTTGAGAATCAATTCAAGCTTGTGAAGCAGACGAGTCAAAATAAGTTGTTCAAATCATTTCTTTTTCTCTTCGTCTTGAAAGCTCATGAAAAAGACATGATTCAAATCGATCTCTTCAATGAGTCAGTCGATTCTCTTCTAGTGAGTCTGCTACAATGACATCTTTCGTCAATGCAATGATCTATCTACTCACATTGCTCTATCTATCAGTGAATCAATCTATCTTATGTTTCTGTGTCAATTAGTGAGTCTGCTACAAGAGCAGATAACGATTGATCTCGTCGACAGAGTCAGTCATTCGATAGTGAGTCTGCTACAAAGGCATGAACGAGACAAGCTCTGTTACATGCGTGTAGTAGAGACGAATCGACAGTGAGTCTGCTTCAAAGACGCGTTCGATATTGATCTCGTCATCGAGTCAGTCACTCGATAGTTAGTCTGCTTGAACGACACTTGAAGTGAGTCTGCTACAAAAGATCGTCACTCTATTTCTCTATTTTCTACATAGTGAGTCGACTATAATAGACATTTCGATGATCTGAAAGATTGATAGAAAGATTGGTAGAAAGCGCACTAAGAAACAACATTCATGCGAACATGAATAGTCAAGAAGAAGAAATAATGTTACGATTCTAGTCTTTGTCTATTCTTCATTTAGTCTTCGCCTGATTTCATTCTAATCGAGTCTAGTGAGAATCTGACCTAGTCATGTTGTCATCGAGACTCTGCTTCATATGTGTAAGACATCAATCTCTTCGAGTCTAGCACAGAGCTAGAGCATACACATATAACAGCGAGTTCTTTTCTGTAGATACTTTTCTTTCTTAGTATTTATCTATTAGTTAAATGACAATCATATGACTCACTCTATGCTGATCTTTAACAAATTCTTTCAATTTGATAATCGATCTCAGAATGATACATCATTGATAACTTGATGTTTATCTTCAGCATTTTACACATATGCTTTTAAACATTGAAGATGAATTGTATGTCTCAATCAAACATGAAAAACTTAAGTAAATCATGATGTTTTTAAACATAAGCATAGAAATAATTGATAACTTCTTCAACTTTCATAAAAGTGATGAGAACTAAATGTTTCATTTTGATAAAATGATCAATGAAGATTAAAATATATTTATATGTGATACTCATAAAGATACTGAACGATAAAGAATTTACATAATTTATGAAGATATCACATCAACGACGTTTAAGAACTAAAAGAAGATGCAATCATTCTTGAGTTTGTTGTCTAAAAAGCTTAAAACGTGTGCACACATGACAGTTTTGTATGAAGCATTGAACATACTTATAAATGTTTGATCATCAGTAGACTCAACTAATCAGTTCATAGCTTTTTGCTCTTTCTGAATGATCATCGATGACATTATCATAAGCGAGCTGAATGATATGAAGACGTAGTTTATCTGAGTTAAGCACATACTTTCTTTCTTGAAAGTACAAATGATTCTCGTATTCTTCACACTCAATTAGAGAAATCTTGTTGTGATGTCGTGCTTCATTGCAAAGCATTTCAATTATCTAAACTGCAAATTTGTCATTGATTTCAATTTGCTTTCACAATGTTTAAATGAAAGTGTCAGCAGAATCTTCATCAAGATTCAGAATATCTTAATTTAGCTGAGACTTGACATCTTCAACATCAAATTCTTCAATTTCTAAATTCATGAAAATTAAAATTTGCGAAAATGCTGAGATAATTAAAAACAGATATAACTGAACTGAATCTAAAGCAATGATTTGTGATTGAAACTTCATGATCTTGATGTTGAAGATGTTGAAGATGAAATTCTTAACAATATTAAGATCTAAAACATAAGTTTTCAGAATTGTTTGATGTTGATATTAATGTCAAGAATTGAATGTATCTTTCTTCTTAAAAAGATTTTCTGAGCGACGTGTCAGAGCATTCAACTTATCATTAATCTTGTCAAAATGATAAGCGATGCAATAGTTAAATCTAGACAGAAACTCACTTCAATGAGCTTGATGATGACTCAACTGCTTAATTGACATGAAATACTCAAGATTTTTATAATTTGTGATCATCTTGATAGAATAAATAAAGTCTTCAAGCTCTGATCATCATTTCTTGAAAGCGCAAACAATGATCATAAGTTCTTTATCGTAGATCTCATAGTTACACTCGATTGAGTTATGCTTCTTCAAAAAGTAAGTGATTGAATGAAGAATCTCTGTTACGAGTGTGCTCAGTCTTCTACTGAGACGCGCGTTCTCGAAGCGAATCTAGACTCTATCGAGTCTAGCGCTTTTCTTTCTTCTGTACATATAGTTTTTGCATCTCAATAGATCTCACTCTTTAGCTTTGAATTCTCATTTATCTAATTTACTCTTCGTTTATCTGTATTTCTATGACTTGCTCTAAACATGATTCTAACATTATTTAAAGCTTCGTACATATCACACGACAGTGATTCGCTTTCTAGTTTAGTCGAAATCGAAAGCAGAAGCTCTGCAACGTGTTGCAGTGTTGCAGACATAAATTGATCTCTCGACTGATTTCTTGACTGAGCTCGTCATTGAACAGAACAAGCTCTGCGACGCGTTGCAGACATGAATCGAAAGACAACAGTTGATCTCTTTACTGAACTCGTCATCAGAACTGAAATCAGCAATTTCAGTAGAACTCTGATTCAAAATCAGCAATTTCGATAGAATCAGAACAGAAGAACACGAACGCGTTGCTCTTGACTAGCTCTTTACTGAGCTCGTCATCAGAATAGAAACCAGAAATTTCTAGAATCAGAAGTTGAATTCAGAAATTTCAACAGTATGAACAGAACAAGCTCTATTAAATACAATAAACATGAACAGAACAAGCTCTGCAACATGTTGCAGACACGAATCAATTCTCGATCGATCAGACTCGATTGATCAGATAGTTAGTCTGCTTGAACGACACTCGAAGTGAGTCTGCTACAATGACAAGTCAATAGTTGATCTCTTGATTGAGTCAGTCAACGAACAGAACAAGCTTTACTACATGCATGTAGTAGACATGAACGAAACAAGCTCTGCTGCATGCGTGTAGTAGACACGAATCGATAGTGAGTCTGCTTCAATGACAACTCACTCGATTCAGTCACGAATCTTCTCTTATTCATATCTTCTACGATTTATCTCTATTCACGACATTGATGACAACAGCAAAAATAATATGTACTGCAAACAGAGTAGCATATACTATATGTCTCGAGAAAATAGAACATATACTATATATCTGAAAACACGAAGATATGAGCTGAAACTCGTTCATCGTTGAATATTTGAAGCTGAATAGAAAGAGTCTGCTTGAATGACAAGAATAGTGAGTCTGCTACAAAGACAGATAACGATTGATCTCATCATCGAGCTCGTCACTCGAAGTGAGTCTGCTACAATGACAAAGCTCATAGTTAATTTCTTGACTGAGCTTGTCATCGAACAGAACAAGCTCTATTGAATGCAATAAACACGAACGAAACAAGCTCTACTACATGCGTGTAGTAGACACGAATGAAACAAGCTCTGCTACATGCGTGTAGCAGACATGAATCAGAAGACAACGATTGATCTCATCGACTGAGCTCGTCACTCGATAGTGAGTCTGCTTGAACGACACTCGAAGTGAGTCTGTTACAATGACATGAAAAGAACAAGCTCTACTATGTAGTAAATCTGAATCAGAAGTGAGTCTGCTTCAATGACATTTGACAAGAAGAAATAGACTTGAAACGTCTGATGAAATGAGCTTGAAACACTCTATGTCAAGAAGAAATAGACTTAAAACGTCTGATGAAATGAGCTTGAAATGCTCAATGAAATGAGCTTGAAATGCTTGAATAGAACGATAATGAAACGAACAAGAAAGAAAGAACTGATTGAAGCAATGAGATCATTGCTTAACTGAGAAGAGAAAGTAATGTTACAAGCGTGCTCAGTCTTTTACTGAGACGCACGTTCTTGAAGCGAGTCTAGACTTTATCGAGTCTAACGCTTCTCTTTCTTCTGTACATATAGTCTTTGCATCTCGATAGATCTCGCTCTTTAGCTTTGAATTCTCATTTACCTGATTTATTCTTCGTTTATCTGTATCTTTATGACTTGCTCTAAACATGATTCTAACAATCTCGTTCTCATCATATTAAGAGAAAATGTCTTTGAACACATAGTTCAAAGCATTGATTTCTATCACAATTTTGTGATCTGAATTATAGTGATGAAGAATAATCTTGAAAGTGAAAACTTTCTTAAGAATGTTGAATGCAATTTGATATTTCTGAGATTAGACAAAGAATACATCTTTTCTGATGAGATGAGTGAGCGAGATAGTTATTCTACTATAGTCATAAATGAATCTTTTATAAAAGTTCGTGAAATCTAGAAAACTTTGAACGTCTTTAACGTTGATCAAAATGAGTCAGTTGACAATGATGTTTATCTTGAAAGAATTCATCTTAATCTCTTCAATGATGATTATCAATTCTAGATATGAAACTTGAATAATGTGAAACTTGCATTTGATTATATTCATCTGAAGATTTGCTTCTTACAGTTTTCACAGAATGAGCTTGACATGAATCTTGTGCTTGAGTTCATTGTCAAAATAGATCAAGATGTCATTCAGATAAGCTGTATAAAACTTATTTAAATGTTTATGAAAAGTATTGTTGATGTACTTCTGAAATGAGACAGACTCATTACATAAATTGAAGAGCATGATTAAATACTTGAATAATTCAAATTGAGTGTGAAAAATAATGAGAGCTTCATCTTCTTCTTTGATTCAAAGTCGATTAAACGCAGAGATGATATTCAGCTTGATAAAGATTTTAGCTTGACTTAAATGATTTAACATTTCTGAGATCAGAGACAGAGAATATCAATTCTTGACTGTGATAGCATTCAGATCTCAATAATTTACACAGAAGCAAAGTTCTTCTTTAAGTTTCTTGATGAAGAGAATAAAGATGATCATTTGAAAGTGACTGACTCAAATGAAATCTTTGCTCAGATTTTCATTCAGATAACAACGAAGTTCTAGAATTTTGTCACGACTCATGTTGTACAAAGTGAAGACTGAGAGTTGAGCATCTTCTTTAAAATGTATGACATAATCATGAGCTCAATGCAAAGACAAAATATCAACGTTTTTCTTGAAGAAAATATTTAGAAACTTGAAATATCTGAATGATAGAATTGTGACTGAATCGACGTTCTTACTTTGTCAATAGACTTTAAGATCTTCTTGTGTCATGAATGCAGTTAAATGAAATTTCTTTTTCAATTGATGAAGATTCAGATGAAGATTTTTATCATATGTACTGTCTTGAGAACAAGACAAGAACTGAGCAAGAGTTGAGCTGTTCTTTGAACAAATAGTCAAAATCACATGATGTGATTTTGACTCATCAAAATCTAAACTAGAAGACAAGATTTATTTAAGATTCAAGAAAACATTGATTTTCTTTAAAATGATGTTAAACACTTCAATGTTTTTGACATGAGCAACATGATCAAAGTTTCAAGCTTTCAACTCAACTATGTCAAATTGTATAAAAGATTGATTGAATTGATTTGTTTAAAGAACAATAGAAGTTTTAAAAAGAAAAGAATTTCAACACTTGATTTTTAATAAGTATTCTTTTTGAATGACTTGAAGAATATAATTAGAAGCTTCTTGTTTCAAATGAAAGACAAGATTGAACAAGATTTATTTCTTATGAATGAGCTGAATATTAATTGACTTCTCATAAGTAAACGAAGAGTTATATTGCTTCTTGTGAGCAGATGAAAAACTAAGTTACTTCTTGCAAGTGAATTGAGAACTGAATTGCTTTTTGTGAGTGAACTGAAAACTGAGTTGCTTCTTTTGAGTGAATGAGAAACTAGATTGCTTTTTGCAAGTAAACTGAAAACTGAATTGCTTCTTTCAAGCAAACTGAATGCTGAATTGCTTCTTGTGAATGATTTGTAAACTGAATTGCTTCTTGTAAGCAATTTGTAGACTGAATTGCTTCTTGTGAATGATTCATGAACTGAATTACTTCTTGTGAGTGAATTAAAAGTGAGATTGAGAGAAAGTTACTTTGTTAACTTCAAACGAGAAATTTTCTTCTTGTTGATTAAGATCATAAATCTTGATGAGAAATGAGCAATAATGATTAAGACAAAAGAAGAAAAACAAGATAAGAATATTGTGTTCAAAATTAACATCAATGACGTGATGATGAAGTCATGACAGACTCATGATGATGAAGTACTGATTTAATTCAATAACATAGAAGAATAGTTTTTCAATGTATTCATCAAGAATCATTGTAATTTCAATGACATAAGTAATGTCATCGATTAAAGCGACTTGATCATTAAATTCTCAAAGTCTGTGAGAGTGAATTAATTGATGCAAGAAAAGATGATATTGTTGCGTGAAGAATTTATTCATAAAGACATAAGCAAAGACTTCACTATCAATCAGAGTGAGAGTGAGAACTTTAGATTGAGCTTGATGTAAAATACAAAATACTATCATGTGACTATCTTTGAATGTTGAATCAAATTCAAAGAGTTTTAAGACAGATTTAGCAAAAAACTTTCTATATGATTGAAGTGAGAGTGAAAAGATTAAGACTAGTAGACAAGATGATATGTATACAGATCTTTGAGCATGACTTAACTCAAAAACTAAACTTTTCTTATGAACAGCAAGATTTCTTCATTTATATTGATGATGTCATTGTTGTAAATGTTCATGATATGCAGAGTGAAGAACTTCTTATTTGAGCATTTTTTAATAATTTTGCTTGAATGTTGCAATTCGCAGTAGTAACACAGCTTTTACTTGTTGCAAATTTTCTTGATTTCAAAAATGATCAGAGTCTTATCTTGAATGATGACAATGACAAAGCTTAAATTCATTGACTCATCAAGAAATGAAAAAGAAAGAGATGAAGATATTGTTGAAACAACAGTCACAAAGATGATGATTTTTGAACTCAAAAAATTACTAGTCAATGCAAAAATGCTCTTGACTTTGATGAATGAAACAATGATAAAAATGAAGTGAGATTGATGATGCTTAAACTGCTGAAGCTTTTCATTGATATCAAAGAATGCTTGAACTCATTGATGAAAAATGAATAATCAAATTTCATCAAGATTTTGTCAGAAGAAAATAATGACTTAAGTGAAATAATTGACGTTGCACTTCAAACAATCAATTAATGAGAAATTTTTCATTAAAGAACATTCTTTCTTTTGATAGAACAAATTGTAATAATTAGCAAAGCTATTCATGTCTTGCTTTAAAGTTTCATGAAAATATAAATGAGTATCTTCTGTCTTGAAAGAATTGTTGCAGTAATGATGTAACTTATGTTATCAATCTGCAAAGATGAAAATAATACAAAGATCATTGACTTGATATTAATTCATTAAATTGTGAGTCTTCTTATCTATGATGAGTCATGACTCAACATAAACAATCTTGACTTGATGAAAGAAATAATGATCATCATTCATGTTCATGTGCTATATCAGACTTTGCTCTAATGCATTCAATCAATCTTTGTTCTTTTCATACTTAAGTATGTCAAGAAGCTTCTTGAATTTAGAAGTGATGAAGACAGTGACAGAATTCACAGAGAGATGAATGATGAAAGAAGATTGATTATTCAAGATTTATGCAATAATCTGAGTTATTATTGCAAGAAACTGAGAATTCAATTTTATATAAACTGAAGAATTGAAAACAATGAATGAAGATGAGATGATAACATCATGTTGTTGAACTTGATTTTGAAGTTCTTGCATTATGCGAAAGATTTCAACTGAATTTTCAATCACACTTTAAGTGAACTGTTCAACAATACGCTCATCATCAATTGAAAGATTGTGAAGTGACTTCATTTGAGCGAAAGAATAACTAGATAAATTTTCAATGTATGAAAATGTTGCAGAAAGTGTTGATCTTTCATAATGTCAAAGACTGAGCTAGACTAAAGATACTATCAATATAAAAGACTGATATTATTATTATTACTTTGATAGAATCTAGATACAAAACAATACATCAGATAATGTATAAGATGAAAGACAAAAAGTGAAAGAAAAGAATGAGAACTTAACTTTTATATACATGAATCAAGCAGAATCAAGACTAAACAATAGTTTTATTAATTTAAGATTGCAGAAGTTTGCACACATGACTGAAATAATTGAAACAGAATTGCTAAAATTAAATTAAAATGATGATGATTAAATTAATGACTTGATTCATTGAACTAGTTCAATGAATTGAGATTATTTAAAATATCAATGATCTATGTTTTAAATTGAGTTAATGATCTGACATCATGACAGCTAAAGATACTATTAATATAAAAGACTGATATTATTATTATTACTTTGATAGAATTTAAATACAAGACAATACATCAGATAATGTACAAGATGAAAAACAAAGAGCAAAAGAAAAGAATGAAAGCTCAACTTCTATATACATGAATTGAGCAAAATCAAGACTAGACAGTAGTTCTATTGACTTAAGATTGCAGAAGTTCATGCACACAGCTGAGATGATTGAAATAAAATTGTTGAAACTAGATTAAAATTATGATGATTAAATTGATGACTTGATTCATTGAACTGCAAAACAGATTCAATGAATCAAGATTATTTAAAATATCAACAATTTATGTTTTAAATCAAATTAATGATCTGAAATCATGACAATAACTTCTCTCTTCAAGATTGAGCTTTTGCAAAACAATGAAAAGAAACAAGATGAAATAAGAAAAAATTGAAGACAAAGATTGAAACAAGATGAGAATTAATGTAAATGCATTTTAATGTAATGAAGCACAGATGAAACTAGAATAGATCTGAGTCACATCTGAGTCACATCGACAGTTTGTAAAGTGAACTAAATTTTAGAGTTTAGTTAAAGTGACATTTATTGCTTAAAGCTGAATAAAATCGAGATTTTAGCTGATCTCGCTGAATTAAGTTCTGCTTTTGTCAATAAAATCTGCATTTGTTCATATATCACTGCACTGAATCTCGCTTTTGTCGATATAATCTGCTTTTGTTCATATGCGTTGAACTAAATTCGACTAACTCAGCTAATTCAGCTAAAATATTTATCTACATGCTCATCACTCTACTCGCTCATTTACTCGTTCATCTACTCGCTCACTTTACTCGCTCATCTACTTGCTCATTTACTCGCTCATTCTACTCGCTCATCTACTCGCTCATCTACTCGCTCATCTACTCACTCATCACTTTACATGCTCATCACTTTACATGCTCATCATTCTACTCGCTCATCTACTCGCTCATCTACTCGCTCATCTACTCGCTCATCACTCTACATGCTCATCACTCTACATGCTCATCATTCTACTCGCTCATCTACTTGCTCATCTACTCGCTCACTTTACTCGCTCATCTACTCACTCATCTATCTACTCAATAATCTTCACTTCGAGCTCTATAAAGCTGACGCTAAATAGTTTAAAGTTTTCATCTTCTTTCTCTCTTCATAGTTTCTACTTTCTAGAACAACAACAATCAAAATATCAACATGTTCAGCTATCAACTCAACTATCAACTCAGCTACAGCTCAGCTATCAACTCAGCTATTTACTTATTCGTCTACTAATCAGTCTACTCGCTTCAAAACATGCTTCAAAATACGCGTTGATCAAGCACATAACACGAATCAAACAGTGCTTCAAATAATGCTTTCTACTGATCTTTTGATTGAGTCATTTAGTGAGCTTTCAATCGAGTCATTTACTGAGCTATTGACTGAGCTTTCGATCAATCTTTCTAGTGAGCTTTCTACTGATCTTTCTACTAGTGAGTTTTCTACTGAGCTTTCTATCAAACACTCTATCAAACATTCTACATGCTTCAAAATACGTGTTGATCGAGTGCATAACATGAGTCAAACAGTGCTTCAAACAATGCTTTCTACATGACTTTCTACATGATGTTGCGAGCGTGTCTCATTACTCTGAGTTAGTCTAACATAGATCATGTTAAACTATCATAGACTAGTATAAAGCTGATGTTGACACACTAGTAATCTAGCGCGTCTTCGTGAGTATAAGACTCTTGACGTGTTTCATCTTCTTTCTTCTTTAGCTTTGAACTTTTAGTTAAAATACACTCATATGATTCGCTCTATGCAAACTCATAACATTAGTTCAAAGCTCATCAATCTTGCTATCGACATGTAGATGATATAAAAACAAGCTACATCATTTAAACTTGAATCAGAACTGAAATTCGAAAATTGAGCTCAGAAGACTCGTTAAAAATCAAGAAATTTCTAGAACAGAACAGAAGAACATGAACGCATTGCTCTAAACTAACTCTTTACTGAACTCGTCGTCAGAACAGAAGAACAGAAGAATATAAACGTGTTGTTCTAGAACTGAAATCAGAAATTTCAGTCGAATTTCAATCAGCAATTTTCTACTCACACAATGACTAGAAGCACAGAATTAGAATCAGTGAGCATTACTCGCTATGAACTTCAAAATGCTAGAAGAGAATCACTTCTATCACAGAATCGAACAGCATCAGAAGAAAAAGACACGAATGTGTCGTTGAATACAGAAGAAGAGAATATGAACGCATTGCTTTTTGATCATGAAATGATCAAGATCAGCATCAGCACTGAATTGAATGCTTGAATAAGCACTCATGAAGCAGACGATTTCGTTGTCTTTATCAAGTACATATGTCAACAGCATGACATTGAAATCGAGATTCACAATGACATGATTCAGATGTTGAATGATGTTAACAAGATCAACATCGAATTGAAAGTTATCAACATCAAGTTGAAAGCTACACAGACAATGTTGAATGTTGTTTGAATGCGTTTACAGAAAAAGATGAAGAAAAAGAACGTGATTATACATCATCTAGAAGTGACATCAAGTCAACTAAGCACTTTGATTTCGAAAGATCAATTCTCGAGATCGATCAAGCTATCTGATTCATCTTTGTTTAAAGATTCGAAGCAGAATGTGAATAATTAATTGTCTTGAATGCAAAACAAGCTGAAGATGAACAAGAATCATTTTTCTATCGAAGAAATGAAGATTGTCTATGTGAAAAGTCGAGTCAGTGAAACGACGATCAAACACATAGCACTCAGAATGAGAAACACGATCACGAACTCGTTTCTTGAAGCAGAAGAGATACTGTCGATCATAAATAAGATGTACGATGATCTCAATCAACATCATACGACTCAACGACAGTTCTTGAAGCTGTATCAAAACAAGATCTTCTTTCATGAATTTTGAATGAAATTTCAGAGACTTAGTGTGAAACTAGAATACAATAACGAAACTCTACTAAATAATCTTCAGCATAAGATTAGCTCAGATCTTCAGCGAGTCACGATCAATGAATGAACTATGAATTTGAATGAATTCGTCAACATCTGCATGCAAGTCGACGTTCGATTGACGAAATTGAATGCTCGATCAGTTCTCAAGACATCAACGACTCAAGTCGCTCGCTCTATCGCTGACATCTCGATGATGATCACTACTACGATCTCAACTTCAATCTCTGCATGAAAGAAACTCAGAATATCAAACGTTGACTTTGTTAGAGAGAAGTTGTTTAAAAAAGAACTCTGCTTCAAATGCAAGAAGTCAGAACATAGAGCATGTGACTGTCTTAAGTCAGCTCAGATGCATGAAATCGCAGCGAATTCAAAAAACGATCTGCTTTCGTCAAAGTAGTGACTGAGAGCGATATACTCATATTTTGTTTCATCAGCATGTCTGATGATTCATTTGATTTCAAGTCGTTCACTGTTGACGTTATCTTGAATAGTTTAGAAAAGATATTCAGATCTTTTGCTCTGATAAATACTGAAGTCATTGACATGACTTTCATTGATGAATCTTTGATGCTTAAGCTATGTGAACGCTTTGATATTCAGTCAATATCGCTGTCAAAATCAAAGTTGATTCAATCATATGATGAAACTTCTGATCAAAAGTCGATTACACACACTCTATATATATTGATCATGATACAAGAACACAAGAATGAAATGATGTTTTTATTGATAACTCGTCTAGAACAGCACAAGATAATCATTGAAAATCTTTGATTGAAAAGAAATCAGATTTTGATAGACTCTGCAAACGATCGATTAATATTCTTGTTGAATATTTGAACATCGAAACCTGTTGTTTCGAAGATAAGCAGTCAATCAGCATTTCACAGATCTGAATCAAGCGAGATCTGCAAAATGAAACCAAAGAACTTGAATTCAATGATTACGTCAACAATCATCTTGAAGCGACTCACGAACTCAAAACTAGTGAATCAGTTTATTGAATCTGTTCAACTCACTGAATCTGTACTCATACAAAAGCAAAGCACTCAAGTTGATCTCGATCAACTTTGTCTCTTTCAATCAATTGAGAAAAAGAGACTCATCAATATTGTCATGATTGAAGTCGCTGTATATCAAACTCTAGTCAAGAATAAGAAGATCAAGATCTTCTTCTTGATCATTAGTGAAATCAACAAAGCGCTTAGCTCAGTTGAAGATTTCGCGAAACTGAATGAAATGATCTCTGTCATGTCATTAAATGAATTGAAGAAGAAGCTTTCAATAGTTTATCACGACTTTCTGAATGTTTTTGATAAAGAAAAGACAACGCAGTTGCTCTTGCATCGATCATACGATCATAAGATTGAATTAGAAGAAGAGAGTCAATTTTTTAAAAGTCGATTGTATTCTATGTTGAGTCACAAGCTACAAAAAATCAAAGAGTATCTAGAAGAGAATTTGAAGAAGAAGTTCATCACACTCAGCAAAACTTCTTTTGCTTCGTCAATACTATTTGTTGAAAAGAAAGATGATAGTCTTTGCTTTTGCATGAACTATCGAAAACTGAATGCTCTGATCAAAAGAGATCGTTATTCAATACTCTTGATAGACGAAGTACTAGTTTGAATTCAAGACAGTAAGTATCTGATTCAACTCAACATAATCATCACGTTCAATAAACTGCGCATGAGTTCAGAAAGCGAGAATTTAACTACTTTTGTTACTTTCTTCGATATCTACAAGTATAGAGTAATGTTCTTTGAATTGACTAATAAATCTACGTCTTTTCAGCATTATATCAACGATGTGTTGTTCAAATGTCTGCATAAATTCTGTCAGACATACTTGAATAATATTCTCATCTACAGTAAGACATTGAAAGAACATAAAACTCACGTGAAAGAAGTACTAAACAAGCTTCGTGAAGTCGATCTACAGATAAACATAGACAAGTGTGAATTTAAGATTCAGAAAATCTCGTTTCTTGAACTATTGATATTCATCAATGATCTACGAATGAATTCTTGAAAAGTAGATGTGATTCGAAGCTGAAAAGTGTCGCGATCGTTGACTCATGTGCAGATCTTTATTGACTTCTGCAATTTCTATCAATGATTCATAAAGAACTTCTCAAAGATCATTCGATTCATGATAAAGCTGACTTGAAAAGATCATTCATTTGAATGAACAGAAATCTGTCAGACGATCTTTGAGAAACTGAAGCAACAGATGACAACAGCTCTCGTTCTGAAGCATTTTGATTCAATCAGAGAAGTTATTCTGAAAACGAACTTCTCAAACTATGTCAACGACGAAGTATTGTCTCAATATGATGATGAAAACATTCTACATTCAATGATCTTCTATAGCAAGAACATGATTTTTGCAGAATGCAACTACGAGATCTACAACAAAGAGCTTTTGACTATTATTCAATGCTTGAAGCACTGATGTTTCAAATTGAAATGTACTGATATTTTGATCAAGATCTTCATTGATCATCTGAATTTGAAGTACTTCATGATCATCAAGAAACTGATCAGACGATAGACTAAATGAGCTGAAAAGTTATTTGAATATAACTTCAAGATCATATATCAGTCAGAAAAGCAGAATCTGAAAGCAGACGTGCTGATCAGAATGTCAGATGTCAAGTCAGTTGAATTAAATAATGATTGAAAGCTATATCAACATCAGATGCTATTATCAGCAAGCACATTTGAACTGCAATCAATAGAAGATGATCAAGATCTGACTCAGACCTTGTTCATATTTGACTTAAATTCGAAACAGAAATTGAAAGTTAACAAAGATTCAATTGAAGAGATGATTTCTATTCAGAATCGAATTATAGTCGAAAATTGAATGAATCAACTATGTATCAATATTCGAGCAGCTCTGAAACAGAACAGAAGAATCTGTCAAGATATTGATCTAGACAACTGCAGAGTACTTGATGAAGTACTCTGAAAAGATGATAGACTATGAATTTCTCAGTCAATGATCACTTGATTAATAAGAGAAGCACATGATCTTTTGATCAATGATCATTCTGACATGAATTAAACTTTAGACTTGTTGAGATGATCATATTGCTGATCGAAGATGAGAACGATGATCAAACGCTACATTCAAAACTGTTACATTTGTCGTAGATTAAAAGCATCGAGAGATCGAATCAATGAACTGCTAAAGTCATTGCTCATACTTGAGCAACGATGACAGAACATATCATTAGACTTCATTATCAATCTATCAGAAAGTGATGAAAACAACGCGATTCTGACAGTCATAAATCGATTGTCTAAGAAACGACATTATATATCGTGTTGATCAGATGACGAAGAAATCTTCGCAGAACAAACAGTCAAGCTACTGTTGATATGAGTCTTCAGAACTCATGAACTATCAAGATTAATAGTGTTCGATCGTGATTCACAATTCATATTGATTGTTTGAAAGTCTTTATGTCTGAGACTCGACATCAAGATGAAACTATTCACAGACTATCATTTGCAAATTGATGATCAAACAGAAAGAGCGAATCAGAATGTGAAACAATATCTACGAAGCTATTGCTCATATATGCAAGATGATTGATTCATCTGATTATTTATGACTGAATTCGTCAATAACAATGCTATTTCGTCGTCAATTGAACAGTCAACGTTCTTTCTGAATAAGAACTTTCACTCTCGTATGAGCTTCGATTCGAATTCAACTGAATATGAGATCATTCGAGCTAGAATCGAAGTAAGCAAAGCGAAGAATATATTTGAACACATGAAATGATCACTAGCATTGATCAAGCAAGCATTAGCAAGAGTCAGAATCACAATGAAGAAACAAACTGACAAGCATTGAAAGAAAATGATCTACAAGATAGATGACATGATGTTTCTAGATTCTAGAAACATTATAATCGCAAGATCATCAAAGAAACTAGATAATAAGATGCTAGAATCTTTCAAGATTCTGATCGAGATCAAACATGCATATCGACTGAAATTGTCATCGACAATGAAGATTTATTCAAAGTTCATCTTGAATTTGCTGCAACTGAATTCGAAGAATTCTCTGAAAGAACAACGAAATGAGTTGTCTGATTCTATAGTGATGAATGACGAAGATGAATGAAAAGTGAAGAACATTCTGAATTTCAGACACTACAGATGATGATTACAATATCGTGTCAATTGAAAAGAATACAACGTCAATCTACATTGATACAACGTTGATGAAAATGAGTTCGAAAGATGTCAGAAGATTGTAAATGACTTTCATAAATGATATTCAAATAAGTCAAGATAGAAATCGAAAGAAAGATTGATCAAACTGCAGCAATGAGAACATTGTTAAATGAAAAGAGAGAGTAATGTTGCGAGCGTGTCTCATTACTCTGAGTTAGTCTAACATAGATTGTGTTAGACTATTATAGACTAGTATAGAGCTGATGTTGACACACTAGTGATCTAGCGCGTCTTCGTGAGTATAAGATTCTTGACGTGTTTCACTTTCTTTCTTCTTTAGCTTTGAACTTCTAGTTAGAATACACTCATATGATTCGCTTTATGCAGACTCATAACACATAATTCTTTACATAACTTCTCATCAAGCTTTGAATTGCTTCGCAATCAAGAATCAAATTTGTTTTCTATTGAGCATCAAACATGACTTTATCATACATTCTACATGACTTTCTATCAAACATTCTACATGACTTTCTATTGAACATTCTACATGACTTTCTATCAAACATTCTACATAACTCTCTATCTCATTAGTTTACTCATTAACTTTCTCATTAACTTTCTCATTAACTTTCTCATTGACTTTCTCAACGTATATATTAAACTGTGTAAATAGCTATTATTTAGATAGTCAAATTAATTATTAATTATTCAACGTTGCAACTATCAATGCTACAAATGTCAGAATAATCATGTTTATTGAATCAAATGATAAAGACGCATACTGCGCTCATAGAAGTTTTAAAGATGTTGATATTTTTATGAATATTGATGCTTTTATGAATATGTTTCAGCTAAAAGTGACGCAAATCTGAGACATGAGATTAAATGAATATTCAAAATATTGATCATTAAAAGCGCTAAAATCTGTTACTGTCACTCTTTACAAATTGCGAATGCACGTACTCGTGTTTTCACTGACACTGTGAACAAACATCTTCTCAACTTCGTTAATCACTCATGTACAGTAAATTTCATCTTGCAGTCTGCTCTCGACATGTTCTGCTGAATATCTGTTCATACTTATACTGTGAATAAACGTCTTCTTGACATTGTTAATCACTCATATACAGTATAGTTCTCTGATCGCTACGAATATAAAGCTATTTAAGCTTTCTATTCTAGTCAGCTTTCGCTGCAGAGTAAGCAGCAAATGATTCGCAAAGATGTTCTCACTCTTATAATCAGATCATCTTGATAATGCATTGATCGAGTTTATCTTTTCTGATCTATGTGCTATTTCAAAGTCGCAGATCAACAATCTCATGATTTATTTGACTTATCTTTTATTTAGCTTTTGAACGTTCATAAAACTCTTCAGATTATTATGATCAGTCAGAACTTCAACAGTATGATAATTGTTTTTCACATAGTGTTGTCAATGTTTAAACATCGCTATTATGACTAGAAACTTCTGATCATGTATCTTATAGTTTCTTTTGACATTTATCATCATTCTGAATCAGAATGCAATTGAATGTCACTGATCTTCATCATTTGACTGAGACAAAATATTTGCAACTGCATAATTGAATGCATCAATCTTGATGCATATATGTCGCTCTGAATCAAAGTGTCTTAGAATAGACATCTTCATAAAGACGTTGCGAAGCTGATTAAAAGCTTGTTTCGCTTCGCTTAATCATATGAATGAGCTCATTTTTACATCTTTTACACTATCTTTCAGCAGTTCTGTTAAAGACTTTGCTATCTGAGAGTAGTGATGTATAAAATGTCGATAGAAATTGATGAACTTCAGAAAAACTTGTATTTCTTGATACATCTTCGATCTGAATCACGTTTTGATGATGTCTACTTTACTTAGATTTATCGAAACACTCTTTGTGAATACGACAAATTTTAGAAAGTTCACTTTAGTGATGAAGAATTCACACTTCTTCAAGCTAGCATATAGCTTGAACTTTCTTAATCTCTCGAGAATCTGCTTCATGTGATTTATGTGATCAGTCTTCTTTACGAAGAAGATTAGAATGTCATTCAAATAAACAACATAAAAGTCATTTAAAAGCTTTGTCAAGATTTTATTAATATAAGTCTGAAAGATGACAGACATGTTGATTAAATCAAACGACATGATCATATATTCAAAGTGATCATAATGAGTATGAAACATCATCTTTCACTCGTCTTCACGTTGAATTCTGAGATGATGATAAACATTCTTCAGATTTAACTTAGTGAACTGCTTGACTTTACTGAGTCTGTCTAAAGTTTCACTAATTAAAGACAGCAAATGACGATTTTTGACAGTGATCTTATTCAGATCTCGATAGTTCACATATAAATGAAGATTATCATTCTTTTTAAGAATGAATAGAATAAACGCATCAATCAAGCTGACGAAGTGCTTAATTCATTCTTTCGCTAAGACATGATTTAAATACTGTTTCAGAGTCGTTAATTCTGTGTTCAACAAATTATACAATGATTCATACAATGACTTTGCAGTGATTTCAATTGCATGATCGTGATCTTCATGTAAAGACAGTTTGTCTGCACTCTCTGTCAAGAATACATCTTTATACTCTTTCAATTTGACGAGTAAAGTTTGCGTTTTAAGCGCATTTGTAATACAACTCATCACGTTATTCATTGCTTTCACTTAATGTTCAATGATCAACTCTTCAATGACATTGATCATGACAAAAGCATACACAGTAGACTCATCTTGTAAAACTTTTGCAAATACTTGTGCAAAGAATAATTCAAATGCATGCTCATTCACGTCAAAACATCATGTTCTTGCAATCATGTTTATTCAAATACGCTTGAATTGCATACTTGATATACTCAGAATCAGAGAAGATTCTTTCTTGTCAATAGCATAGAAGATACTTATATCTTTTTTCTTTATGTTTCAGCTGTCTCTCAGTCGATAACACATCTTATAGACGTCATAACAATAAACATTCTGATCGTTCATTCAGATAGATCTTGAAAGATCAACGTTCAGCAATGATATATTTTGCTTGATGATGAAACGTTGACTAATCACGTTCATCTTGACATTGATATTCATGTGAATCTTTGTTTCTGTCTTTTGATCTTTCTGAATTACATGCTTTTTATATATAAGAGTCTTTACGAAGAAAACTTCTTGTTTTTCTCTCAATGATTTGAAGTGTTCATCAAGAGCTTGTCTTTTTTTGAAATCTTGAGATGACTCATATGCAACATTAAATCAATGAATACTTGATTTACATCAGATTCTTTTGATCTATTCTTGATCTTTTCATCTTTACAATCAGTAAAGTAATGACTTTTTCAATTGCACATGTAACACGTTATGTTGAACAAATTCTTGCTATAATGTGATGAAGCATGTGAGCTTGTCTTTGACGAAAGATCAAGTCTGATTGATCAATGAGATTTCTTTCACTTTGAATGAATCTTCTTGTTGACTTTATCTCGATCATGCAAGTTCTCATCTCAAAGTCATTTCGATGACAAGATGTATTCTTTTCGCAGATTTGTTTTCAATCGAGCGACAAGATTGATTAACGCATCTCGTGTGATAGAAATCAACTGCACATTAGTAATGATCACATGCAACTCAGATCTCAACTTGATGAATAAATGAGCTCACTTACGCTCATCACTATACAATGAAAGTTAATGTTTCAGAGTGTTCAAATGAGCTGCAAACATTCATATCATTTGATCAGAACGTTGCGATGCATTCACATACTGCTGAGTCATGTTTATGTCTTGATTCATTGAGTTCTTGATTAGATTCAGAAGAAAGTTGATAAAATCAAATCACATCTGCTAAGCTGCAGACATAGTCTCTTCATGATTGAATCAAAGTTTCTTTAATTCACTCTTCAGATAAATCATGCAGTACAAAATCTTTTTCTCATCACTTTTAAAATGTCAAGAAGTATTTTGAAATGAGATTTCGATGTCACGAATTCACTCTTTATGTTCTCTTATGATTTTGTCATGATACTTCTTCAAATACATTGAGAATCTTTGTTAGGGGCCAGCATAGAGCGAGTCAATATGGGTGTCATTTAACTAGAAGATAAATGCTAAGGAAAGAAGGTAGCTACAGGAAAGAAGCTGGCTACATATGTGCGTCCCTTAGCCGACGCTAGG
>JAABUY010001843.1_pt1 | contig 26983 bp, 24 predicted proteins | sample 5560271 | NCBI WGS metagenome assembly JAABUY01 (sample SAMN10711886, study PRJNA513374) | rock metagenome | isolation source: Antarctica rocks | place: Antarctica: Victoria Land, University Valley | reverse complement strand
TTTCTTGCCCATAGACCGGCTCTCCTCTCGTCCTTCCAGAGAACCATCACAAGCAAAATCTCTCAACCTCAAAGCGGATTAGTTTTTGGGTTTTGGGTCAGTTGTGTTGCTGGTTGTGGTTGGCGAAGGGATCCGGGGCATGGCCCGGATCTCTTCGAGGGCGAGCTTGAACTCGTAAGGCGTGCGGTAGTCCAGCGAGCTATGGGGCCGCTCGCAGTTGTATTCTTCACGCCAGGCGGCCAGAGTACACCGAACATCGTTAAGCGTTCTGAACCAGCTGGCGTTCAGGCACTCGTCGCGCAGCCGTCCGTGGAAGCTCTCGACGTGTCCGTTCTGCATCGGGCGGCCGGGCTGGATGTGAACCAGCCCAACCTTCCAGTCTTCGGCCCAGCTCAGCATCCTGCGCGAAGTGAACTCCGGGCCGTTGTCCGAGCGCACGTTCTCGGGCCGGCCGCGCTCACCGATCAGCCGCTCCAGCACCCTTATGACACGAGCGCTGCCTAAGCTGGTGTCGGCTTCCAGTGCCAGGCACTCGGTAAGCGTTGGGTCTTTCCATCTGGCGGGATGGCGAACATCGTGCAGTGCTTGAGCTAAGTGTCCGCTTATTTTAGGTGGACACTTATTAGGCGTCAGTCGTTATGCCGGTGGTGTGAGTGGATGGGATGTTCCAGGGCAAGAGCTCTGCGATGCGGTTGATCGGGTGGTCGGCGATGTGGGTCAGGACGTATCTGAGGTAGCGTTCGGGGTTGGTGCCGTTGAGCTTGGCGGTGCCGAGCAGTGAGTAGATAGCTGCGGCGCGTTCTCCGCCGCGGTTGGAACCGGCGAACAGATAGTTTTTTCTTCCGAGCGCGACGACGCGCAACGCGCGTTCGGCTGCGTTGTTGTCGATCTCGATGGTGCCGTCATCGAGGTATCGAGTGAGCGCAGTCCATCGCGTGAGCGCATAGCGGATCGCTCCGGCCATGTCGCTCTTGGCGGAGAGGTTTTGAAGCGTCTGATCGAGCCAACGCCGAAGGTCTTCCATGATCGGCCTGGCTCGTGCTTGTCTGGCCGCGAGCCGGATCTCCGGCGGGGAGCCGCGCACCTGCTTTTCGACGGCATAGAGCAACCCGATGCGGCGGACGGCCTCCTCTGCGGTGGGCGAATCGGTCGCGGCGAGGATGTCGTGGAACTTGCGGCGGGTATGGGCCCAGCACGCTGCTTCGACGATCCTGCCTCCTTCATAAAGCGGATGAAAGCCCGCGTAGGCATCGGCTTGAAGGGTTCCGTGGAAGCCCTTCAGATGGGCTTGCGGATGTTCTCCGCGGCGGTCGGGCGAAAAGGCGAACCAGACCGCCGGCGGCACGGGATCGGCGCATGGACGGCCATCGCGCACATAGGTCCAGAGGCGGCCGGTCTTCGTCCTTCCGTGACCGGGTGCGAGCACCGGAACGGGCGTGTCGTCAGCATGAAGTCCTGTCGCTCCAAACACATGGTGACGCACTGCCTCGACCAGAGGATCGAGCAGAGCGGCCGAGGCACCGACCCATCCTGCCAGCGTGGAGCGATCGAGATCGACACCTTCACGGGCATAGATCTCCGACTGACGGTTCAGTGGAGTGTGATCGCAGTACTTCGCAACTAGAACATGAGCAAGCAGCCCGGGTCCGGCATAGGATCGCGGGATGGGACGCGAAGGCGCCGGTGCTTCGACCACCGTCTCACAGCGGCCGCAGCTGAACTTCGGCCGCACATGGCGGATGACCTTGAAGCTCTCCGGCACATACTCGAGCACTTCGGAGACATCTTCGCCGAACTCTCGCAGCGTGCCTCCACAACCGGGGCAGCTCACATCAGGTCGATGCTCCTCGACCTCCCGCGGCAGATGTTCCGGCAGGGTGCGACGGCAAGGCTGCTTCGGCTTTTCCTCCGCCAACTCATGGAACGGCAAGGGCGCGGACACTTCTTCTTCACCGCGCGATGTCTCCAGTTCTTCGAGCTGAAGCTCCAGCTGCGCGACCTGTCGAACGAGCTTCTCGCTCTTCGCTCCGAACAGCATCCGCTGTAGCTTATCGAGCAGCAGCTTGAGGTGAGCGATCTCACTGGCACGCGAGTTAAGGGTCGCGATGTACTGCTCATGTTGGATCTTCGAGTGAGCGTGTTGTGCCCTGACCATCGCCTTCAACGCTGCGGCATCCATGATGTCCAGATCGGGCAGGATAAGCGTCTCAGGCATAGGCGAAGTATGCCACAATCAAGTCCCGCTTAAAAGAATAAAACCCGCATGAATACTGGACAAAAACCTCAAACACTCATCATCCGTTCCGCCGTTCGAAGAGGCGCTCGCCAGTCGATCCCTTCAAGCAGCATCGACAGCTGGGCGCGGCTCAGCGAGACGGTGCCACTCGTCGCCTGAGGCCATACGAAGCGTCCTCGTTCGAGCCGCTTCTGGAACAGGCAGAGACCATCGCCATCGAACCAGAGCAGCTTCACCATGTCCCCGCGCCTCCCGCGAAAGATGAAGATGTGGCCCGAGTAGGGCTGCTGCTCAAGCGCTGTCTGCACCTGCGCCGCAAGGCCCTGAAAGCCGCGACGCATGTCCGTCACGCCCGCCGCAATCCAGATCCGCGTTCCAGCGCCCTGATCCTTCAAAAGAAGATCCATCACGCTCGCAGAGTCTCAAGCACTGCGCGAATCGCGGCCGGATCTGCGTTGCCTTCCACGCTGACCCGAACCTCGCCCGGAAACTCAATGTGAATCGAACCACAGCTCGCAGAAACCATATCTTCGGGCTGCCGCTGCGCCTCTTCGGGCTCAGCTATGCTGACCGCCAGCAGCTTCATCGGTTGCTCCGGCCCGGCCGCGAGCTTGCCTTCGCGATACAAGCGTCGCCAGTGAAACACCACGTTCGCGTTCAGCCCATGAGCCCGAGCCACTCGCGCAACACTTGCGCCAGGCTCCGCCGCCTGCTCAACAATCAGCCGCTTCTCAGCAGCAGAACGACGCTTCCGTACCTGCCGGACCAACACCCCAGGATCATCCATCGCACCATCGTCTATGCAGAACAACGATCAAGCCAGATGGGAAGACCACACGCTTACGGCACTCGCGCGTGTACGCATCTACTACGCTCAGGATGCGCACCATGCGGCCGGTCGACAGGCCATCGATGATGAAGTCCATCGCCCACTCCTGATTGGCTCCGCTCAACCGCGGCTCTGCTATGCGCTCGCGCACCAGACGCGTGCGCCTCTTGCGCCGCACCATCAGACGCTCTTCGACGTACAGCCGATAGACACGCTTCACGTTCACCTCGTAGCCTCTTCGGCTCAGTAGCGCGTGCAGCCGACGATAGCCATAGCGCGGCTTGTGCCGCGCCAGCGTCATCAGTGCTTCTCGCAGCCCGGTGTTGCGGTGTTGCGGTCAGGTCTCGGTTCATACCGGTAGCTCGACCGCTCCATCTCCAGCAGCTTGCAGGCCGTGCGCTCGCTCAACCGGAACTCGGACGAGACGAAGGCAACGTCTCCTCTTAGACCGGCAAGCTCCAGCCGTTTTTTCGGATCACTGCCTTCAGCGCTTCGCCGTGCAGACTGAGTTCCGCCACCAGCAACTTCAAGCGGCGGTTCTCATCCTCCATTGCCCTCAGTCGCTGCGCTTCGCTCACGTCCATCCCGCCGAACTTCTGCTTCCAGCCATAAAACGTCGCCGCACTGATCCCATGCTCTCGGCATAGATCCGCCGTCCTCATCCCAGCCTCATGCTGCTTCAATATCCCGATGATCTGCTCTTCCGTATACCGGCTCTTCTTCATCGTCAGCTCCCCCGCTCAGATTACGAGAGAACCCCAGTTTCAACTGGTAGAGATTCTTGGGGGCAGGTCACAGTGGCGTCAAAGATTCGATAACAACGGACGAGTAGGTGCAAGGGGATGCGCGGCCGAACCGTTACCGGTCCTAAGTTGCGTATCCTCATTGGCATTTGGAATTATTCTCTAAAGTGACAGGCGCGCGCAGTTAAGGGAGAAGTCGTACTGCATTATTCCAGAAAGCGGTCTTCTGCTCGACCGGGTCAAGAACAGTAACCTGACACCTGTAGTCCCCAGGTTGCAGTGAAGTGATGTCGATGTCGAAGGATAATGGAATCTGGGCAAGACGCCTGAGATCAGGCGGGGTGATTGCCAGGGGCGTAGTTTCAAAGGTTTTCTGTCCGTCCCGATACAGGGTCACGTAGGCGACTAGCGGGCGGGCGGTGGTGCCTGGGGCTTCATAGCCTTGAAGATAGACGTAGAGGGGTTTATCTCTCGCGAAGACCCGGGTAACGCTCGGCACGAGCCTGTAGCCGTTACTGGTGAGTGGATCGGCGGCGCTCGTACGGATTTCCTGCTTGCCCTTCTGGGCGTTGTAGACAGCATCTTGCAGTTTGACCCGCTGTCCGCTTAGAACCACGGAGCTGATGGCGATCTGGCCGGTTTCTTTACTGAGGTTCGGGATAGTGAGGTTGGTCTGGTACGTTCCGATTCTCCCGGTCTCGTCGTCGCGCGCAAGGAGCTTGATGGTGTACGTGCCGGGAAGAAGGGTGAAGCCGGCTTCATACTCAACGGGTTGGTGCGCCAGGTCCGCTGCGCTTCTGTCGGTGAGCTTGATGTTTACGTCGTCGCGTACGTTGGTCACGGTCGAACCGCCATAAACGTCTTTGACCTCACCGATGAAGTCGATGCGGGTATGCTCAGCGCCGCCCTTCTTCGCCAGGGAGAGCTCGCGGCCAGGGATCTTGAGGACGACGGGAACGAAGTATTCTGCACGGTTGAGCTGGAAGTAGTTGAGCTCGACCGCCAGAGTAAGTTCTGTAATGGGGTTTCCAAGCATGAGGGCTTCCTCGAGCTGGCGCTCCCGGTCGGCTGTTGTGAACTTCTGGAACTGCTTGCCCGCGTAGTAGCCCTGCCGGTACTCGAGCTTGATATCGGGAGGCGTCGAAACCGTGATCTTCACCTTACGGTATTTGCCGTCAAGAGCTGCGTTTGAAGTGTAGTAAGCAAGTAGGTAGTAATCGCCGACGGAAGTCTGGGCGTTCACTATTCCTTGGGTAAGGTCGTTGTTGTCGAGGAAGGCTTTGCCACCGGTGTCGCCGGCTAGAGCGAAGAGTGTGTCCTGGGATTGTTGCAGGCCGGAGGAGATGTCCTGCGTGGCGGCTCCGGTGTACATCCCCTGATTGCCGGGGGAGGCCTGCGCTGCGTCGCCGATCGGCGCCTCCGCGACCAAGCCCCTGGCGTCGACCGGCCAGAACGCGACGCCAGCGCGGATGGCGGCATCGATAGTCGCGCGCAGTTGGGCCTGGTTGTCGACACCGTTCAGACGCAGGCCTCCCGCGAAGTAGAGGAGGACCTTCTTTTCGCTAAGTTGACCGAGCAGAGAGGCGGCTGTCTGGAGGGCAGAGAGCTGCCGGTCTGTATTGAAGATGTTGAACTCGCTGTCGTCCTGGCCGAAGGCTGCACCCACGTCGGCACTGGCTGCGCCCTGGTTGGAGTACTGCTCACCCTGGCCTTCTCCGACGACGAGGGTCTCGAGGATACTCAGCAGGCGAGTGCGGTCGGCTGTGAAGTCCTGCAGAACGTCGGCGGAGCCGCCGGTGTAGCGGAGGATCGAGACCATATCGGAGGCGGTCATCCGGGTCCGGATGAACTTCTCTGCCGCGGCAAGGGCTCGTAGCTGATCTCCGGGGGCCATGGCGGTCATATCGAAATACATTGCTAGGAGGCGGCGATCCTTGTAGCTGGGCTGCTCGACCTTTTCACCTGCGATGCTGGTGCGGTTGAGCTTCTTAAAGATCGTGAGGTTCTCATTGTCAGCCTTCGACGCGGGCAGAGGCGTGCTGGCCGTGGAGAGGACCTGGTGCTCGAAGTGCCGGATCACTTGCGGAGTGCCGTCTTCCGTGAGCGTGAAGTCTTTTGCGGTGAGCCCCTGGACCGGTTTGCCGGTCTTGTCCATCACGGTCACGGATTCGATGACGAGTTGCGACCGCACGCCGAGGGTGTACGCGTCCGCCTGCTCCTGGCTCTTGTTGCTGCCGATTACCTGAGCCGAAGCGCTGAGCGCGGCCGTGACGAGAAGCGCATGCGAGAGAAGGTAGCGGATTATCAGAAGCGGAGCCTCGCTGTGAACTGAAGACTGCGCATGGCGTTTGCGGCTGTGGGCACACCGAAGAGGGGACTCACCAGGTTGGTGTTGATGACGTTGTTATAGGAGGCGTAGACGACGTGATTCAGCAGGTTGAAGGCATCTGCGCGAACGTCCAGGTTGAGAGTCTTCTCAAGGCGAAAGGTGCGACTGACAGAGCTGTTGAAGGTGTAGGTGCCTGGGCCGCGGAGTGAATTTCTGCCAGCTGTGCCCCAGGTGCCGAGCGAGGGTGCAGCGAAAGCTGCGGCATTAAAGAAGGCGCCCGGTGCACCCGCGTACGGGTTGGCTACGATGCGATTGGGGCGTATTGATCCTGTGTATCCGGTGCCCGGTACGGCAGCAAGGTAAATGGGCGTTTCCGGCAGTCCGCTGCCAAAGCTCGTCTGTGCTGCCAGGGTCCAGTCTTTGTAGAGACGTCCGCGCCAGCCGGAGAGCAGAGTGCCGCCGCGCACGCCCAATCCAGTCGTGTACTGCCCTACAACAGTCAACAGGTTGCGTTGATCAAAGTTTGAGAGGCTACGTTCGGCCCGGAGGTCGAGCCAGTTCTGCGCAATCGTGGAACTTCGGCTTGCGGAGCTCGATCCTGCAGAGCCGAGGAGCGATTTGCTCGCGGGTCCCTGGCCGCCGAGGACAGAGTCGTTGTCCACGGAACGGGAGTAGGTGTACTCCCCCGTGATGGTGAGGCCGCTGCGAAGTCGGCGGCGAAGCTGCAGGGTTCCTGCGTTCCGGATGGAATTGCCGTTTGAGGTGCGGTACAGAAACCCGACCGGCACAGAGGCGTTGGGGCCGATCAAACCGATGGGATAGGTGTTTGGCAGCAGATCCTGCAGGCCACGGGTTCCCTTGACGCCCAAGTAGGTAATCGTCGCGACGAGCGCACCGGGCAGGTCGCGCTGTGCGGAGAGATTCCAAGTCTGGGCGTAGCCCACACGGAAGTTGGGATCGACGGCAAAGGTGTTCCGCGTCGTGAGTCCGCAGGAGGTCGGGCCCACTCGCAGGGTTTGTGGGCAACTACTGTTATTTACCTGCAGGCTGGTGGCGAAGGGGGATTGTTCGGCAAGCATGAGAGATGTCGCCTGATAGACCGACGTATCGGCGTAGATTCCATACCCCGCCCGAACGACAAGGGAGGATGCAGGCAGAGGACGCCAAGCGAGCGCCACCCGTGGCTCGACGTGAGAGTAGTCCGGGCGCATTAGCGATGAGGGATAGTGCTGGCCGGTAAGGGGTCCGTGTGGGGAGCCAGCAACGACGGTCGTCACGCTCGTGAAGCCAGGCGCTATGTCGAGGTTTGCGAGCCGTCGCTTCAGCTCCGTGATGGGGGCGCTGTACTCCCAACGAAGGCCGATGTTTAGGGAGAGCTCAGGGCGCAGCCGCCAATCATCGTTCAGAAAGAAACTGCTGACGCTCTCCCGCAGGTACTTATCGGGGTTGCCGTAGTTAAGTGCGGCGGTGTCAGGCACGCCGGCAAGGAAGTCGGCCAGATCGGAGCCAAAGGCCTGGCCGGTGAACGTAAAGGTGCCACGCGGGTTCGCCTGCGAGAAGGAGTTGAACTCCTGTCGGCGGAAGTCGCCGCCTACTTTGATGTCGTGCCGGCCGCGGAACCATTCGGCGGATCCAGCGAGTTTGTCCGACCGGTTGCGGTTGTAGCTGGCATCGCTATCCGTGAGCGAGGTAATGCCGCTTGAGAAGACAAGCGTGGGTGGCCCCCAATTGAACGGATCGGTCAGCACGCCACCCACGCCGACATCGCCTGCGACATCGATGCGGTTCTGGAAAAACGGAAGGACGGAGGTGCGCTGCCGGCTGAACGCATAGTCGATGTCCATGTAGAGACCTGTCCGGAGCCGGTGTTGCCAGTTGAGGTCCGCACTCGTGCCTAGCGTTCGTGTATCGTCCGTAAAGCCGAAGAAGTTGGTCGTGTCCTGGCGATCGCTTACGAGGCGGAACTGTCCGTGCAGTGTGTCCTTCTGTCCTATGGATCGATCCGCCCTTAGTTGCAGACTATCGAGGTGTATGTTGTTCAAGACCTGCGTTTGGTAGTTGTAGTTATTGCCGGCTGCTATGTTCGGCAAGGGGTAGAGCTTCAGCAGGTTCGCTGCGACGGGATCGCTCGCCTGTCTCTGCAGCGCGGTAGGAACGAGCCCCGTTTCGACAGAGGCAACACGATTGCGCGTTCGTTCGTAGATGACGAACAGATTGGGTCCACGAAAGAGCCGGCCTTTCAGTAGGCGGGGGATATTGAGCGGACCGCCGAAGGTGACGACCTCCGAGAGGAGGTTGTAATCGGCTTTGGGCTGCGGGATGCCGCTGAGAGAGAAGGGGCGCGCGTCGAAGAGTGAGTTCTGGGCAATAGCGGCAAGGCTCCCGTTATAAAGGCTCTTGGTGTTGCTGTGTTGATTCCCGAAGGCCTCGTCTAGGGAGAACTGCGAGGTGGCTGCATTGTTGACGCTTCCGTTCACAAGCAGCCCATCGTTAGCAGATTCTGACGCCGCTCCGGCCTGTTGCCCAACTGCCTTCGTCGACTCGTGCCTCTCTTGCTCTCCCTCGGAGGACTGCATTCCTTCCACTGCAAGCGCGGGCGGAGCAGTGTGCGCGCTTGCTAAAGCAAGCAATTCAGATCGAGGGAGCAAATCCAGATTGAAAGCGCGCGACTCTGAAGATTTGCTGATCTCAACCGACTGGTCCATGGCTCGAAAGCCGGTCATCGCAATATGTAGAGTCCAGGAGCCACTTAAGATCCCTGAGAGTTGCAATCTCCCTTGCTGATCCGTGATGCCTGTAACGCGATGATCTCCCTGGATCAGGGTGACGGTCGCGCCTGGTATGGGGCGACCTTGAAGAAGCACTCTCGCTTTGAAGTCCGCACCGAAGCAAGTGGCGCCGAACAGCACGCCGTTGATCGTTAGCTTGGTAAAGCGGCTGAGGACCTGTGTTTTGCTGTGTGACATGCGGGTGGTCTGGATCGGTCTTCTGAATCAGCCTGAGTATTACTGTCGTACCCTGTCCCTGTCTAGCAGTAAATACGAACGGAGAGGCTTTTCTTGACGTTGCAAGGTAAACGCCAGCGTTGTCGCAGGGCAGTCGAAGGTAAGATTGGCTTCCAACTGTTCCGCACATTTGCAAAGACCTGCTGTCTTTATCATCTCTTCCATGACCCAGAAGGACATGGTGGCCGCGCTCGATCGGTGCTCGAGCGCTGGCGAAGGGCGCGGGCAATCCTGTCTGAACTGGAACCGGAGCTTCGCTACGAAGCCGCAAAGGTAGTCATTCAGGCCGAGTCATCCCGGCCCGCAAGCCTCCCGGCGGCAGAGCCGAACCTGCGGGAGAGAGCGCCTCATGAGACGAAGAGACCAAGGAGAGCCGATGGATGTAGGGGAAGAATTGCAGGTCTTAACCAGGAGATCGCCCGCCTGACCGAAGCACGGGAATGCCCTGCAGAGATTGTGGGGAGCGGAGGCTGTGGAGGCGAAGCGTCGGGGACAACCGAAGGGAAGTGATGCCGCCGTACATTCTGCGTCCCCGGTGGCGAAGCGGGCCGGAGGCATGAGCGAGGAAGGCAAGCAGCGCATCGCCGAGGCTGTCGCTTTGGATCGAACTCGTCTATTACGAGGGTCTGACCTCAGAAGAGGTGGCAGTCCGAACTGGCGAAAGTGTGCGCGTCGTGCGCCACAATCTCTATCGCGGTCTCGAGAAGCTGCGGAGGGCATTTTGCGATCGCAGCCAAAGCAAGCTTTCAGGGAAGGGAGGTTCTCGATGAATCGCGCCCATGCGGAGTATCAAATGCTTTGTGCGTTCGCTGCTGTTGGCGAGCTTTCAGAAGACGAGGCTAACGATCTCAGCGAACATGCAGGGTCTTGTCTCTCATGCGGCCGACGCTTGTCAGAAATGGAAACGACGAGCCGAGCATATTTCCTTCGTCACGCAGGCGCAGCAAGGGGAGTAAACACCCCAGCGGGTATGCAACGGCGGTTCGAGGAGCGAGCAGCAGCAAGCGTCGGCGTTCCGATGCGAGATACCACTCCTGCTCTGCTGGGAACCCGTTTGGTAAGTCTTGCCTTCTCGGTCGTGTTGCTGATTTTCTCCGCGCAAGTGGGCCGGAAGGTGCTCTACCCGCGAATACCAGGAGGGGCATTGGATCATCCAGAGACAACATCAATCAAACGAAGCGAAATGGCTACTGCAGCGCCAGGACAAGTGACTGGTGGCCCGCTGCTTCAGAGGCCGGTCGAGAGTGGCTTCAAAAAGGCCCGGAACATCTCACGCCCTCGTGGCACTAATCCTTACGCCCATCCGCAGCGTCGTACAGGGGAAGGCCACAGCTACCCCGTCCTGTATAAAACGGCGCTCCTACAGCAACGTGAACCTAACGCCTTCGCTGGTGCGTCTACTGTCTTCACTCCCGAATTTAGTGGAGGTTATTTGACATCGGGATTCCATCTTCCAGCGAGAAGATCCTTCGAGCTGACTTCCGCTCCCCGCTTTCTGGTCGTCGGCGATCACTCCAGTCCAGACAACCATGCCTTTCGCTACACCCCGACTGTAGCTTCGTTATCGTTCCTGGGTACACCGGAGCGTGTGGAATCACCCCGTCTTCCCTTGCTGAACGACCTACCGCAGCTCTTCCATCTCAACAGCACTAAAGCCTGGTAGCCCGATAACCTTAACGGAACTGGAGGTCGCATGCTGCGATCAAGAACACTCGCGCTCGTTTTCCCAACCTTGATGATGGTCACCCCGCTGCTTGCCCAGACGCCCGGAACGTCTCCGGGCAATCCGCCCGCATCCAGCATAGTCACGGTCAGCTTCAACAATGCTGTGCTTGGTACAGCTGAAGCCCAGCGCGATTTGGGCGCTCTGCAGAAGAAATACTCTCCTCGGGAGCAGCAGCTGCAAAAGTTGAACAACGACATTGAGGCCTCGAGGAAGCTGCTGGCTGACCGCACTGCAAAGCTGTCTGAGTCGGAAAAGAATCAGCGACTTCAAGATCTCAACACTAAAGACAAGCAACTTCAACGCGACTCTGAGGACTTCAAGAACGATTCGCAACAAGATTCGCAACAAGCCTTTCAACGCGTGGCTCAGAAGATGTACTCGTTTCTCCAGGAATACGCTCCGCAACACGGATACTCCGCTGTCCTAGAAAGGGGAACGGATGCTGCGCCCGTAGTCTGGTATGCCGCAAACAACGTGGACATCACCGACCAGCTCACTAAGGCTTATAAAGTAAGGCCTGGCGCATCGGCGACGGGCCTTACGGACAAACCAGCAGCAAGCCATCCACAACCCAGCAGCCCCGAGAAGCCATAACTTCGGGCCTGTTCGCGCTCAGTAGATATGACAGGGTGATGCGCATAATAGAGACGTCAGTGGAAGGCACAACAGGCTGTCGCTGCGAAAGAGCTTTGTTCGCGCAGGGTGACCAAGGCATCACCCGTCATCCTGTACATCTGAGGTCGTCCACGCATGATAAAGGACATTGTTCTGAGAATAGGCAGCGCTACTCGACTGCAAACGTGGTATATCCGAGCTTCTTCAGACTGCGTATATGGTGCTGGGCCCGCTCGACATTGCGGTCGTCCCGCGTGATCGGAGGTTCTTCTCGGTAAGGCATCTTTTCTGAGAGAACTGCGTGGACAGTCTTGAGGAGCGTGTGTCCGAGTGCCACGATGGCGCGCTTGTTTCCGCAGCGGGCTTTCAGGGCGTGGTAGCGCGACTGCAGCCTTGATCCTTTGCGGTTGGTGGCAGCCCATGCGCTCTGCGTCAGCGTTGTTTTGAGCCAGACGTTTCCCCGGTTCGTACGAACGCTCTTCTTGACGCCAGCGCTCTCGTGGTTCGCCGGACACAGCCCGGCCCAGGAGCTGAGTTGCGCTGCTGTAGGGAACTGGTCCATGTCAGCGCCTATTTCGGCCAGGATGCTGGCGGCGGATTCTTCCTTGATGCCTGGAATGCTCTGGAGCAGATGGAACGCTTCGGCAAGAGCTGGGTCTTCCATGCGCCGCCGGATCTCCTGATTGAGCGCCTCAACCTCCTGGTCCAGGAACTCAAGATGACGAAGCGCATGCCGGATGAGGAACCGCTGATGGTCGCTCAACCGATGGTCCGCAACGGCAGCCGTGATTTGCGGAATCTTCTCTCGGGCCTTCTTCTTGGCCAGATCGGCGATCTGCTCTGCGGTCATCTGACCATCGAGAAGCGCTGCGAGCATCAGTCTGCCTGACACGCAGAAAACATCCGACAACACGTCACCGAGCTTGACGTTTGCATCTTCAAGCACCTTCTGGACCCGGTTCCGCTCCCGTGAGTTCTCCCCAATCAGCTGCCTGCGGCGGCGCGTGAGATCTCGTAGTTCACGAATAGCCAGCGGCGGGATGAAGCTTGGCCGGATCATACCGTGACGGAGCAGATGAGCCAGCCATCGGCTATCGTTCGGATCGGTCTTGTGGCCGCGCCTGTTCTGCACGTCCGCGGCGTTGGCCAGAATCACCTGCACATGTGCTTCAAGCAAGTTGAAGACCGGCTTCCAGTAGCTCCCGGTGCTCTCCATCACGGCGTGAGTACATTCTTCGGCGACCAGCCATCCAGCAAGCCGCTGAAGCTCGCTGACGATCGTGCCGAACTTCTTGATCTGCGTGTGGGGTTCGTCTTTCGCGCCGCCGGTCATGACGCAGACCACGACGAACTTCTTGCCGACATCGATGCCGGCGCATCGTTCCAGAATCGCTTCGATCATCTGCTCCTCCAGTGCGGACAAGCAGCCGGCGACGGGTTGGGCATATTGTTCTACGGGCTCAAAAGAGGCACCAGTCAGGTGTACGTGAGCCGCCGGCGGGTCAGATTATCATTCGGGGTCGAACCACCAATAAGTCCGCGACCCTTTACCTGTTCGCACCTGAAGTCTCCACCGCACCGACGCTTCAGGTCAACGGAAGCCCTTCTCATCCTCAGGTGCGGCCGCACCGCGGCCATCGATGATTATCATGCGTGAAATAACTCTGGCCCGAATCTCTCACTCAGGCTATATTTGCAGCCCTCTCGTGTTCTGCATCGCGGGCCCCCTTACATGTTACCTAAGAAGAACTTAGAGTCGGAGAGCACCAATGACTTCTGTCGGCGGTAATGACTTCACTGTTCATGCGAGAGAACGCATACAGGTACGCTCCGTAGTAGACAAGGCCCCCGACCTTGCAGCTTTCCAAACCACCCCCAACGGTGGCTCTTGGGAATCGACCAAGCAGAGCGGGCTTATCGAACTACGTATTTTCACTGCACCACCCGCAGGCAAGCTCTCCTTCAATATTGATTTCGATGAGCAGATCGCTGACGGGGACCCTGATCCCGTCGCTCACTATGTACTCACTATAAGCTCCATCTCCCGTCCTGGGGATCCTCCATTTACATCTCCTACTAATGTGCCCCAAGGTGCGGGGCCGGTTTCCTGCTTTTTCACATTCACGGTGGCTTAAGCGCTAGGGGTATTCCGTGGCTAAGGTGCTCTCGACAGCCTTGTTCATATGTATCTTGTTGTTCGCTCCGGCATGTCATTCACAAGTAGACACAGATACGCTCACTCGCTGGGTGAAAGTTTACAAAGCTAATCCCAGACTGACAACGTCATCTTTTCGAACCCAGGTATGTACGCCGTTCTACTGCCAGGTGCTCAGTCCTCCCTCAAACAAGAGGTGGTTCACGCGGCCGAGGTCAATCGCACAGACAAGCAAACCACGGCCCCCGCAGCGGCCATTGGCTCCACGTCTACGGTCAGCAAAGGAAGTGTACCGTGGCTTCTCTCGTTTGCAGCTGAGCACGGTGGTCTCACAGAGAGCGTGAGCGGTAACCTGCTAACGATGCAGGGAAATGTTGCCAATACGATCAAGGCAATAAGCGCTAAGGATTACTTGACGAGCTTCACGTACGGTGCCAACCACCCAATCGTGAGGGCGGCATCTCATGCCTCCTTCTCAGCGTCGTTCAACTCGACATCAGGTAATACCTCATCTGCAGCCAACACGAACACATTTAGCAGCGCCAATGTTCACGTGGATCTGTATAACAAGCGAGATCCTCGAGATCCTCGGTGGCAGAATGCCTGGGATTCAACCGTTCGTACCATGTTAGAAAACGTGTCAACCCGGCGCGGGCAGTTCTCAGGGTTGATTGAAACTCGGTATACCGAGAAGTATCGGGGTTGGAAAACTAGAGCCGATGCGAGGCTATCCGCACTAACTCCAACTTCCGCCGATGCTGACATCCAGAGCGGATTGCAGGACATAGCCAAGGATTTCACCGAGACATTTGGGGATTTGGATGATGCGACCCTAAGCGCAACCGCAGTTTCCCAAGCTCTAGCCCAATACACATCTACAAAGTCTAAAGTTGTAGATGCCATCAACAAATCGGCGGTGCTTAGCGCCGAGTACACCTTTGTGAATCAATCGAGCGTGCAGCTACCCAAGTCATCTACACAAACGTATGCATTGCCTTCGACGCCCCCAAATCTTTCCAATGTCAACCTAATCTTTACTGGATACCTAGCTAGTAACAGCCAGTTTACGCTCAATGCCAGCACTACACTTTTCAACAGTGCTCCTTCAACCAGCGGTTCCGTAAGGGATGTCAAAGGATCTGCGCAAGCTGACATCGCCTTACCAAACATCCTCGTTTTGGGCAGCTCTACAGTTTCCCTTTCCGGGTTATTCCTCAGCCTCCTTCAACAACCGTTGGGCCAGCAAGTCACAATTAACACGGTACCGGTGTCTACACGGGGCAATATCTGGCTTTTCCAAGCGAAACTGAGTGTGCCTGTTTCCAGCGCGGGGGTGCATATACCAATATCAGTTACCACCAGCAATCGCACAGAGTTGATAAAGGAAAGCGATGTAGAAGGTACGATCGGCATATCCTTCGACCTAACCAGTCTTTTCTCTAAACCTTAGCCTGTGCTTTATGTTGCTACTGCTAGAGCAATCTGGTGGGAACAGAACAGAGCTCGGCGAACGTGCAAATTGCCAGTCGGAGATGAAGTATGCGTTCCTCAATAAAGGATGTCTTAAGGTTTGGCCCTGCACCCTTGAGCGAAATCACCGCTCGGGTATCCCAAGACAATGTCGACGTGGCATCGGAAATCAATCAGCTGAGCCGTGACGATCTGATTACCATAAGCAGAGAGGGGAGTGCCCTTGATTCAGTCACACCTGAAGATGCTTCGTCGGAGGCTTCTTCAGAAGACTCCCCGATGGTTCAGCTAAGTTCCAAAGGCCTTAGGTCTCTATTGAGGTAGGGATATGTCGAAGCTGCTGAATTGGACACAGGTGCTTGGCTATACCATAGCTTTCCTGACAGCGATGCTTGTAATACTTGTCGATTGTCGTAATACACTCAAGAAACTTGCGCCTCGACTAAACGCAATGTCTTTCTGGGGCGCTTGGATGCTTGCCTTTGGATGTGGGCTCATCGGAGCAATCTGCTTTCATTACTCCAGCGCCCCGTGGCTAAAGGAACAAGTAATCGACCTGAAGATCACGAGTCCACCATGGCGTGGCTTGTTGGTTGGATTGGTGGTGCTAACGATTATAAGAAGCAAAATAGCAAATCAAAAGGACCAGCCAATTGGGGGAGAGTATCTCTACAATTGGGGTCGCACCTGGGTTATCGAACACATCTGGGCTAGATGGTATATCAAGAAGACTAACCTGATTACCGACACTTTGCTCCAGAAAGCGTGCCAGTATGCCGACTTCGACAATGTGTTAATAGCGCAGTTGAATGATCGCCTCAAGTCAAGACCAGATGATCAAACTTCTATGTCGGGTCAAGCGGACAATCTACGTAAGACTCGGCCGACGTCTGATTCCACTACTTGCACCCGCGAATGGAAGGACTACTACCGTCGGTTGATCAGCTTGGTGATGGATTTTGGTGGGGAGAGTATCCTGCCAGTTCTTGTCGATGTTGGTGCACCTGCGTCCCTAGCAGCTGGGGCTGTAAGGACCCCGACCCTTCAACCCTGATCTCGTCCGGTTATTAGTAGCGAGTCCATCGCTCAGATTGCCCCCGGTGACAGCAACGTTGACACTGGTGGCGAATTCAGACTGCGGGTGACGAGAGTGGTACGCGGCTCATTCTGATGGTGGACCCGCCAGCAGAAACGTTCAAGATTGTGCCATGTCACTTCAACCGCAAGAGGACTTCGGCGTTCCGGACCAGACGCGGCGCGTAGCTCTGGCAGCGTTTCCCAAAGGGTGTGCATGCCTGCGCGTCGGAGACGTGCTGGGTTGCGCGTGAGACATTTGGAAGATGGCCCCACCAATTTCACTCGACTTTGGCGCTATCCGCAGGCTGGCGATCACCGCCATATTTGCTGATGATTATCTCTTTGAAAGGGTCGTCCTCAAGGGCGGAAATGCGCTGTCGTTGGCATTAGGAATTGGGGATCGCACCTCTTTGGATCTCGACTTCTCGATTGAGAACGATTTCGAGGATCTGCCTGAGGCAAAGCATCACCTGAAAACTGCACTGGAGAAGCGATTCAAGAGTGTGGGTCTTGTGGTGTTCGATTTCAAATTCGGTCCTAAACCCACCCTCCTGAGAGAAGGGCAAAGCCCACGATGGGGAGGCTATGCAGCCGAGTTCAAATTGATGGGCGAAGGACGCCACCGTATGCTCGGTGTCAACAGGGCGGCTTTAGGCAGGGAAGCGATGATCTTGGGGCCCAGACAGCAAAGAAGGTTCGCCATCGACCTCAGCAAGTTCGAGTACACCCAAGGAAAGCTGTCGAAAGAGATCGACCATTTCCAAATTTTCGTTTACGCCCCTGAGATGATTGCTATCGAGAAGCTCCGCGCAATTTGCCAGCAGATGCCCGCATACCTGCAGATTCGAACTCCGTGTGCGCGAGCGCGAGACTTCTTGGACATTCAGACAATCATCGCTTCTACAGAGATTGACTTGGGATCGGCAGCGAATGTCGATCTGGTGCGACACATCTTCGCAGCGAAAGAGGTGCCTCTTCTGCTGCTGCAATCGATTGCAGAGCAGCGGGAGTTTCACCGTCCGGACTGGGACAGCGTAAGGATCTCAACTTCTCAAGAGCAGCTCAAGGATTTCGACTTTTACTTTGATTTCGTTCTCGACCAAGTGTCGCTACTGCATGCCCTTTGGGACGAACACCCGCCACTCTGAGTTGTAATCGGATACTTTCAAGCCATAGACCAAATAGAAGTCGAAGTCGAGGCCGAACTCCTTAAGGCGGCTGTACTGACTTTTCGGGAATCCCGCCTTCTGCATATAGAAGCCGATGAGCTGGTGGTAGGGGTAGATGTATCCAATTCGCTTGAGCGTAGCGATGAGGGTACCGACGGACGCTTTACCGAGCGCATTTCTATATGCCTCCAAAACCTGTAGCGCTCCTCCAGCGTATGCCGGGCGTACGGCAATATCGATCAAAGTGCGCTCAATGCTGGTCACGTCCAGCACTGCGCCTTCATAGGGAAGAGAAGTGACCTCCAGCCTCCCGGTGTTCTTCCCCCACAACAAAACAGCTTGGGAATCGCCCACCTCGAAGATGAATGTAGACTCCCTCTGCTTTCCCGCAAATGCACGGTGAATTGCGTCCTGGGTGAGCACCCCCGAAGACGACTTTGAACTCTGCTCCTTGTTCACGTAAATGCGTCGCGGGATCTGGTCTGAGAGCCCGTGCAGAAATACGGCCGTGGCGTGACACAGGTAAGCTCCAGTTTTGATGGAAAGGGCAAGTTGAAAAGGAGAAACATCCCCGCACACGTAGCGCTTCTCAGCGATTGCAGTCGCATGATTGAGCGACGCAAGCTCCACCAAGCGGAGGTCCGTCTCGCTCAAAAGAAACTCAATCAGCCTGTTTGTGCTGATGTCGTCTGAAAGACGCCAGTCATCCCGGTTGCTCCGGAGAGCCTCCGCGATCTGTTTGTATGAGAAGACGTGGGGGGTATGTCTCTGAAACCAGAGGCTGATATCGCCTTTCGCGGATTGTAAAAGCTTCGACATACGCAGTACAAGGTATATATACCTTGTACTGCGATTGTCTCTCATCTCGTAGCGGGAACCAAGGTATATATACCTTGGTTCCCATCCAGAACGACATCTTAGCGAATCGAGAATGTTAGAACATGTCTATACAGAGCGTCAGATTCCAATCCGCAGTCCTAAGCCAAGCCCATACCCATTGTCGGGGGTAACCTGCCAGCATGCCCGATGCCGCAGAAACTCGACCGGAGAGTTCGGCAGGGCAGGGAAGCGGCCCGAATCTGGCCCTGCTGTCCCCCCGGCGCACCTCTCTCCGGCCTCACCCCCGCTCAGAGGGAGCTGCGCCGGCGGGTGCTCGACGCGGTCTCCGCCCCGACCACGAAGCTGGCCTACGGGCATGTGTGTTGCTTTGAGAATTATCTGGCGCAAATCTTTGGCCGCTAAGTGGCGTAAGGTTGCGATAGTGAGCGCTTCGAAGAAGCTTTGGGAGCAGTAGATCTAGGGCTATGTCGTTCACGAAAAATCGTTTACGGGAGAAGTCTGGATACGCCAAACTTCCCTCGTTGGGCAAACATGCCAGCATTCGTGTCCCGGCGGCAATTAGCGCTCAAAGATTTACGCCACATTGCGACCCAAGCGACAGATCAGGGGCATCCCCAGAAGCCACGGCGCACTCCTGCCTCCGTATACCGCCTCGCGCAAATACGGGGCCAGCTCGGAAGAAAAATTCTGCTCCTGGGGACCCAACACCACTCCCGCCAGCCCTCCGCAACGGCCTGAGCCGAGAGGCTGACTGGCAGTTTTCGGCTCGTTCCGGCGATCGCATCCTCGAGAAGCATGGGGACGGGTTACGTCCGGGAGCGGTCTTCAGAACCCACTGCAAGCCGGTCGTACTGTGCGGCTGGGTCGCTCCAAGGGAGCTGGCGACGTAGGTGCCGAGATAGAACTTCTGGAGCGGGGTAAGTGTCCAAAGCAGCCAAACGGTGGCGGGGAGAACCAGCAGAAATGGCCCCAACGTGATCCCTAACAGGAGCAGCAACACCCTCCCGCCGCGGCTAGGAAACCGCATCGGACGGCTCACGGCTGGCCCCCGCCTTGCCCCCTCCTGGGCGTCCTAGGCATGAAAACTTTCGATCATCTTGCGGGCGTCGGCCAGCTTCCGGGCGTTCGCCTGGTCCCGGATTTTGAGTACGGATTCGACCAGCAAATGCTTACCGTCCGCGTTCGCCTGGTCGGTCGCATGGAAGAGATTCAGGAGCATGTACCGGGTCGCCGACTGCCTATTGTCGGGGGTAAACTGTTGCCATGTCCGATGCAGCCGAAATCCAGGAAGAGAGCCCGGAAGGGCAGGGAAGCAGCCCCGATCTGGCCCTGCTGCCCCCAGGCTCAGCTTTCCTTGGCCTTACTCCAGCCCAGCGGGTGCTCGACGCGGTCTCCGCTCCCTCCACGAAATTCGCCTACGGGCATGCGCTCGACCACCTGTTCCGCTTTTTGGCCGGCCGGCCGCTCGACCGGGCTCTCCTCGGGGAGTGGCGAGCCTCGATGGACGGCCTGGCACCGTCCACCATGAACGTCCGGCTGTCGGCGGTGCGCCAGCTGGTAGCGGAAGCCCGGGCGAGCGGGCTGCTGGGGGTCGACGAGGCCGCCCGTCTCAGCGACCTCCCCAATGTCCGGCAGCAGGGAACCCGTCTGGGCAACTGGCTCACCCGGGACCAGGCCAAAGAGCTGTGCTGCTACTTTCGAACAGCTCGCAAAGACGGCGGCTGTGTTGTGCAATCAGCATGAGGACAATGGCACGATGCGGCGTTATGTGGCTCGTCAAGCAAGGGTTGGTGTGCCCGGCTATGCAGTATGTGTAGTTAGATTCACACTCAATCGAGGCGGAAGACGTTCCATACATGCTTAGCCCTCTTCAGACATCGCTCGCAGCCACCCTTATCGTCGCTACTCACAATCGTGCTCACGCACTGAGTAGGCTACTCGCTGTGCTTGCGTCTGACGTGAACAGGACGTTCTCATGGGAGGTGGTTGTTGCGGATAATGGCAGCTCGGATAAGACATCCGAGCTGCTTAGGCGAAATGAGTGGAAGCTACCATTGAAGCACTTATATCTGACCGCACCAGGCAAGGCTAAAGCACTGAATGCTGCGCTCAGAATCGCTTCTGGTGAGTTGGTGGTCTTTACCGACGACGACGTTACACCCTCACGCGGCTGGATAGAAAAGCTATCTCGGGCTCAGCAGAAACAGACGAACGGAGTGGTGTTCACAGGGCCAATTATTCCCAGATTTCCTGCTAATACTCCAGCGTGGCTTATAAACCACCCACTCGCGGTAGTTCTCTATGCACGATATCAGCCAAATCAACCAAGTGAAGGATTTATATCGCCTCAATGCGCGCCGTTCGGCCCGAACTTCGCGGTTCGTAGAGAGGCTATCGGGAATACTGCTTTTCGCGAGGACCTGGGACCCTCAGACGAGAATGGGCCACTGAGCTACGATGATTGCGAGTTCTTGGCCGAGGTACGGGCTAAACATTCACCTTTCGTGCCTCAAGGTGGATTCTATTATATTCCCTCAGCTTCGGTATTTCATGAGGTTCGACAAGAACAAATCTCACGTCAATGGATTTACCAGCGCTTTTTCAACAATGGGAGGAGCACTGTCGCAGTTACGGGGCGCATCATTCCCATGGCCGGCCCTCCATTATTCACCACCTCGGATGTAGGTCTTGCTGAACATGAAGAGATCATGCTTGGTGCGAGCGTCAATTACTACATGGGTGCTCTATTTCAGCTCCGATTGAGAGGCGACGCTTCTCGTGCCAGCGATCTCGCTAATCAGTTGGGTTACTGTCCGGCTGTAAGGGCTCGGCGATTGCTTTCACCTTCAGCGTTCGCTCTTGCTGAGACACTTTGGTAAGGAGATTACATGTCAGGATCCTATCCGAAATGGGAGCAGCTCAAAACTACTTGAGCAGATTTCGCTGATCACAGAACTTACAGCGGCGACAGCAAACAACCATTGGCTACTGCGGCGGAGCCACACCCTTGTATTTAAGAGCACGATCAATCACCGCCCACAACATGGGTTCAGTCTGACCGATGAAACGCTCACCCCCAATAAACAACATAGGCGTTGAATTCACTCCTAGGAGCTTGTTGAAATATGTACTGATCCACAGGCTCTGTGGAGGTTGAACTCGTCTTAAGGAGTATGCGTGGTGACGTGCGGTTTCAGGACGGGATGTTCAGCTATGTATCTCTCGACCAGCGGGTGCCGGCGGATCATCCGCTGCGGGAGATTCGGCGGTTGACCGACGAGGTATTGCGCTCCTTGAGCGCGGAGTTCGATACGCTGTATGCGGCTTCGGGGCGTCCTTCGATCGCACCCGAGTATGTGCTGCGGGCGCTGCTGCTGCAGGTGTTTTATTCTGTGCGCTCGGAGCGGCAGCTGATGGAGCAGATCGATTACAACCTGTTGTTCCGCTGGTTCGTGGGGCTGGGGATGGACGACGCGGTGTGGAACCATGCGGTGTTTTCCAAGAACCGCGACCGGCTGCTCAACAGCGAGGTGGCGCAGTGCTTCTTTGCGGAGGTGAACCGGCAGGCCAAGCGCTTCATGAGCGACGATCACTTCACCGTGGACGGCACGCTGATCCAGGCCTGGGCATCGCAGAAGAGCTATCGCCCGAAGGGCGGCTCGGACGATAGCGACGGAACCAATTTCCATGGCCAGAAGCGTTCCAACCAGACCCATCAGTCGACCACGGACCCGGATGCGCGCTCGTACAGGAAGAGCTACGGCAAGGAGTCGAAGCTGAGCTATCTGGGCCATGCCCTGGTGGAGAACCGCAACGGCCTGATCGCGTCCGCGATGGTCACGCACGCCGATGGGCATGCCGAACGCGACGCTGCGCTGCTGATGCTCCACGAGAAGCAGAAGGACCGCTCCCGTCGCATCACCGTGGGAGCGGACAAGGCCTACGACACCCGCGACTTCGTCGCCGCCGCACGCGCGTTGAACGTCACAGCGCATGTGACCGAGAATAACAACGGACGCCGTTCCAGCCTGGACCGAAGAACGACGCGGCATCCGGGCTATGCGATCAGCCTGAGCCGTCGCTGGCTGGTCGAAAAGGGCTTCGGCTGGCTGAAGCAGACCGGCCCGCTGCGCCAGGTAAAGCTGCGCGGCCTAGAAAAAGTAGACTGGCTATTCGTCTTCAGCTGCGCCGCCCACAACCTGATCCGCTTACCCAGGCTGCTCGCGCAACAACCCACGGAAGGACTCAGGCAGCAGTGCGCCTGAACCCCCGGTTGAATGTTCAAAAGCGGCTCTCCTGAGAGCACTTCATCTCAAGCAAAACACCCGCCAACACCCAATCGGGACTCCGACACACCGTCGCGTCCCAGCCGGAACGCTATTTCAACAAGCTCCTAGAGCCTTTCCCTCTTCAATGGAGGCTTCTATACTACTTTGATTTTGCCTAGCTACACAGACGTTTAGAACTGCTTGATTCAACTTGTTAGTAGGTCCTTCTTCCTCCGCCAAAGTATCAAGTAAGTGTGCCGACGCATCGGCATTTGGAGTGCTTCCAGTAATTTCCGCACTTCGAGCATGTACGACCCCAACAAAATTCCAATAAGCGTCTGAGCTCTGATCAGAGAGGCATTTCGCATTGACAGCCGCGTGCATGGCCCAAGGGTGTATGCCTATAAGTGGATATGCCTTATAAACAACCTTAACAAGACCTTTGTAACGGGTCATCACATCAGGCAATATTTTCGCGTCCATTTGAGCGCAAAAAGGACATTCCATGTCATCAAAGTCAATGATCTCGATGGGAGCGGTCTGGGGGCCTCGGACTGGAAGGCCGTCCGTTCTTATGTGTGTTCCCTGCACATTCCTAAGAGTAAAGTTCGATAGTCTAGCCAGGTGCTCGCGATCTTTTGAAATTAGAAAGGGGATCGTTTGCTGATGGTCGCTCCCGGCTTCCGAGCCAAAACGAATATCGATGGCGTCATACCCTGGAATGGAACTAGGCCTGGGTTCCTCAGGTGTTACTGTCCAATTCGCAGGTACGTTCACTTGCGCACGCACTACCAGTTCGACATTTCGCGTCAGCTGTGGGGTAAGTGTATCCGGCTGTGAGTGACACCCTTGGAAGCTGAGTAGAAAGCAGCATGCACCGACACAAAGCACAAAGTTTTCTAACAACGCATGACAACCGGAAGCTCGCAAGTGGACCTCAGCAGCAGCAGAAAATACTATGCGAAATGACCGACTGGGTAGAAGGAGGAGCCTATTACCGGGCACTGGAGCCATGAAGCACACCCTTTTGGCGAAAGGGACTCCTACCCTGCCTACATTGGCCGACAGAATGTTGGCCTTGCAACGGACATTTCAGAGATGACAGAATTCACATTGGTGATTCGTCCTCAGATAAAGCGGCCGTTCAGAGAGTACAGGGCAAGCCGCTCTCAGATTGCCCCCGTGACAGCAATGTTGGGTTTCGACATAGAAGAAGTTATGGGTGGCTCGAATTTTCAAAACTTCTGTTGTCCACCACCAACATCCGAACCTTACGTTTGCAGGGCGTCAAAATCAGGCCGTACTTCTGCCGGAGAGCATCTGTCAGAATCTTTCGATTATCAGCACGGTACTGGGTAAACAGAATACCAGCGCAGTGCTTTAAAGATGCGATGCAGCTCGATAGAGCGCATCTGGCGATCCCACCCATGACGCCGCCTCTTGGAGGAGGCCGCGACCGTTGGGTTTCATAACCCAAAGGCGGGCGGGGCTTAAAGCTGGGGTGTCCAGGATGATCGATAACGTCCTTTATCATATATGAACTGCCGTAGATAAAAGGATCGTATTGCCGGAACCCGTCGCGGCCTCAAAGGCCGTCCCGTTTATGAGGTAAGCACGAAGCGCAACTCATCATGGCTAGGAGAACTGAACCCCTCCGCTAAAGGCCGAATACATTGGCGCAGACCTGTCTTCCGTCCCACGCTTTTCCCCTTGCAGTCGCGCGGCGGACCATACATTCAGTGAGTACAAGATGCCATGCAGCTCTAGACGAGTATCCGGCAGCTACTCGAACCCACAACGTGGCGGCGATGGGACGAAGCGGCAATGGAGTTTTCAATGTAATCTTCAGGTGCGCTCGGTCCCTAGAACCAGACCGCACGATGTCCGCAGAAGCCATCAATGTCTATATAGCTAATGCCGAAACCCCCTTCAGCACCTAAATCGACGTTCAATTCCAGCGCGCAGATTGCCGCCATCTTGGTCAGTGGCGTCCTGCTTCTCGTGATAGTTTGGAGCGTTTGGGACCACTGGAGCCGACATCACGAGGTTCTTGCCTGTGACGATGGAAAGAGATACGCCATCGACACACGTCAGTTCGATACACAGTACCTGGCCTACTCGCTCAAACTTGAAGCGAGCATGGACGATAAGCGCAAGCTTTCCCTCGCGCTCGCTCCGGAGCAGCAGGCAAAGCTATCAGAAGCCATCATGAGTGCGAACGAGTTCCGAAAATTTCTGGTAGCTGGGTTTGATTCCTGTGCAGTCACCAAGATTCAGTACGCGCGATATGGCGTGCGTTTTCAGGCGCTCGACAGCTTTGCACATCAGATCGACGAGCTTTCGGTCAAGGCCACGCGGTCCCCAGCTGAAAGCGCCAGCCTGTCTACACTCATCACTCGATATTCTGATTTGGCCCACCAACTCGGGACGAACTAGAAAGCGAGGCTAGAGTGTGTTTCATCTTTGGCGTTCGAACAGTTTCCGGCATACTGGTGCCGTCATTCTCCTGGGATTGGCATCGGTTACAAGGGCTGTAGCTCAAAAAAGAATCCCCTGCCCAGACGGCGAGCACATAGAGATCGACGTACGGCAGATTTCAATTCAGTATGGTGCCTCCACCTTTGCCGGAACTCTTGGCAGCCTAAGCGCGCTTGGGGCGCGCTTAGAGATCACGCCTAAGCGGCTTCAGGAAGTGGCTGTTGCGACCCAGCAATGGGACGAATTTTTGAAAGGGCTTGCTGCCGGTTACAACACCTGCGCTGTGACTCGAGAGCAATATGCCGATGGTCTCAACCGTATCTACCCACGGCTGCAGGAAGATGGAAGCAGCCTGGAGCAGGTGCGTAAGGCAATAGCTAACGGGCAGAAGATCGACGCCCAACACCTGCAGCGCCTGATTGACAGCTTCTCCGCCGATCTCCGCCAGTTCGCCCAGCTGAGTGGCAAAGAAATCATCCTTGAGAGGATCTCCGCCCTTGCTGATCAACAAAAGGCCTTATCCGATCAAGAAAAGAGCAATACTGAGCGTATTTTGGCCAAACTTGACGAACTGAAGCAAATGAATCTACAGGCTCCTCTCGCCACACCTCCGGAGATAAAGCAGCAGATAAGTGACATCAGAAGGGGTCTGCTCACCAAAGCGGACAACGCGGAAGTGGCTTACAACAAAGGCTATGCACTCTTGAACCAATACCACTTTGCCGAAGCAATTCCTTATTTACAGCAGGCCGTAGCCGACGTCCCGCTGCCCGATTTTTACCTAGCGCTCGGTCGTTCTTACTATGAACTCTCAAACCTTGGTGATGCAGAAAGGGTGATTCGCGAAGGGCTAAAGGCCACACCCACGAGCGACGAAGAGTACGTAGCCAGATTGGAGAGCCACATGGGCGTGATTCTTGAAGCCAAGGGCGACCTCGGCGGTGCGCTGCAATACACTCAACGCGCGCTAAAGATCGGTGAAAGGCTGTACGGACCCGACCATCCCATAGTGGCCGTAAGAGCCAACAACATCGGCCAAATTCTCCAGGACAAGGGCGACCTCGGCGGAGCGCTGCAGTACACTCAGCGCGCACTGAAGATCGACGAAAAGGTATACGGACCTGACAACCCTGACCTGGCCGTTGAATTGAACAATATTGGCCAAATTCTCAAAGACAAGGGCAACTTAGACGGGGCGCTGCAATACACTCGACGCGCGCTAAAGATCGATGAGAAGGTGTATGGACCCGACCATCCCATAGTGGCCGTAAAAGCCAACAACATCGGCGCAATTCTCCAGGATAAGGGCGAACTGGACGGGGCACTGCAGTATTCGCACCGCGCACTAAAGATCGATGAGAAGGTGTATGGACCCGACCATCCCATAGTGGCCAGAGACGATAACAACATCGGCTTGATTCTCAAGGCCAAGGGCGACCTGAACAGTGCACTGCAATATGTCAAGAGAGCGCTAAAGATCGATGAGAAGGTGTACGGGCCCGACCATCACTCAGTGGCCATAAACGCCAACAACATCGGCTTGATTCTCACGGCTAAGGGCGACCTGGACGGCGCACTGCAGTATTTTCAGCGCGCGCTGAAGATTGACGAAAAGGTGTATGGCCCTGATTATCCTGCAGTGGCCATCCGCGCCAACAACATAAGCCAGATTCTCAAGGCCAAGGGCGACCTGGACGGCGCGCTGCAATATGCTCAGCGTGCGCTCAGGATAGATGAGAAGGTGTACGGGCCCGACCACCCAAGCACAAAGGCCGTTGCTAGTAATGTTGCTGAGATTAGAAAGCTTAGAAGCAAATAGAAAGACTTGCGAGAAAGGAACAGTTCGTACTTTACTGAAACGGTGGCTTCAGTGAATACAGAAATCTGCGCATGTCAGAGGATGCTCGTGTCTCGGACACGGGACTGATCTATAAAGACAGCATGCTTCGTTACGCAGCAGCTCTCGCTCTCTTCGCTAGCATCGCCTCGAGAGCGCAGGCCATCGAAGCGCCTTGTGGCTTGAGTTCGATGATCGAGACGACA
>JAABUY010001842.1_pt1 | contig 27014 bp, 35 predicted proteins | sample 5560271 | NCBI WGS metagenome assembly JAABUY01 (sample SAMN10711886, study PRJNA513374) | rock metagenome | isolation source: Antarctica rocks | place: Antarctica: Victoria Land, University Valley | reverse complement strand
GGCGGTGCCGCGGTCCTGCGGCGCAAACTGACGGCGGAGCGCGGGCGCGGCAGGGCTGGCTGCACTGCATCCTGTACGTGCTCTTCGAGAACGCGATGGGCATCGTGAAGCTGTGGGCGTGCGTGGCCGGTGAGCCCCCCCCCGCCCCACCCTCCCGCTTGCAGCGGCGCTGCCGAGCCTGCCTTGCACCCCACGCGGCGCCGCTGGGCGACCTGCGCCACCACCTGGCGCCAGCCGCCCAATGGTCGCCTGCAGTGGCCAGGCAAAAGAGCGGAAGCAGGCAGCGCGTAGAGCTTGGCAGAGCCTGATGCGCGCGCGCGCGCGTGCAGGCATCCTGGACCTGAAGCAGGCCAACGAGTGGGTGGTGACTACCAAGCTGGGCTCGTCCGACAAGCGGCCTGGCACCGGCGCCGCGCCGGCGCCCGTGCGCGACTGCAAGATGTACCTCAACGAGATGATGATGTCCACGTTTGTGCTCACCGCCGCGTTCTACGGCATCTTCTCCGTCAACAAGTGGTCCTTCTCCATCTTCCTGACGCTGCAGGGTGCGCGCGCGGATAGGGTTTGGGTCAGGGTAGGGGTGCGCTGCACGCCGCCGCCGGCTCGCGGGCAGTGCGCGCCCGCGTGCTGCCGTGCATCGCCAAGTGTGTCGCTTGCGGCTGCAGCCGCCGACGGGGCCCATGGCGCGGCGATGTCTGCGGCGGGCAGGGTGGCTTGGTGCGCAGCGACGTCGGGCCCTGACGTCGTGCCCCGCGCGCGGCAGGCCTGGTCTTCATGGCTTTCGGCTTCAACCTGGTGGACTGCGGCGGCCTGCTGGGCCAGCGCCTGGGCAAGAACATCGACTACGCCGCCATGCGCAGCCTGAAGAAGGCCAAGTCCGCCGCCTTGTAGGGCCCTGCAGCGGCTTGCAGGGCTAGGGTAGGGTAATGCTGCGCAGCCTGAGGAAGGCCAAGTCCGCCGCCTTGTGGAGCCCTGCAGCAGCTCGCGGGGGCGGCGGGCGCGGCCCCAGGCTGGCTGCCCATGCGTGGGCCGCCCTGCATAGCGCAGGCGCGCCGAGGGCGTCGAGGGCTCGGGGAATGCTCGGGGCAGAGTGCGCCAGCCCGGGAGCGCCCTCAGGACATGGTGGGCTGGAGTCTGCCGCAGTGAAAGGCGCTGCTTAGCACAGCAGGTGCAGCAGCTCTTGACGGGGGACCGGGGGGTCTGCGCTGCCTGCGGGTGCAGCATGAACAGACGGGATTGCCTTTTTATAGCGCTGGAGCATAGACGAACTTCTCCCCATACCCTCCGCAGGAAGCTCCGCGCTCAATTGTCCACTGCGACGCAGCATTTTCTTTGCCTGCAGCCTGCGGCTGCCTCGTTGCAAGAAGGGGGTGACGCTGTGTGGGGAGCAGATGCACCGGCAGCACGCCTCTGCCTGCCTGACGCCTGCCGGTGTGCATTTGATGGCTGCCCGATGCCCGAGGGCGGCGCGAAGGCAGTTTGACGAAGGGCACTGCCGGCTTTGTTTTCTTTTGCAGCACTTGGTACGCTGACGAGGGCGGTTGGCGCTTGCGTGACGCTTTGCTGACATGCAGTTGTGCAGCAGTCTGTAGTGGTAGGTGCGCTGGCTGCGCCAGTCCGCAGCGGCGGCGCATGCCGGGGGGGGGCGCGGGCGGGGGCCACGCGGGGAGCGGCGAGCGCCGGCACGCGCTGGCTATGAGCAACACCGATGGGAGGAACCAGAGGCTGATGCTGCCCGTGCAGAGGGCCGGAACCGCATATGAACTGTTAGCGAGGGCCGCAGCCCTTGGGGCGGCACGCGAACTGGGCAGTTGAACTCACTCCAGATAGCGGCGCTGTGCGCCGGGGGAGGGGAAAATGCGGGCGGCTGGGCGGGCCTGTCGGCCGCCCATACATATGCGCCGTGCTCTCAAGGGGCCCGCTGGTCCACACGTTGCGTCAGCGACGGGGCGGGGGCGGCGCGCCATGCGCGTGTCGCGCTGGCGCCCGCTCGGGCCCAGGGTTTTCATGGGTTCTTCTAGTGCATCGCGGGAAGCTTGCGCCGTATCCGGTGTGTCAGGCGGTGTCGGGGACAGCAGTGGTGTGGTTTGATAGGCAGATGAGAGCTGGAGGCTGCAGACCTGCTTGGCGTCGTGCGTGGCATGCGCCTGCCGGCGTGGCCCTCGGATGGAGTGTGCGCGGAGCATGCGGGAGGGCTGGGTTACCAAGGGGAGCGCGTGGCGCCCATGACTGCAGGTGAGCCCTTAGTGTTGCCCACCACGCAGGCAAAGGGCTGGGGCAGTGTCAGATGGTGGTGTAGGCGGAAGCGCAGTGTTACCCTACTCTTGCCCGTCCTCCTCCATGCAGCAGGCTTTTCGGCATGTGCGTGTTTAATTCGGAGCCGGTGTGGTTTCCCATCGGCCTGCTTCCCATACAATGCCTATTGCTTTTCCAGGGCGGGGCTGGGTTCCTGGGGCCCCTCTGCAAGCCCGTAGCGTTTCTGGTGGGCATGGAAAGCAAGGCAGTGCGCGTGCGCTCATCGCTTTTCCATCCTGCGTATGCTTAGTCAGTGCAGAGCAGATTGTAAGCATGTTGCCCAGCTACCCCTCACACCATGGCCACACATTAAGCGTCCATGACATGCATGTTTGGCTCGTTGGGCAATCTGTTCACATGTGACACTCGACATCGATCGCATAGACGTTGCCCATCGCCTGCTTGTGTCCCCAAGGTCGGCCGGCAGCAGTGCATTCCGAGGCCGATTCGAGGCCGATGAGCCCCTCGCCTGGGGGGCATGCAGTGACGCTGCTCGCTTCAGGCGAGTTCCGGGCAGTCTACAGCGCCTATGTCACGCTGCTGCAGAGCCTGGTGCTGCTCGCTGTGGCCCTATCGCTTGTGGTGTCCATCGACCGCGTGCTCAAGGTCGCGCGGCATGCGCTCATCCTGCTGCACTGCGCCTGGACGCGGCGCCGCCCGGAGCAGCGCTTCAGCGCGCGGCCACTGCCAGACGCGGCAGTGTATGCTGCGCTCTACCCCAGCGTCGCGGTGCAGCTGCCAATGTTCAACGAGGCCGCGGTCTGCCAGGCGATCATCGACTCTGTCTGCGAGTTGGCCTGGCCGCGCGCGCGCTTCTGTGTGCAGGTGCGCCTGCTGGAAGTCCGAGGCTGGTGCGACGCGTGCAGTGCGAGGACAGTCCAAGTTACCTTGGACGGACCAATCTGCGCAGCGACGCAAACACACGCAGTGGCGGCAGCACCCGCTCTGCTGCACACAAGTAGTTCTGCACGGCATGAGCGCAGGCCAAGCCTGTGGAGTCGCCTACAGTGCGTCAGAGGAGCGTTAACACCTGGCGCAACGCAGGTGCTGGACGACTCTACCTGCAAGGCCACGCGCACGCTGGTTGAGGACAAGGTGGCAGAATGGCGCGAGCGCGGCGTCACCATACACTGCGTCTGCCGCGACAATCGCCAGGGCTACAAGGCCGGCGCGCTGAAGGAGGTGTTGCCAACTTCTACATTGTTGTTTCCTGCGGCGTGTGTCGCCCTGCAGACTCCAGCTACTCCCATGCGAACACTTTAGCTTTCCTCACTTCCGCGGAGGGACAGCTCACCGATAGAGAGCCAAAGCATGTCTGCATGTACGTGCTGGGGCCCGTCACACTGCACCAGCGCAAGTGCACATAACCGGCGCGCATGCAAGCGCGAGCTCCGCCGCGAGCGCAAGAGCTGGCACCCACTGCTGGCCCGCAGGGCATGGACCTGCTGGGCGACTGCGAGTTCATCGCCATATTCGACGCAGACTTCAAGCCGGAGCCCGACTTCTTGGCAAGCGGCTGTCTGACCACCGTTGCATCAAAGAGGCCTGCCTTCATCAAAGCAGTAGGCTGAGCTCTGAGTGCTATGCATCAAAGGCGCATGTATCCTATCGACCCGCAAGCGCAGGTGCTTGCATCACCTGATGGCGCCATGCGCATGTAACATGCTTACATGAGCTGAAGTGCATGCATGCATGCATCTGCTGCTCTGCTACACCGCACCCCAGAGATGCACGTGCGCGCATGACGTGACGAGCAGCCCGCAGATGCGCACGGTGCCATACCTGGTGGACAACCCGCGCGTCGGCTTCGTCCAGGCACGATGGGCGTTCCTCAACGCGGAGGAGAGCTTCCTGACCAAGGCGCGCCGGCCGGGCGGCCTCTTTTCGTCTGGGGGGGTCTGTGCTTACTGCGGCATGAGCCCGGAGTGGGCCCTGATCAGTCCTGGACCGCTCGTGAGGCTGCCGCTGCGCGCGCTCGCGAGGCTGACGCCTGCGCGGCGCGCTTGCGCGCGCGCAGGCGCAGCAGATCTCGCTCAACTTCCACTGCAAGTGCGAGCAGTTTGTGCACTTTGCGACCGGCGCGTTCTTCAACTTCAACGGCACCGCCGGCGCGTCCCGCGCCGCCCCGCCCCGCCCCGCCCCGCCCCGCGCCTCCCCTCCGGCGCGCTCGCGCCGGGCGCGCTCGCGGTGCACCGCAGGCGCCGCGTTTGGCGCATGTGGCAATCAAGGGCGAGCTACATCCGCATCAGCCGACTGTTGCTGTGTATGTGCTGTTGAGCTGCTTTGAGCTGCGGAGCGCGCGCAGGCGTGTGGCGCGCCAAGGCCATCCGCGCGGCGGGCGGCTGGAACAGCCGCACGACCGTGGAGGACATGGACCTCAGCCTGCGCGCGTACATGGCCGGCTGGGCCGGCGTGTACCTCAGCGACGTCACCGTGCTGAACGAGGCGCGCGCGCCGGGCCGCGCCGCGCGGCCCGAGACCCGCGGCGCCGGGCGCCCGTGCTGTGCGCAGCACCTGTGTTCCTTGCCGCATGTGACGGCGGGCTCAGCTTGCCCGTGTTTGCGCGGTGCGGCAGGGCGCGCCCACACATGCGATGCGCGCACGGTGTGTCTGCAGCCTGTGCATGATGCAGCCCGCCCTGGCGGATGCGCCACATGCTCTGCTCAGTGCTCAGCGCGCAAGGCGGATGCAGTGGCAGAGGCGAGACGTGCGGGCGCGGGCGCGCGCAGCTGCCGGCCAGCTTCTTCGCGTACCGCAAGCAGCAGCACCGCTGGACGTGCGGCCCGGTGCAGCTGTGGCGCCGCGCGGCGCCCGACATCTGGCGCAGCGGCCTGCCGCTGGGCACCAAGCTGGAGCTGCTGCTGCTGCACTTTGGCGTGCGCAAGTTCGCCACGCACTGGGTCTCCCTCGGCTTCTTCTGCACGCTCGTGCCGCTCTCCATGTTCACGCCTGAGGCGCGCGACCACGCACATCATGCCCTCAGCCCTACCTGCCTGTCGCAGCCCTGCGCAAGGTCACCGCGCGTGCTGCCCTGCCTCCAGGGGCACTCACGCCGCGCTCGAGGCGTGGGGCACGCCCCCGCTGGGCGGTGGCCCCCAGCTTGCCCTGCCCAGCAATGCCGCTGCGCGTGTTGATCCCCAGGGATGCGCGTGCAAGCCCTGATGGCATCCTCTTGCCTCATGTCGTTGCACGCACGTCGCGGCCCGCGCGTCAGGCGCCCAGGCAGGCTTCGCCCGACGCGCGCCGGCCCCGCGCCGCAGCCCGCGCATGCTGCCCGGCCTGCCTGCATGGGCAGGCAGCGGGCCTGGCCGCGCGTATGCCGACCGGCTGCGACGCCCAGGTGACCATCCCGCTATGGGCGCTGGTCCACCTGCCGGTCGTCATCACGCTGTCGACCGCCGCCTTCACGCCCACGGCGCGCCCGCCGCGGCCCGCGCTCCGCCTGGGCTGCGGCTGCGTCTGCCCTGCACTTACATACAGGTTTTGGGTAGGGTATAGGGTTAGGGTACATATATGATAATACATAAGGTACATAATAATACAAAATACATAAAAATACAACCTGTGATTCAGGCTCAAGCCTGGCGCCACAGGACGGCCCTGCATGGAAGGAGCCGCCAGAGCGCTTGCCTGCATGGCGCCCATGGCCGCAAGGGTATGGAGTACCTTGTGCCCTATCTTGCGCCGGTGCTGCGGCGGAAGCACGCGCTCGCGCACCCAGGCGCCACAGGCCGCTTGCTGCGCCGGCAGGGCTGGCTGCACTGCATCCTGTACGTGCTCTTCGAGAACGCGATGGGGGTGGTGAAGCTGTGGGCGGTGGTCGCTGGCGCGCCCCGCGCGCCGCAGCGCGCACACGGAGCGGTGCATGAGAGCCCGATGCCAGGGCGGCGTGTATGGACGCCCACCTTGAGCCTGCGGACTCACACTGGCTATGGCTTGGCTCCTTGCTGTCCGCCTTGCATGCGAGGCCCGCTGGCAGACAACCGCTGTGCTTCGCAAGCAGCGTCCACGAACACGCGCTCAACGCGAGGCACCTTGTCAGCACCGACCACACCGGCGGCGTGCGCAGGCATGCTCGACCTGCGGCAGGCGCAGGAGTGGGTGGTCACGACGAAGCTCGGCGCGTCCGATCGGCGGCCCGGCACGCAGGTGCGGGCTGCGGCTGCGCTGCCCTCGCACACCACGTGTGCTGCTCGCATGTGCGGGGAGCATGCGTACATCGCCACGCACGCACCCGGTCCTTGCATGACCTCTGCGCAGGCCCTGGTCAGGCATGCTTGAGTGCCAGGCCTGCTGCGCATGCCTAGGCGCCTGCTGGTATGAAGACACCTACCGAGGTGTTGCGTCCAACATGTGGCCTTGCACAATACAATGCTCTTCGTCACCATGTGCGCGGCAGAGCTTGCGCCTGCGCCGGCTTGGGCACAGCTGCCACCTCAGTGCACCCCTCCACTTGCGTGGGAGTAGCGAAGACATCATGCGCGCTGCAGCATGCGTGCTGCCGGCGGTGATGAGTGCGCGCGGCGGCAGGCGGCGCGCGCGCCGCGCATGTGCCGCTTCTACGCGGGCGAGATGCTCATGGGCCTGCTGGCGGTGTCGGGCGCGCTGGCCGCGCTCGCGTCGGGCGCGCGCTGGAGCTTCGCCGTGTTCCTCACGCTGCAGGGCGCGTCCGTGACCGCCGCCCAGTCACTGCACGTTAGTGGCCTCAGCCAGCCAGGTCGTTTGATGCGCCTGCCCTGCTCAGCGTCCAGCCCGCCCAGCGCAGTGTGCTGACACCGCCTTGGAGCTGGTGTGCGCCCGAGCACATGTCCCTGGTAGCGCGCCCCTGGCAGCGCGGCAGCTTTGCGCCTGTGCTGTCTGCGTGCGGGTGCCTGCCCCAGCAGGCTCGATGCATGCACATGGCATGCATCGAGCCTGCTTGGCAAGCACTCACAGGCGGACAGCGCGGGCGGAGAGCTGCCCTGCAGGGGACTGCCTGAACGCTAACAGCGCATGCAGGCCGCATTGTGACCACGGCCCCTGCACCCAATGCAGCAGGCTGACCTGACACCGCGCTGCCTGGGCAGCCTCTCGCGCCCCGGCCTCCGCGCCCCACCTGTTGGTCGGGCCCGGCCTGACGGGAGCGCGCCCCGGGCAGGCTTGGTGTTCGGGGCCTTCGCGCTCAACCTGGTGGACTGCGGCGGCCTGCTCGGCGGGCGCCTGGGAGACCGCCCGCGCGCGCCGCTAAAGCCGGCACGCGGCCTCGCTCGGCATCCCCAGCCGCTCGCGCCGCCAAGCGCCCGTCTGACCGCTATTGCAGTTCCAAACCTGGCGCGCGGGCCCCGCTTGGCACCCTGTGCGCCTCGTGTTGATACGGCCCCCGTGTGAGTGAGGCCGCTGCCCTTACCGGATGTAGGTGGGAGGGGCAACGTGCGTGCGGCCCTGTGCCCACGACGGCCCCCATGTCTTGAAGTGTAGGTCGTCATCCTCGGTTTAACCTGTTGGCTGCCGCACGCAGCTGCATGCCACAGGTGCTGTGCAGCCACAGGTGCATGCAGCATGCTGTTGACATTAAGCCACACAGGGATTGGCGATTTACCCGTTGCTATTGATGTGGTTCCGTCCATCTGAAAGTGGATGGCTTGTTGAACAACAGCAACCAATGACACAAAAGGTCTAGGTGGTACACAAAAGCTACTGTTGCAGACATAGCTCCACTGCGACCCTGACATGACTGCCCTGAGCTGGTGTGCATTCTGTACAGTCTGAAGTGCATGAAGGCCAAACGGGCAGCATAGGGCTTGTAGGAATCCATTCTGTCTTGCAAGCTCTAGGCTGACGTGTGTTGAGAAACGGAAAGGTCGCCAGACAAATGCTGGTCATGTTCTGTTGCTCCTTGCATGGTCGTGCACATACCCTTGCAAGACGGCGCCGTCGTGTTGGCAAAATGGAGTGCAGTATACCATCAAGCATGGTGATACATAGACACCTGCAAAACGCCGGCGCCGTCCGATAGCACCTCCAGAGACATTAACTCCAGAACCATGCATGCCAGATCTGCAAAGATGAAGCTGAACAACCCCATACGCGCCCGACATGAAACACAAAACCTCGCTGGAAAGGGTACTCCTGAAGCAGGTGGACGTTGACTTGACAAACATGCCTGACACGCTACTGCATAGAGTATGATACACTAGAATACTTACGCACACATGGTCTCGTTTCCCTCGTCTGTCAACAGATGCTGTCGCAGCTTGAGCTGGCGACAGACAGCCCGGTGCGCCAGGCACCGTCACGGCAGCCATCTGTGGACCGCCCCTGCACGAGGCAGAGGCCGCAGGGCAAGCCCAATCGCAGCCTGATGGTGGCCGAGACCATGGGAGGCACATACTGGAGACCAGAACTCAACGCCGCATTCAGCACGCGCCCACGGTAGGTACGTTGGGCGAGTGGCCCGCCTGCTCTAACACTGGCGCACAGGCCAGACACACAGCAGCGGCCGGCGAGGCCGGCCGCCGCACCGCCGGCGCCACGCGCACGCGGCCGGCCGGGGGCAGGACGGGCAGGCTAGGCGGTCTGCGCCGGCGAGCGCTGCCGCATGTCCTGCGACTCGGCGCGCCGCGCCAGCGCTGGCGCCAGCTCGCCATTCTCCGCCGCGATAATGGCCTCGCCCTCCACGGCCGGGCTTGCGTACGTCGGGAAGGCTGCGGCCAGCACGATGGGTCATGCACCGTCGGCAGACACATTACGCTTGAGAGTTGGTGCTGTTGCGCGTTTGCAAGACGCCAGTCAGTGGCCGGCGCACAAACGCGCTTTCGCCCATGCTTTCAGAACCTTCCACACTGGCGTCTAAAAGGCGGGGGAACACAGGTAACCGCCGCCGTTGTGGCCGCTTGGGGGCCAGGGCTGCTCCGCACCAAAGAGCATGACGGCGGCCGCCAGCACGAACGCGCCCAGCGTGATCAGCGGCGTGCCGTAGTCCTGCCCGTCGTGGCTCAGCGCGCCCGCGAGGTACGGGCCGATGAGGCCTGCGCGCACAGCGCAGCCGCTCGAGCCTGCCCCGCTCACCCACACATGCTAGCAGAGCTCCTTGAGGCTCGCGCTCTCAGCATAAGTCGGTAAAGTATGCCAAGTTTCCATGCAGTCCTGTCACTACACATAGTTGGAGCACAGCATTGGAGCTGGCTGGCAATGAGGTGGTCAAGAGCGTCACACATGGTGTCGCACAGCTCGGGGCGGCCAGCCCTTTGCAGGCTGCGGTCAGCAGCCGGGGGTGCGCCGCGCACCGCCGCACGCGGTGACCGAGTTGACGATGCCGTACGCGGGCGCGCGCGCGGGGCCGTGCAGGTAGGTCGCCGGCAGCGACGACACGGGGCCTGCAAGGGAACCGGGCAGACAGGTCGACGTGGCGCACGGCCGAGCTGCACCGGCAGCCGATGACTGTTGGTGCATGCCGGCAGGCACAGCGCACGTCAACTCGCAGATCCCTTCCTCTGTGCCTACCTTGTCTCTCTCTTTGCGCGGCCGCGCAAATAGGGGCCAGACTGCGCAGCCCAGCACTGCCAACACGCAGGCGTTGCGGGCACAGTATAGGGTAGGGTAGGGTCGCCATGGGGGCGCACCGTTGTACGCCACGACGCCGCCGCCCGCGATGATGAGCACGATGTACCCCGGGATGAAGCCCAGGCGGTCGAAGCAGATCTGGGTAAGCCTGCGCGCGAATGTCTGCGGACTCGAGTGCGGCACACACCGCATCCGCTGCTAGCCCGCAGCATGCATCATGCGAACACGCATGTTGCGTTGAGCGGGTCAGCGTGGCCAGCGCCAGAAGAAGGCTTCAGGGGAGAGCGTCCGGGCTGCTTGTTGACGTTAGGCCTCGTAACCCATGGCGCACAGCGCGCCAGGCGGGCGCACATGAGCGCGACGCCGCCGAGCACGAGCGGCACGGTCATGTGCCAGCGGCGCTCATTGGCGCGCTTGGAGCTCCAGGCGGTGATGACCTGCGCCAGCATCGTCACCAGGTACAGCGCGAGCGTGATCAGCGCGATGCGCGACGCCTGGCGCGCCTGCCGCCGCCGCGCGCGCGCGGCGTCAGCGCGCACCTGCTCACTGTCCGCTGCGAGCGGTGCACCTCTGTCAAGCACTCCCTTCCTCAGCGCCAGTGCAGGCTGTGGCGGCCGAGCCTGGCAAGGCACGCAGACGCTCACCGAGCGACCACCAGGAGGGGGCGGCAGGTAAAGCAGCGCCCTCCAGCCCTGCTTGCCAGCTGTGCTGACCAAGATAGCGGGAACACGCAGGCGGGCCCCGCGCGCGCCAGCTCGTGCGCATGGCTGGTGCCGGCGGTGAACGAGCCGGGCGGCACGTCGGGCGCCGCGTCGGGGCCATACAGCGCATTGCGCAGCATGAGCGGCAGGAAGTACATCAGCGCGACGTTGCCGCACTGCGTCAGCAGCATCGCCACGCCAATGTACCAGTTGCGCCAGTCGCACAGCGCGCCTGCCACGCTTGCGGCGCGTGCTGTCGGGCGCATTGCAGACTGATAAAGCGCGCCGCGCGCGGCGCACTGCGCCCTGCGGCGCACGGCGCAGCAGGCAGGCGCAGGCAGGCAGCAGGCGCCAAGGAACTGCTCCAGTCGCGCTCGAGCGGCTGCCGTCCGTGCTGGCGCTGCGCCCGCACCGCTTCTGCGGCCATATTTCAAAGTGGCCACACAGGGGCGGCTTGCCTGCCTTGCACATGGTGGAGCAAAGCTGTGGCGTGTCGTGGACCAGAGCGGCGGCTCGACGCGGCGCCCCCCGCACAGCCAGAGCGCAGACACCGCACGCCCGCGGCCCACGCAAAACATGTCAGCGCGGCGGCATCCGCTGACAGCGGGTGAGCGCGGGCCGCGCACGCGTCGTGGTCCCGCCGCTCGGGTCCTTGCGCTCGGCGGCGTCGCGCTCGGCGGCGCGCCGCGCGACCAGCGCGGCGCGCTCGGACGGCGCCAGGCACCAGGCCGTGTCGGGCGCGCGCGGCAGCGCGCACAGCAGCACCAGCCCGAACGCCGCCGTGGCCACGCCCTCCACCAGAAACACCCACTGCCAGCCGAAAAGGCCGCCACGGCCGTCCAGCAGCAGCAGGCCGGACGCAAGCGGCCCGCCGATGACCTGGCGCGCAGCGCCGGCGCGTGGGCTGGACGCCTTGCAGGCGTGACCCGCGCCAGCATGCTGCCGCAGGCCAGCACTTGGCTGTGCAGCGGCCCCGCCAGACGAACTGCGCCTTGAGCAGCGCAGCTCTGCTCACGAAGTCCCAGGGCACCAGCTGGCTCTGAGCGCGCTTGGGAGGCGCATGACCGCTGAGCGCGCTTGGAGACGCATGGCCGCTCAGCAACTTCAGCACACATGTGGTCACTGCTCGATTCCGCCCAGTCAAGCGGGGCCGTTGCTGCACCCCTGGGGTTGGATAGCAGATGGTGCTGCGAGCGCGCCTGTGCGGTCGCCGAGCCTGCGAGCACGCAGGCGAACGCGAAGTTGAGCTGCATGTCGTCCAGGAAGAGCGACAGGTGGTACCAGGCGCCTGTCGCACAAGCGTGGATGAGAAGGTCAGCTTCGGCATGCGCGTGCAAGCTTGCTGCACTGCTGGGGCGACCTTGGTAGAAAGCAAGCGCCCGTGGTCACCGCACAACCTCAGAAGCTTTGATAAGATTTGACCCAGTGGCGAGACACACAGGTCGCCTCTCATGTCAGTGACACCAACCAGACTTGCAAGGGGAAGCCGGACGCAGGCAGCACCCGTAACAGCTCCGCCGGCACGCGCACCAACCTCCTTGGCAGAGGCTTACACCCAGGACAGCCGCAGGGGCGCGGGGCAGGCGCGGCCCCCGGGGGGGGGGGCCCGCGCCGGGGAAGCAGCCGGCCTCGGTGATGCCGAGCAGCACGCGGATGGCGTAGAACTGCGCGCGCGTGCGCACGGCGGCGGTGCACGCGGACACGACGCCCCAGCACAGCATCAGCAGCGCCAGCCAGACGGGCGCGCCGACGCGCGTCACGACGATGCTGCTGGGGATGTTGGCCACGACGTAGCCCAGGTAGGGCAGCCCTGCGCGGCGCGCGCCGGCGCGCCTCGGGGCCCCGCCTCAACCATGGGGCATGCGGCTCGCAAGCGCTGCAGCCCCTAGTGCCCTGCCACGACGACAGCCGAGCCAGAAACCTTGCACGCCCTCCGAAATGCGCAGGACACAACTCAATGAGCGTGTTCCAAGCAAAGCACTGCTGGGGTTGCTGCACTACGCAGCGCCATAACCTCCGCCGCTGCGCGGAGCTGGGCATCCTCACCCTCCGGCTGACGGGTCACTCACCGCGCTGCGCTACATGCGCTAGCGAGCGCGGTAACCTGAAAAAGGCCGCCAGCCTGCTGGCCTGCGCCGCCGCGTCGCGGCACGCAGGGCGCCCCGGCTGTCCCGGGGCATGGCGGCGGGGGCGCGCGCCCGAGCCCAGGCCGTAGTCCGCGTTGGTGAGGCCGAGCGCGGGGATGATCTGGCCCGAGATGAACGACAGGTTGGAGCGGTCCAGGTAGATGAAGACGCCCATCACCGTCAGCAGCGGCAGCAGGCCCCAGTACACCTTGCGCGCGATGCGGTCGGCCTCCGCGCGCTCGCCGCCCGCGCCATGCCGGGCCGCGCGGCCGGCGGGCTGCGGCGCGCGCATGCACCGGTGAGCGCCCTGTGCGAGCCCGTGCAGGCGGCGCGCCTTCGGCCCCGGCCGCGCGGGTGCCGCCGCGCGCCAAGGGGGGACCCCGCCGCCCCCGCGTGCTTGCAGCCAGCGCCACAGGCCGAGAGTCACGTGCGCTTGGAGTGTCGGGGCACATCCCCGTCAAAGTGCTAAGCTGGGTCACAGCCTCAGCATGCCTCGACGTTATGGCGCGCCGAGCAGCGAAGGCACGCCTAAGCTGGCCTGGTGATGGCAGCTCAGAGCGTGCGCAGGTGAGCGGCCTGAACGGCCTGAACGGACCTGCTGTCGCCAGCTCAGGCAGCCCAGTTGCACCCAGCCACATGCCCATCCCTGACAACACTGCTGAAGGCTGTGCTTTGCTTGCTCGTGCAAAGGCGCTACCGACTTGCGTCATCCAGCGAGCTGCACCGCCAGCACAGGGCCTTACGGCCAAGACTCGCCTAGCTTGCAGGCAATACATTGCTGCCAGGAAGCGGGCTGGCTGCAAGCTCCTTACAGCAATGCAAACCAAGCTGGCAGCCGCATCAGAGCTCCCAGCAACTGTGGCTGTCAGCCCCTGCATGCTGTCTTTGCAGATACTGCGACACACAGTCAAAGCCCGGAACAGAGCAACTGCATTTGCCTACAGCTTCCTTTCACCCTCTGCGCAGGCTTTCGTGAGCAGCTCTCTGCGCAATGGATTACAGACAACCTGGGAGTGCGCACACAGAGAGGCAAAACGAGGGGGGCAGTGCCAAGCGGGGCTGCTAGGTGCCAAGGTGGCTGCGCCGCGCACCGGCTCTGCATTGTGCGCCTTGGTCGCGTCCATGCTGACCCTTTCACGAAGCGAGGTCGAGCGTTGCTGACTCCGCCGCGGCGCCAAGGGGCGCATGCAGCACTCGCCGGCAGCTACCGTAAGGTATGTGGCTACTCGGGCTCCCCTGCTGCTCTGCAGCGCCCCTTCAGGAGCCTGGCTCAGGCGCGGGCGGCATGCAACTTCACGGCTGCAGGCGCGGGCGCCCCGCCTTGCAGTCCTTGACTCCCGTTACATACTGATGGTCTGTCGCGGCGTGAGAACACCACAGCCAGCGTGCGGGAGTAACACAACCCTCTGGCAGTGGTGCACCCGGATGCCGATGATCGTGCAGCCTTTATCAAACAGGCACCGCGCAGGACCGGGACGAGGTGGAAACGAAGCGCAAAAAAAAAAAAAAAACCCCCCCCCCGGGGTCTGGAGGTCTTTTGTTGCCGAGTTTGAACACTTGCGCCAGCCAAAAATAGTAGACAGGGGAGCGAGTGCGCGGCAATGCCGTACGCAAGCCTGGACAGCCAGGCTGCTACAGGCGCGCTTGCCTCCTGGCCTCATCTTCCTGACCCCTTCCCAGCTTGACCCCAGCTTGGCAGCTCATAATGCTCTCTCACTCAGACTGGTTCGCACCAATGCGGCACGGCCTGCCATCATGTCCCGCTCATGATGAGTAGTACTGCCTGAGTCTTCAAATCAGGCACGTCTGCCACGTCCACGCCTCGCGAGCTTGATATGCGCTCCGCGACTGGGATATGGCAGCTCGCACCTCAGGGTGGGCCTGGTCATGGCATGCAGCTTCGGTGTGCACAGCGCCCACACTGCCTGTGTGCGACGCGGCGCAGGGCCGCTGCTTGGCCCTGTGGATGGCCTGGCGGACGCGCTGAGCCAGTGGAGCTGGGCTACGCCCTGCAAGAACTCACGACGGCAGGCCTACGCAATATACAAACATCAGGCAGCGGTGCGCCAAACGCCCGACCCCTGATGACCCCTAATCACCTCGTTGATTGTGCCTGGCAAAGAGCCACTGCAGGCACAGTACCACTTCGCGGGCACACGTTTTGACCAGAAGACTCGCCACGGAGCCCAGCTGGGCTTGAAAGCACACCTTGCCCTGTCTGCTGCAGCTTCACTTGCAGGCATGGTGAACCCAGCACGCGCCCGCAGGCGCCATCTGCAGGCATGGTGAAGCCAGCACGCGCGCGCAGGCGTTCAGGCGCCAGAAGCTGCAGGCGCGCATTGTGCTGGCGGCGATGGAGCTGCGCGTGGCGCGCCTGCAGGAGCGCCTGCGCGCGGTGCAGGCGCTTAAGCGGCGGCTGGACGGCTGCTATGCAGGAGGCCCGGCAGCGGCAACCACCTGGGCCCCGCACACCGAGGCGTGACGCCTGAGGATGAGCTGCGCGGTGCTGCAACCGTGGCGGGTAGGTTGTCTGGGCAGAGGAGGCATGGTGCCGGCTCCTGTGCGCTTGGTGTGCCGGGCCGCCGCGAGCAGGCCTCGCGCGTCAGGAGGAGCGTCGGGTGCTGCCGGAGGTAGGGGGAACGCACGGAGTGTGCGTGTCTGGCCAAGAATAAAGCGGACTGGACGAGACTGAGGCCAAGGCTTGGCCAGGCCAAGGCAGGCGCCGTTTCGCTGCCTGGACCAGAGGCCACGAAATCTATCTGTGGCCAGCATGACAGACATCGTCGGGGGCCATCGCATGGGCAGCGTGGGCTCGGGCCGGCGGGGTGCAGGGGGTTCAGGGGGGGTCTCAGGGCACCTGGCAAGTCACAAGGCATGCGATACCCAATTGAAGCAGCAGGAGTGCCACTTGGCTGCTGTTACAGATTGCTCTACAGGCCTGAGATGTTTTGGTGCTCCCAGGCGTGCTGATGCAGTGTGTTTTTTCCGGGTTACGGTAGATAGCTGGCTGCGCGCGAGTGCCTGGCATGGGCCCATGCGCGCCCATGGCAGGCACAGCGCTGACTGCTGGAGGTAGTAGCTGCGGGCCCGGGGTGGCGCTGGCGGTCAGGTTGGACCCGGTTGTGTGCGCTTCATGCTTCAGTCATGTTGGGGAGCAGGCAGAGCAGGCAGGCTCGTTGATGTCCCGCGTGTATGCTCTCTGCTAGGCTCTGCTGCGCTCTGACATGCTCTTCGCTCCTCTCAGCTTGAGACTGCTGTGCGGCCCCGCAGGCGGCTGTGCTAGAGCTGTCGGCGGGGTCCGCCTTTGATTTACGTAGGCTTCAGGTAGGCTTCAGTCATCTGACGGCACGCAGGGGCTCATGGCCGGGGTTTGCTGCAGACCCGTTGGCCTCTGCACGGTGGTGCTTGATGCACATCTGCTCGGGAGGGGACTCTGGCTGCTGATGGTGAAATTTCTCTGCTAGTAGCAGGCGTGCAGAAGCAGACATGGCAGTTGACTAGAGCAGGGTCGGAAATTGTATTGGGACGGGAGGGTGTTATCTACTACTGGCAGCAGATCACCCGTGCTTCACTGAGGAGGCCCAGCTTAGCCTGCCTTTCTGCAAGCACATGACCTTTCGGGGAGCATACCTAGTCAGGTTGGCGGTTCATGGGGCGCGCACGCGCATGCATAGCGGTGCAGACGAGCTTAGCGAATGAGGCAGAAGCAGATGATCCGCCACAAGGTAGACCGTGTTGTGTGCAGGAATATTTGGTAGAACAGTTGGTGGTTGCACGGCTTGCACGGCTTCCATGGCAAAAGGTCTTTCATGGCAAAAGTGCGTGTTCACGTCAGAGCGCATTACACGTTGCACACATACCACCAGTGGCCCAGAACACCCTCACACAGAAGAGCTGCCCTCGCATGCTTGGCAGCATGACTTGCGCATGTACCCTGGGTTTGAGTCGCACTCGCCCTGGGCCGCCCACGCCTCGCAGCGCGTGTCCACGTCGAGGCAGCTGCCCCTGCGCACCCGCGCGCGTGCGGCGGGCTCAGCCACACTGCTGCAGCCAGGCCCAGCAGCAGCGGCAGCGCATCGTGCTCCGTTGCAACCCAGCACCAGGGCAGGGAGGCCTGGTGCTGCAGGCAAGGGCAAGCAAAATGATCAGGTTTGTGCTTACAACAAGCCCGCACACCAACACCACAGCAATGGACCCACAGACACACTGAAACACCTGCAGATCATGCTGCACATAGTACAATCAAGGCAGTGCCTGGCAAGGGAGTGGACGACACTGCGGGGCGACAAAATATGCATGTCCAGACGCTTCGACCCCTACTCCCGAAGCGCACCACTTCGCTTTGGCCTCCTGCACGTTGCCGCCAAAGGTGCCGACATGGATCCACTTCGTCGCGCTCCACTTCTCCCCTTTGGTGACCGGGCAGCTGCCATGCAGGCTGCTCTCATCCAGCTCGCCGTTGGGCCGCAGGCTGCCGCGCGCAGCGCCCGCTCAGAGCTCGCTCCTGGCAGGGCTGCTGCTGCCAAGCGAGCATCGTGGTTTGCTGCGGGCTCTGTTGGCACAGAGCGACCATGCGTCCGGGTGGCCGGAGCGGCCTCACCAGCGGCCCTGCCTGCCTTTACACCCAAAATCCTCGCGACAGAGCAGCATGTGGCCATGCAGCCCCGCTACTCTGCCAGGCTCATCAACACCTTTTGACACGCTCTCAAGCGCTGGCGCCCCGGAGCGGTCCACCGGCCTCTGTCATGAGGCGGGGTCATGTCATCTCCTGCGCAGCGCGGCGCGCCTGTAGAAGAGCAGCGCGTCGCCGCGGCGCGGCTTGACGGCCATGCCCTGCCGCGCGCACGGCGACCACTGCGCGCCGCGGACGCGCTGCTCCACCGGCGCCGCTGGGAACACGGTCTCCCCGCCCTCCTCCGGCGTGGTCCTGCGCGCCGCCGCGGGCGCTTAGCCGCAGTAACCGGCGCATCCCCGCCAGCCGCAGCGTGCGCGGGTGGCAGCAACGGCGCAGGCGGCCATGCTGCATCCCCGCCCTGGAATGACGCAGCTCAGGCGCGGCCCTTTGATTGCAGCATAACGCCGCAGCAGCCCCCGCTCATGCAGGAGAAGCGGCCCAGAGGCGGAGAACTTGCTGCCACAGGCGGGCAGGGGCCGCCAGGGCAAGCAGGTGCGCGGGGAGCGCAGTGAGTAACAAGCGTTTCCAGCCCACGGCGAGCGCGTGGGTCGATGACGGTCACAGAACCTGAGGGACGCTGACGTGGCAAGCAATCGCACGCGCACAGTGCTACAATGAAGGACAGAGGCGTTGAGGACAGATGTGCAGACTGGCGCCGGCCGAAGACGTGCGAGCGAGCGCAGGGCGCACAGGTACATGAGCACGGTCGCCACGCGCTGGCCGCCCAGCTCGGGCGCCTGGTTAACAGAGTCGAAGAAGTAGTCGTTGTGCGGCTCATACTTCTGGCCGTCGACGTAGTGCAGGATCTGGATGCCCTCGCCGTTCAGCTCGGGCAGCTGCGTCACACGCGAGATGCGCCGCTCGATGTCCGTGATGACGGCGTCCTCCTGCGGAGCGAGGCGCGCCACACCGCTGAGGGCGGCCCGCCTCTGCCAGGCGGACAGCTGCATTCAGCAGCCCTGAAAGCCCTTACAGGCCCTAAAAATCCATGGCGGTAAAGAATGAAGCAGCGCTGGCCGGCAAGGCGGGGGGCGCATGAGCGGCCAGGCAGGGCGGGGGAGCGATGCGGGTGCCGCGTGCGGGCGCTTACATTGAGCGAAAAAAAGGTGCCGGTGCTGGTCCGCACTTCGCTGTCCTGGGACTCGCCAGTCACGCTGTCCAGGACCACAGACTTGGTCATGGTCGGCCGCGCCTGCGCCCGCGCGCGCTGCCTGAAACCTGGCTCGGCACCCGCCAGCAACGGCCAGCGCTGAGAACCAAAGCCCTCCAGCCGGGGTCGGGACACCGGCCGACCGCGGCTCTGTCGCCGCCAGCAGAAGCGCACGACGCACAAAAAACCCCTGCAACACACCAAGCGTGCACGCAGCGGGCTCAGCGCACCTTAGCTATGAGGTGTTGCGCCTCGTGCTCGCCGATAAAGCCCTTGAGCAGGAAGGCGCGCGGCGTCCAGGACACCTCCTGCACCTCTCCGCCCCACCAGTGCGCCTGTGCAGGCCCCTGTCGTCAGCCCTGCTGAGAAGCGCTTGTGTGACAAACACGAGCGTGTCCGAGGGCGGAGCAGCGCTGTGCGCTGGCTCCTCGCGGGCTCACAGCAGCCTACCTGCTGTTGCCCCGCCGGGCCACGGGACGGCAGCACGGCGGAAGCGGAGCTCGCGTTCTGTGCTCCAAGACCGTCGCCCTGGGTCGAGCTGGGGAGCTCTCCCCGCCAGGTTGGGAACGTGCTCTCATCGATGAAGCGACCGCGGCTCGCAGCAGTCACGCGCGCCGGCGCCGCCACCAGGGCTGCAGCTAGCAGCAGGGCAACGCGTGCGCCGGCAGAGCCGGCGCTGCGCATACCCGCGCGGAGACCGGTGACTGTTATGGGCCAAACACAGAAAGTGCTGGTTTGGAACCCAGCTCTGCCAAAACGGACTTCAGTTGGTAAGTGCTGCTACCACTGTGGCAGATAACAAGGTTGGTGAGGACACCAAACCCGCAAGTGTCAGGTGATGGGTGCACTGTGTGAGAGCTGCCCACAGCCCCGAGCATCTGCGGCACACACTGAAGGCATCCAGACATCCAAATCGAGCGATCGTATTTGATGACAGCTCTGATGGTGACCCTCGACCCTCGTCTCGGCGTTCACACGTGACCAGGGTAGGGCAAGAGACTGCGCCTTGGCAACGTGCGCCGCTCTTGCTTGATACAATCACGTCTCCCTTTTCACCCCACGTGTGGTAGCTTGTTCATTCACTTTGGCTCGAAGATGGTGGCGGGATTGCTGGTCATGGGTGCGCTCTCCCCCCTTGCTATGACACCCCTGCTGCTGCGTCAGTGTCACTATGCAGCCAGCTGGCTGGCCGCCTGACTGGTGCAGTGGCGGCCGCAGGTGAATTCAGCTCTGTGGCCACGCGCCGGCAGGCATTGGCTGGGGCGGCGCTGCCGGCGCAGCGCGGCCCCAGGTCGCGTGCATGCTGCCGGCAGGCGGCCACTGCGCGCGGGCAGCTGCTGGGCGGCAAGAAAGTGAACAAGGTGGTGCTCGCATACTCGGGCGGCCTGGATACGTCCGTCATCCTGAAGTGGCTGCAGGACACGTACGACTGCGAGGTCGTCACCTTCACCGCCGACCTCGGCCAGGCGCGCGCGGCCCGCCGCGGGCGCGGCGCGCTGCCCTAACGGCCTGCCCTAGCCGCGGCTGATCAGATCGGGGCCGGTCGACCAGCTGCCGCGCGACAGGTGCCCTGCATGAGTCTGCGTGTGCACCGGCTGCACTGCACAGCGTCCTTGCTGCGCTGCAGGGACCGCGCAGCAGCCGCCGCTACGGTGCGAGCAGTGCGCGCCTCTATGGAGCAGTGGCTGCGATGCGCGCCGAACAGGGGCCCCTGGGGCCAGCCGCGCGTGTGGTCGGTGGCGTCCCTGTCAGGCAAGCCAGCACACCGGTGGTGCCAAGCGGCAGTGCCTAACAGCGCGCGCGCGCCGCGGGCGACAGGGCGAGGAGCTGGAGCCGGCGCGCTCCAAGGCGGAGGCGGCCGGCGTGAAGGAGATCTTCATTGAGGACCTGCGCGAGGAGTTTGTGCGCGACTACGTGTTCCCCATGTTCAGGTGCGCCGCAGCAGCGGCAGTATGCGTGTCAGGGTCCGCTGCGGAGGCGGCCTGAAGTTAAGTGCGGGGTTGTGCGTTAGCGAAAGCCTTGCAAACCTTGTGTCTTCATTCTGGCCACATCCTCTTTACCTCTACATGATGAAGCAGAGGGGCATGCTTGTGTCGTGCGAGAGAGGGCGGCCGCTTGGTCAAGGCCACAAGGGAAGCTGCTAGGCGCCGGTCGAGCAGCGTGCTTGGACGTGTGCACCAGCGCCGCTGGTTTGGGTACTGACGGTGACAAACTTTGCGTGCCGCGCAACGAGTGAGGAACGACCTGGGAGGCACTGCTTGTTTTGCTCGAGACTGCACACGTCACGTCGCTTTGCTCGCGCGAGTGAGCAGGACACCGCTCAGCCTGAGCACCCCTGGTCGTCATGTAGGAGCTGGTGGTCGCACACGACGCCTGTTGCTCAGCCAAGAGGCTGTTCCCGAGCCTGCGCATTCTGGTCGCAGGGCGAACGCGCTGTACGAGGGGTGCTGGTAACCCACACGGTCCCTCGCTTGCTCAGCTGGGAGGCGGTCTCTGAGAATGCGCATTCTAGCCGCAGGGCATACGCGCTGGATGAGGGGTGCTGGCGATCTCACACGATCCCTATTGCTCAGCCAGGAGGCTGTTTCTGAGCATGCGCATTCTGGCCGCAGGGCGAACGCGCTATACGAGGGCGTGTACCTGCTGGGCACGTCGATCGCGCGGCCGCTGATCGCCAAGAAGCAGATCGAGATCGCGACCGCGGTGGGCGCGGACGCCGTGTCGCACGGCGCCACGGGCAAGGGCAACGACCAGGTCCGCTTCGAGCTGGGGTGCGCGCCCGCCCTGCCGCCCCGCGAGGGTGCGCAGGCACAGGGACCACTTTGCGCGAGCCATTGCGCACAGTAGTGGGTATGCTGTGCAATGATGGGTGGACACATGCAGCTGAGCCGCAGCTGTGTTTTGTCTGGCCGCGCCGGTGCCGTCCAGCGCGGCTTTCCGGGCGTGGTGTGTGCGCCCGGTGTGTGGCCTGCAGCAGGCAGGTCAGGGCCAGCCTCTGTCCGCTCATGCCGCCAGCCCCGCCGTGCCGCGGGTCAGCGCCTGACGGCCCAGCCGCGGCGCGCGGCGCCAGGTACTACGGCCTGAAGCCCGACATCAAGGTCATCTCGCCTTGGCGCGAGTGGGACCTGAACAGCCGCAGCAAGCTCATCTCGTACGCGGAGACGCACGGCATCGCCGTGCCCAGCCACAAGCGCGGCGAGCCGCCCTTCTCCATGGACGCCAACCTGCTGCACATCTCCTACGAGGGGTGCGCAAGGGTAGGGTTAAGCCCTGCCCTACTCGAGCGCCTGCGGTGTGCGCGCGGCTGGCGCCAAGCGTTTCGCTGAATGGGTCATCAGTGGTTGCGTGCGGGGCATGCGTTGCCCAGTGAGCCTGACTATTGACAAGTGAGTGGTAAATTGACACTACCTGAAATCGTACCGACGAGCGTGTTCGAGACTGCGAGGCTGGGCGCACAGAGCACGGTGTTGGACTGGCGGCCTCAGACAGTGTTGAACACTGGCAGAAAACACTCTGCAGTAAGTAAGACGCCCGAGCGTCATGATGCTGTGCGCCAGGAATGCGCTGGAGGACCCGTGGGTGGAGGCGCGCGAGGACATGTTCACGCGCAGCGTGTCCCCGGAGCAGGCGCCCGACCAGGCGACCTACCTGAACCTCGAGTTCGAGCGGGGGGACCCCGTCGCCCTGGACGGCGTCTCCATGACGCCCGCCAACCTGCTCGCCGCGCTCAACAAGGCGCGGCCCGCCGCTGCCCCGCCTGCTGCATGCATAGCCAATGCATGGAGCATAGGTGCCGTATGTGCCACACTGCTACATGCTGTCCAATGTACTCCCATGGGGCAGCCTTAATGCACCCTAGCTGCAGATATTGAGCCTGCGCAGACGGCTTTGTCCGCTCTGCACCTTGGCGAAGGGAACAGCGGCTGCGGGTGCGGCGCAGGTCGCGGGCGACAACGGCATTGGGCGCGTGGACATCGTGGAGAGCCGCTTTGTGGGCATGAAGTCGCGCGGCGTGTATGAGACGCCTGGCGGCACGGTGCGCGCTCGCGGTGCTTGTAGTTTCTGCACTGCATAGCCCTCCTGCGCATGCTGTGCAGCTGCTTGGGGACCCTGCGCCTAGAGCCGCGGTGTCGCCGGCCTAGCATGAGCTGGCGATGCAGGCGAGTGCACAGCAGGGTTGCGGCAGAATGCGCGCGGCGGACGAGCTCCTGCGCGCATCGGGCCGCTCTGCTAGGGCAGCCGGGACCCGGCCGGCCCGGCGCCCGCACAGCGCCTGCAGGCTGACCAGGCGGCGGGGGCGGCCAGGTGCTGATGACGGCGCGGCGCGCAATGGAGTCCATCACGCTGGACCGCGGCGAGATGCACATGAAGGACGACTTCTCGCCGCGGTACGCCGAGATGGTCTACAACGGCCTCTGGTTCAGCCCGGAGCGCTACGCGCTGCAGGCCGCGGTCGACGCGACGCAGAACTTTGTCACTGGCGTCGTGCGCGTCAAGCTGTACAAGGTGCGGCCGGCCCGGGGATCGGGGCTCGTTGGGCCGGTGGCGGGCGGGCGCGCGCGTCGAGCTGCGCGTGCGTGGCTGCCGGAGCAGGGCTGCCGCACTGCAGCTGGCCGCCAGAACAGGAGATTGCCGGCAGCGCCTGCCTGCCGCGCTATGTCGCCAGCGCTGTGCACGTCCTCCGTCCGGCAGCCGGCCTGGCTAACCAGAGCGGCGGCGGCGCAGGGCAATGTAATCGTGGTCGGCAGGAAGTCGCCGTACAGCCTGTACGATGAGAAGATCGCGTCGTTCGAGGACGACGGCGGCCTGTACGACCAGAAGGACGCCGAGGGCTTCATCAAGCTGCAGGCGCGGCAGGGCGCCTGCACATGCCGCCCTGCGCGCTGCTGCGTGCAGTCCCGCTGCTTCTCTATCCTCAGCATGGCGTGCTCGTGCGTAAGGCTGCGGCGGTGTTGTGCATACAAGGAGTGAGGCGCTTTGCACTGCTAATCATGACAAGTGCATGTGCATGTGCACCTTGCAAGCCTAAAATTGCCTTATATGGACATGGACCCGTGACATGGACCCAAGCATTGGCATTGTAATGCGAGATTACAGGGTTGGGGTGCACCGCTTGATGTGCACTGCCAGACAAATACATGCTTGCTTATACGCGTATCAACCGCGCAGGCGCTGCGGCTGCGGACGCTGGGCGCCAACCGCAGCACGTCCAACATCAACCAGCAGCGGCGCCGCGACCTGCTCACCTACTGAGCGCGTGCGCTGGGGAGGGCGCTGGGCGTGGTGCTGGCGCGCCCGCTCGTGCAGCGGCGCGCGCTCTGAGCGAGTGCGCATGCTCGCACACCGTGCGTGCGTGCAAGGAGCTGGGTCACGGCGCATGCTAGTGTTCTCCCGCGAGGAGCGCGCGCCAGTTTGGCGAATAGTAGGGGCTTGGCAGTCCTTGCTTGCCGCGATGCGAGCAAGTGTGCGTGCCAAGCGTGCACCATCTGCCGCTTGCAGGCCTGCATGCAGCATGCGGCTGCGCGCAACCTTCAGTGTCACTACATTGGGGGCGGCAAGCGCGTGCCAGTCGTGAAGGGCTGAGTGTGCACCACGCATGTGCCTGGTGACTAGTGCCTCTGTGGTGCATGTCCGCTTTATCCATCGGCGCGGGAGAGGCGCAGGAAGTGCATGCAAGGGTGTGAGCTGTGCAGAGGCAGCCGTCGTCCCATATCGTTTGGCCAGGCTTATGGTGTCAAAAGGCATGCAACTGGTGTGGTTTGGAGGAGCTGTGCGTCTTGTGTGTGCAGGTGGTGGCCCTTTTGAGGATAGGCGAGTGCGGGCAGCCGTGACAATGATGCTGTCATGCGCGGCAATGCACACTTGAACTGCGTCACCTGAGGACCAAAAGGGGATGCGTCTAGCTATGGTTTTTGGAACTCAGAGTGCTGGTTTATGACCCGTGTGCTCTAGAATATGCGTTTGCATGGCCTTGCAGCATTGACCTGGTGGAGAGGTGACAGTACTTTGGGAGGAATGCATGATTCGCTTTGCGGTGCTGTGCTGTTGACACGGTGTTCCTGCAGGATGTAATCTGTGTCCTCGCCCTGGCACCACTCTTGCATGACCTAGAAGCGAGATGGTTTGCTGCACTCGCTGCGAGCCTGAGAGCAGTCCACATACAGTGCACAACTGACTTGCTTGAACATGCATGCCGATACCGTACCTACGGACATGCGGGGTGCCATGCATCGTCTCATGCAGGGCACTGCCTTCATGGCGCATAAAAAACAGGCTGTGTCCCAGCATACGAAAGTGTAATCGTAGGCATTGCCGACACAGTGCCTGCCTGGTAATCATACCCACCTCTTGCGCAGTAAGCAAAGTTTACCAGCAGTGGGTGCGATGCATCACGTACAACACAGCAGCCTAGGCTGTCACCAGACCTGTGAGCTCGTGTGAGTGGAGCGGAGCAGCACGCCAGTATGGAAGTTGATGACGGCGGTGATGGTGCGCTCGCCTTGTGTCAAGTGCTTGCATTCAACCACCCGAACTACTAGTGGCTCAACAAGCCAGTGAAGCGTATCCGCAAGTTGCATACGCAGGTGACACGCTCTTCAGCAACCCGCTCTATGGCAGCGCGCCTGGGGCTATGCGGCGCCGTGCCGGGTACAGCCCAGAGTCCAATGGTATGGAAACGCAGTATGGTGACAACAGGCAACCGCAATATGGCGACGACAGCGGGCAGCTGATGCTGCTGCCACCGCCGCCATCAGAGCAGCTGCCACTACCTGCACCACATATGGGTGAGCAGCCTACACTGCTGGCTGCTGACACTGGCAAATACCGCTGGCGTGCTGCACCTGCCCCTGAGCAGCCGCAAGCAAGCCGTAGCGGCGTGCTTGCAGTGCGGCTTGAAGTGTTTCGATGTTGAATAAGACAGCTGGGAGGCAGGCAGGCCTGTCATTTTTCGAGGCGTGCACTTGCTGGGGCGGCGTGCTGGCGGGGCCAGCTCGAGCGGGCTTGTCAAGGGGCAGCTTGCTGCGCTCGAGGCGTCCCTGGCGGCCCAGGCACTCCTGACGACGCAACAGTGAGGAGGCCGCGCGGGGACGTGGTGACATGGTGTGGGTGTGCGACAGGCAGCGCCACGCAGCCGGAGGAGGAGGCGTTCGGGGAGGTGGTGGCGCAGCTGATGCAGGGCCACCTGAGCGCGCCGCAGGCCGTGCGCGCCTTCGGCGCTGTGTGCCAGAACCGCGCCGACCAGCTGCGGTGCGCCGCCTGCCGCGACGGGCGCCCAGACAGCGGCCCGGCCGCCTTACACGCATGCCGTGCACGCCTGGCTTGCACAGCTCTGCTGCGCTGCCGAGCAGAAGCGCGCTGTGCCGGCACCCGCCGGCGCCGCTGCTCGGCAGCAGCGCCGGCAGCCCTGGCGAGACAGCGCGCCCGCCTGCCCGGCCAGGGCGGAGGCGGCCGCGCAGCAGCACCGCCCGGCGCGCGCGCTGGCGCTGCGCGCGCGCGCGGACGCGCTGGAGGCGGAGGCTGCCACCTGGTCGCTGCTGGCGCACCTGCATGCGGACCGCCGGCCCGGCTTCCCCGGCGGCGCCGGCGGCCCGCGCCTGGCCGGCTGCGCCGCCGCGCCGACCGCGCCGCAGCGCGTCGCGCGCCTGCTGGCGACCGCGCCCGACCTGAACTGGTGCGGCGCTCGCATGCCCGGGCGGACCCCCACCCTGTCCCCCCGCTTCCCTGTCAGCCTCATGAGTAGGTTGCAACAATGGGACAGGCTCAGCCCGGCCTCGACATGCAGGCTTGGGCATGCTGGCCTTCATGGTGTACGCTGCCTTGTGCAGATCCCTGCTCCGTTTGCAGCACCCTGGCATGCGCACCTGCGCGGCAGGGGAGCCCTGCAGGGCAAATCTGCAGATTTGCAGCGGCTGCGCGGTCGCAGGCTGGCGCGCGTGGTGGCTTGGCTGGAGCACCGCGCCGGAGAAGCGCTGGACCGCGCGGAGGCGGCCGCGCAGCGCTCGGGCGGCAGCGGCGCGCGGTTCGCGCGCGACGAGGGCGTGCCGCTGAGCACGCTGCGCGCACTGGGGCGCCCCGGCGCGGCCGGCCTGGTCAGCGAGCTCGACCCCGATGCGCCCACCCGGTGCGCAGCGAGCGCATGACTGGCCGAAAAGAGGGGGCACGCCTCAAGGCGGCTGGTGTGCCGGCGCCTGGTGCAGCGGCCCAGACTGCGGACTCACCAACCCCACGTGTTGGGAGTTGACGGGGTGCTGGGTGCCGGCACTGTGCCAGCAGAGTCACCGCCTCCAAGACATCAGTCTGGCACAGCCGCTGGTGGCAGCAGCGTAGAAAGCTTGCCAGGGGCCGGCGCGGCGCGCGCGCAGGCAGGGCCGCGCGTGGGCGCCGCAGGACGCGCGCGACGGCGAGCGCCTGCTGGGCCGCCTGCTGCAGCTGCTGCGCGCGGGGCGGCCGGCGGCCGCCGCGCAGCTCTGCCGCGACGTCGGGCAGCCCTGGCGCGCCGCGTGCCTCGCCGGCGCCGGCGCGGG
>JAABUY010001840.1_pt1 | contig 27029 bp, 44 predicted proteins | sample 5560271 | NCBI WGS metagenome assembly JAABUY01 (sample SAMN10711886, study PRJNA513374) | rock metagenome | isolation source: Antarctica rocks | place: Antarctica: Victoria Land, University Valley | reverse complement strand
GGGTCAGGTAGCATCGTACGTCGGATGGTTTTCGTATCCTAGTATCCCCTGGAGGTCTCTTGGCTCTCCTGACAAGCAGAAGGTTCGTAGCCGGCAGCACGTACAGCTGGACCTCATCGCCAGCCAGAAGGGACCTAGAACAATAATATATCAGAAATTCCACGATTCTTATGTAATAAGCCTCAATATGGCTGAATATCCTTTTGTGCAATATTTACACCTGCTGATTGGGCGCGGTCTCTCGGAACAAGCAAGGGTCCCGTCCCTGATCTGATCTCCAGCGCTCCCAGACCCATCCAATCCAATTCGCAGAACCTCTAAACAAAGAAAGCCGTTCAGCTTGGAACACCACCTGGCAAACCAGACTCCACTCGTGGACACTCTCACAAAGAATGACGCAACTTCCGAGCAAGGCCCCGTCCCTGCATCGGCACGGCCCCACGGTGCGCAACTCTCCAGCTTGATAGGCTCCCCCTTTCCGCATCGGACATCACCCTCCATCCATCAGCTTCTCCATCCGTCTCCATCACCGCCCGGCACGCAGCAGTTCTGCCTCGGCCGTGCCCAAACAACAACCAAACAATGACTTCCCTCTCCGGCCTCTCAGGGGCAGTCGCGGAACGAGTACAAAAGGCGTCGATGTCTGCCCTCGAGAGACTGCTCGGTAGTGCTCGAGCTTTATCAGATACGATGCCGCAAAACACCATGCCCTCGTTGCGCTCGATGGCCAAGTTCGCGCTGGGTTCGGCCCAGGTCGCGTTGATGCCGTCGTACCGGACCGTCGACGCGGGCAGTCCTCCCGACTGCCCGAATCCGCAGTTGAGCTGCCACAACACGAGCGCGGTGCAGAACACGTGCTGTTTCAACGCGCCGGGGGGCCAGCTGCTTCAGACGCAGTTCTGGGACACGAGCCCGCCGACGGGGCCGGTCGATCACTGGACGGTGCATGGCTTATGGTTCGTTCGATCGTTCGCATCGCGGATCTTTCTGTGCGAGAGTTTTCTTCCGCTAACGTGAAACGGGGGCAAGGCCAGACCACTGCGACGGGACGTACGACGCGAACTGCGACGCGAACCGCGCCTACACCAACATCTCCGACATCCTGACGTCGTACGGCAAGACGGACCTGCTCGACTACATGAACACCTACTGGAAGGACTACCAGGGGGACGACGAGACGTTTTGGGAGCACGAGTGGGCTAAGCACGGCACCTGCATCAGCACCCTCGACCCGGGCTGCTACACCGACTACACGGGCCAGGAGGAGGTGGTTGATTTCTTCCAGAAGACGGTCGATCTCTTCCAGGGCCTCGACTCGTATCAAGTATGTGTCGCCACTACACCGACCCCCACTTCATCCCAACCCCAGCCCTCTCCCCAGTCGTTACTGATTCGATTCCACCTACCCAGTTCCTCGCCGCAGCCAACATCCTCCCGTCGAACGACCAAACCTACGCCTCGGCCGACATCCAAGCCGCCCTTTCGGCGCCCCGCGGCCATCCCGTCACCATCCGCTGCCGCAACGGCGCCTTGGACGAGATCTGGTACCATTTCGACGTCGCCGGCAGCGTCCAGACCGGGCAGTTTGTTCCCAGCGACCCTGGTTAGTTAGCTTCTTTTCTTCTTCTTCTTCTTCTTCTTCTTCTTCTTCTTCTTCGTCTTCTTCTCCCGAATCACTCCATCCGTGTTCTCACTTGACGACGGCTGTTGATGTGACCCCGCAGACGGCACGAAATCGGACTGCCCCGCAAACGGCGTTCGGTACCTTCCTAAGGGCAAATAATCCTCCGCGTGAGGGATTACTGCACCCTTAATGGAAGAGTGGTTGGAGTAATCATCGCGTGGGTCGGAGTGAGAGGGTAGGGTCCGGTGGAGTATTCGTTCGAAGTGTCCGACTATTGGTCTGATTCGATAGAGAAAGGAAGGAGCGCGTTTCATTTCTGATATACAGATACATACATACACACGTATTACACATCAAACAAACATCAAGGAAGATGGATATATTGACTTTATTCGCCATCGCTAAGATCAATGACTTCCGACCCCCACTGTCGAGAACCTCCCTTCTATTTTCTTCAGTAGGCCACCACTCGCTCTCAGTGCTAAAGAATGGGCCACCTACCCCCCGTTCCTTGCCAACGAAGCCGCAGCCAAATCTCCCTTAAGCCGTTGAGCCCATTTACCTCCAATTTGCCCCACTCGCTCCCACACCACACTCACTCATCCCCTTTCCCCCTCCTGCCATCCTCCAAACCCCCCCCCCTCACTCATTCCCAACTGAGTCCTCACTCAAATCGCCCTCCCAAACCGCCTCCAGAATCCACAGCCGCGACCCCCTCGGCTGCTTCCCGCCCTTCCACGAAAACCGCCGATCCGCCTGCGCGAACAGTGTCTCCCAATCCTCCAGCTCACGTTCGCGCGAGTTCTGCAGTTCCATCATCGTCAGGTCCATTGATCTGTTTGCCACGTCAGCCGAGCGAGTCAGTGGTTGCAGTGGTTTGAGTAGGTAAATGAGGAGGAGCAGGAGGGAAAGGGGTAAAGACTCGGACTCGGTAGGAAAGAAGCAGGAAAAATAAAACGAAAAAGGAATCGTACCGGATCCGTTCCTCCGGCCAAAGCGGCAGCGCGCCCGGTTCCGGCAGTACATTGTCCATCACCACGACGCGGGCGCCGCGTTTCAGGGCCGGGATGAGGTTGCGCAAGATCTGGGTGCAGTATTTGTTGGACCAGTTGTGGAAGATCCAGCGGAAGAAGTAGACGTCAGCGCCGTGGACGGGCTGCGGGGTCAGGAAGTCGTGGGCTTGGAAGGTGATGCGTTGGGTGAGGGCGGTGGGGATTTTGGAGGGGCCGTCGGTGGTGACTTGAGGCAGGTCTTGGACGATGAAGTGTAGGTCCGGGAAGAGGGGCGCGAGGTGAGCGCTGACGAAGCCGTGGGAGCCGCCGACCTGTTTGTCATTGAGTCAGTCGAGGCGGGTGGTATGGGGTTATAAGGGTGCAGGGGGAGGGGTGGGTTGAGGCAAGGACAAGGGAGGGGGAAGGGGACTTACGTCGACGACGGTGGCTGTCCCGAGCTCGGACCAGGGATAGTTGTCCGACAGATGCTTGAGATCGTAGCCCGTGCCCTGGATGAACGAACTCATCGCACTCCCGAAGCGTTTGGCGCGTTGCGGGTACTGCGAGAAGAGCTCGTAGATGGACTTGTCTGTATTATTCGCCAGGGCGAATCCCTACATCCACATATCTCAATAAGCAAAAGTACCACGCCAGTTCTCGCTTTGAAAAAGGTGTCTATGTGACGTACCGTCTGATTGGGCTCCTGCGACCCAGGATACTTGACCATAGCATTGACGGTTTGCGCCGCAGCCTGCCACAGCTCATCGCTACTAGCCCCCACCCAATCGAGGATTTGCGGGTCCTCGGCCAGCAGTCGTGACGCGGCGGTGTGCACGACCACGCCCTTACGGGGCTCGCAGAAAATGTGCTTCGTCATGGCGTGCCGGAGGAGGCGGCGGACGTCGGGCTCCTTTAGACCACAGGCCTCGGAAATCTGAGCGAATGTCGCCTCTGAGTGTAGGGGAAAGCTGGAGGCTATCTTGAAGCGGCTAATGGCTTGCATGCTGATCAGCTCGTCATGCTGGCGGGGACGGTGTCAGCGTGCTCTGACTGGAAGACGGGGGCTTTGGAGGTAGGGGGCGTACGGTGAAGCTTTGGAGATAGTCTCTCGGACCGAGCATCAGGCGGTGGAGCTTCGTCGTGGCGTCGATTACGGCGGCGCGCGCGCTTTCGATATCCTCCGCCTCTGGGGGGATGAGAGAGGTGCTGGGGGCATTGACGTCGAAGGATGGAGAAGGAAGATTCTTGGAAGAGAGGTAATCATTGACTTTAGCGGTGTTGGTCGCTATGATCGAGGCCAACTCGGAGATTGTTGCAGTAGTCATGGCTGTAAATGTGCAGAGACAGGATGGTGGAGTTCGCAAAGCAGAGGCAGTATGAGAGGTGAAGAAACAGCGAGCAGGTCTGGAAGAGACATGATGTACAGCGTACAGTGACGGTTATATAAGGTAGACGCAACGTGGATTACAAAGAAGGAACCTCTTACGGGCAGATCTGAATAATGTACGGAGACATAAACTCAGTTATTCATATGATAGTATGAGGTATGAAGTAGGTGCTCATATATATTTGTAGTCCGTAGATGGAAGCTTACCAGTGTGTACCACCGACAAAAAAGGTGTTTGTAACCTGGTATCACACTACGTTTTTATACGCCTAAGAACAACCGTCGACGCCTTTCCCGTTGGGGTCAACGCCAGTTGACTCTACCTTAGCTAAATGACACAACCTAGACGCTCTCATTGCGATAAGAGATACCCTTGGAAACCATGATACCACGCCCACCACCTCCTCGCTGCACGTCCAAGTCGCTCATCCGTGTACCCTCAATGTGACTTTCGAACACGGCGTCATTAGGACCTTTAGTGAGCCCCCGAAGTGATGAAGGATAATCGCCTTCTTCGGAGGGAGCTGCGTTCTTGAAGGAAGGACCCGCAGAGCCTTTAGGCTGCCAGTATGCGGGTAGTCTGCCACGGAAACTGCCAAGAAGACTCTCTGGAGAGTGACCTTGGAAGATCGGGCGCAGTGTGGGAAGACACGCGCTGGTGACGGCAAGCGCGGCTTCGAGTTGGGTCCAATATATGGTTGGGGCAAGGTTGTCTGTTCAACACGGTCAGCATGAGTAATTCGTTACGACCCGAACGTGACTTGCAGGTAACATCATAGGCGTTATCGAAGCCTTGGCCGGCTGGTACGAAGAAGACCAATCGTGCAATGCTGATCCCGCAGACACTGTTGACTGTAAGCAGAGCTTCGCGGTTCGTTCGCGGCTGAGGCATGTCGAGACTTACAGTCCACCTAGAAGGAAAATTCCAGTAACAGCAACCTTTTGCCGTAAAGGCATCTGTAACTTCCATATCATAGGCCATGGGATCGTAAGGATCATGATGTCCATAATCATGTTCGTGATAACAGTTGCAAAGAACATGGGGAGATAGTCGTAGCATTTCCGAGGCTGGCCATAGAACGTCGTCCAAACTTGGGAGATCGGATAGCATTCGAACAGCGTTGCGAAGAAGAAGGATATGTCCCACACGACGACCATCACACCGAGGACCCAGATCAGTTTATGGAATATTTGATTTCGGAAGATGCGGTGGTAGAAAAGCAGAATCGATAGTTTAGTAAAGGTGAGTGCGCCAAGGGAGAGCAACTGGCACGCAAACTCGGTCTGAAAAAGTGTCAATGGCGTACAGTTGCGAATGGCATCAACTCGGAGAAACATACCTGTAGAAACACAGTGATCGATGGATTGAAAATGGGTAAGCCATCCGGTCCTAGCTTTGCGTGACCCCCTAGATTTCCCTGCACGGCGCCTGGAAGCTATGAGAACCATGTCCAGCAGCTATGTGAGCTATCCGGTATTGACTTGCCTATGATATTGTTGATTCCCATTCCCACCGCAAAGGCCTGTTTATAAGAGTCAATGTCTAAGAAGTGGGAACGACATCACGGAAAGTTCGTCATACCAGTGCAGGCAGAATGGTATAGTCATCGGCGCCCAGTCTCATGTGTTTCAGGCTCCTGGCGTAGAAACGAAGAACGACAGCAACGGCTGCCACCAAGGAAAAGACGACTGAGATGACGATTATGTTATCATTGCCTGATAAAGCCATTGTAGCTCTAGTGAAAGAGCACGATGGTGTGGTAAACAGAAGGCTGATCTGACAGGACTCGTCCTTGCCCTGAGACAGATCTGGGATGATTATAAGAACGGAACCCGAATCAAAGTCTTCGCAAGGGAAGTCTAGAAACGGGTGAATTAATTGATTAAACACCTGCATGAGGAAGCACAGATACATGATACACAGGAGGTGGGGTTTGGCCGTTGCTCCTGACTGGAAGGCATAAATGTGCTCCGTATACAGAAAAAGCAATCAAGCTGGCTGCAACCATGAACCATCCCTGAGCTTCATATCTCGGCCCAGGACGATTGGCTATCGATCCGGGGTGTTATTGAGATATATCCGACGGCACAGAAGCATTGACATTGACAATGGGGAGTGGACCTTCTGATCCACCGTCCACCCGTTCCACGTCCCAGTCCTGATAGCAATACTTCGTAAACAGCGTTCAATCATGTGCAGAGATTGTGAGTAGCACAATATCCCGGGGAAGCTAGCGGGTAAGTTGTTCCATGTGGCAGACAGATGTACCACCAGGCTGCACTAGGCTGTACGAGCGGGCGATGAAGATATTGAGTATTGGTTGGTGACACGGTGACCAAGGTGTAGCTGCTGTTGCAGGTGCAGTAGTAAAGGTGCACGGGGCACAGGGCAGCACATGAAGTTCATGCAAAGCCAGCTGCAGGCTGCAAGTGTCCATCGCATCTGTGCTCGCCTGGTCCAACAGATAAGGAGGCTGGGACGAGGAGACTACCTACAGCACATGTAAGTCATTATTGGCCCCTGCTACCCTTGTGTAGCAATGATGTTCCCGCCCGCTGGCCTGCCTTACCAACCGACCTGCATCGCGACTTTGTTCTCTCTCCAAGTTGATGGATTGAACCACCTAGTAATGTTCCGTCCGAGACTCCGAGTTCGTTGACCTCTGCCGTCATTAGTCCCCGGTAATATTACGGCAATATCACGGTAACATTACGGTACATTACCCGTCTTCAAACCGAAACCCTAGAAATATATTCTATGATATGGTACCTTCCTCTACCGCATCATCGGACAATTATCCCCTTGTGGGCAATGATCAAGAATGATGTTCACCAAATCCCACCACCTCCACCTTTACCTTCATAACCTTGCTTTCCTTTCTCTTCCTTTCCTTGGGGACCGCTTGACCCTGTCGATTCTTCAACCCTGACTACCATGTACCGTAGTAACTATATCTTTCCTCACCTTCATCCAGCCGCTCACAGTCAGTCAAGCGACATGCCACCCCATGTATGTAATGCTAATGTTTCTTTTGGAGCTATGTCTCGGACTCACTGGTTGTACAACTACCTACCCATGTTGCTGTTACGTTGTGTTACATTATCTGGACCATCTGGGTCACATCGTTACCGCTCTCCAACGCTGGCGGCAGCTGCGGAAAAGCAAGATACCAGGGACAGGGACTGAGGAGGACCAGCAGCAGTGACTACGAAGTTCATGTCACCAATGTCTAGGCTCTGTTCTCCCAACCCTTCACTGCGTTTGCTCCGCTCCCTCAGTCCAAGTACCCAGTCTTCTTCCTGGCTGCGTCATCCTGAGCACTTTTTTGTACTTCAAATCCTATATGGTAATACTAAGCGTTCTTCAAGTGTTGCTATCGAGTGTGGTCGCAGCGTGAGCAAGACCCAATCTCTGAAGCCCTAATTACAAGCTCCATCATCCTTACTCCATATCCGCCTCAACAATCGATCCTCACTACCTATCACCACCATGGCCATACCAAAGCAGGAAAAAGACATGGACCAACAGCCCTTTCTCGAAAAAGAGCATCACGATTGGGCCAGCAACGACTCGCGGAGCAGCACTGTTGACGGCGACGACCTTCCATCACGAACCCACCCTCGACGGCACTCTCCCGGATGGGCCATTCTCTTCCACAGCCTTCTGATCCTCACATACACCGCCATCTTCTTCTACATCACCAAAGCACACTTCCAAGGATCCGACATCCGTCCGCGCCTCACCTACTGTAACCCTTCCCTCCAACAGGCCCTACATTCGCAAAACCCCAACTAAACCACCCCGCAGCACCGGCGGCCGGCGCAATCGAGTACACGACCAAAGCCGTCGACGGCCTCGCGACCGACAGCATCTACGCCGGCGACCCGAGCCCTGAACTCGACGAGGCGTGGCACAAACTCCTAGCCAGTACGGCACCGCCCCTAGCTCCCCATGTAAACAAACGTACCGAGAAAACTCACCGCGTGGCTAGACATCAACCTCCGGATCTACCCCGAAGAGATGGCGCAGCTGGGCCAGACCTCGCTCCCTTTGGCCGACGGATCCGGCTCTCTCGGCACGCTGGGCGTCTATCACGAATTGCACTGCATCGTGCGTGTTTTCCCTCGCCCTTTCGCCCACCCTTCCCTTCAAACCACCCTCCGTTTCACCTCCCTCCCTCTACTCCCCAGAGACTTCCAAAACCGGGCGGAAACAAGCTGACAACGTGGAAACGACGCACAGAAACGCACCCGCAAATGGTTTTACCGCGAGCACTACTACCCCAACATGACGGACCACGACCGGCTGGAACACTACACGCACGTCGGTCCGTCTCTTCCATCCCTTCCCCTACCTATCCTCTCGTCCCTCCCCCCTATTCCCTCCCCTCCCTCTCCCCCAACCGCACCCTCCTCCTCCACCCTCTCTTCTCAACCCCACTGACTCTAACCCCCACGAACCCTTCATAGAACACTGCCTCGAACTCCTCCGACAAGCAGCCATCTGCAAAGGGGACACGTCCGTCACCGCCTTCAAGTGGCTGCGCACGGGCCGGCACACGCTGGAGCCGTCGACGAAGGAGGGCGTGCTGCACCAGTGCGTGGATTGGGAGCGGCTGGCGGCGTGGGCGGCGGGGCGGAGGGTCGATCTGTTCGATCCGAGGACGCTGGTGCCGCCGCCGAGGGATGGGGTGGTGTGATGGGATGGGAATTATGTGAGGGTGATGATGGGGGAAGGGGGAAGGTACCCGTGGTGGGGAGTTGGGAGCTGGGAGTTGGGAGTGCGAGGGAAGGGGGGTCGATAGTATAGCAGGACGAATTCCGAATCGAATTTGAATTTATTCCAAAGGTGCCTTGCTATAAACCCCTGACTAAATAAATGGCACGGTGTACTCATTCCAAGTCAATTCGAGATACTGATGTCAATTCTCGATACTATCATCATCCTATCTATCCAGTACGCTACAATCACCCCATAACTCCCCCAACCTCCCGACGACCCCGCCCTCCCCTCACATAATCCCCATCGAATCACTCGCCCTCCACTCCTCAGCCCAGTCCCGAATACGCACAATATCCCGACACCTCCGCTCGAACCCCCAACCCGTGGCGCCGCCCAGCGCGGGATCGACCTCCTCGAGGTTCGTGTCGGCGGCACACATGAGCGACTGGCGCAGGTAGTCGATGCAGTGGCGCATGTGGGCCGGGTCGGTGTGGTGCGTTGTGTGCTGCGTCGAGTCGAGGGCGGCGTAGTAGCCGCGTCGGAGACCGTCCTGTTATGGGCGTCAGTTGAAGGAGGAGGAGGAGGAGTTGGTGGAAGCGGAGGAGTTGTTGCGGTCGGATTGCGGTAGAGGGCAAAGATGGGAGGAGGGTGGAGGAGGGGGAAACTTACGAGGCAGTGGAGTTGGTGGAAGACGGCGAGACCGAGGATGTTGGGGGATATGGCGGGGTTTTTGATGAAGCCTCTGCCATCTAGAAGAGAGGAGAGGGGGGGTTAGTTTGCGGCTTTCGCGAAGGCAAGGGTAAATCGTGCGTACTGGGAAACATGACCTGCCATGTCTTTTCGGTTTCGTTGGTTGGGCGTTGGGCGAATTTCTTGCGGTAGTGGAAGGTGTGGTTGACAGTGCCGGCGGGAGCTGTATGACAATGAGGCAATCTGTGGACGATGGGTAGAGCAGATAGTAGGGTATTACCTAGCCAGTCTTCCCTTAAATCTTGGTTTGAGTGCTTCCCAATGTAGAAGCCTAGGAGACCTGCTGCCGTGGCGATCATCAGGCCGACGGTCACGGCGGACACGGCCTTCCAGAAGTAAGAAACATGTCTAGGCCCCGTCTTCTCTGTCCTGTCCGAATCATCAATGGCAGTATATCTGATGTCCTGCGCTGATTGCACGAAGTGTATCTTCATGGTCAAGGCAGCTCTTCGCTAGTGCTTCAGGGACGACAGCGAGTATCTCAAAAATCGAGTGACGACCAGCAGTGGGCCAGCTTTCTCACAAAGCGGAAGTGACGGCCTCGGATAAGCAAGGGCATCCAGATCGAAATGCGTAGGTGGCATGGGGACGTCGTAAAGGGCGGTCCACCACCAGATTGTATGCAGGTAATCAGTTTGACAAGGTGACGCAGCTGAGCAGCAACCCTCCACGGCTGGTAATACCTAATTGACAATAAGAACACATGCAAGGGCTAGAAAGAGATTCTCCGAGACATGCAACTGCTAGTACATGGCGTTATCAGGCGATGCTCCGAGAACAGGGGCTGCTGCAGATCTGGTCAATCAGCAACTTAAGGAACAAACCAACGGTTCAAGCAATGCGGGCTGCGGCGCCACCGAAAGCCGCCATCTGGCTGGCATCAACCAAAGCACCTTTACAAGTAAGTTGACCGAAGATGGCGACCCGGGCTGATTGATTCCACATGCTTGGGTAGGGTTGCCAGATGTGTCTGTCAAACATGTATGGTCCGCATCTTGTCGGATAAAGGGATCCTCGCTATATAGGGCAGTATCTTAAGCTTGTTCAATCTGCTTCTCATAAATCACACTTTCAACACTCATTCTCGCTGCAAGAAGCCATAACCACTTCCAGAGCCTATTTTCCTCATACAGAAATCTTCAAGATGCACTCTATACTCATTGTCTTCTCAATGCTTCTCCTGAGCATCCTTAGCTCTGCAGTCCCTGTACAGAACAGTGGCATCGGTAAGTCTTCTCGACGAGAGCATTGTGAGAGTTGATGCTGAACATTGCGCAGACACCATCAAGAACGTGGCCAAGCGTGATGGCCTAACCATGGGCACAACTACCAAGCGATCACCAAGGGCCGAACCTGAAGAGGATGCCGACGAGGCCATCGCTTATGCCTGGTTCACCGAAGAGACTGAGGGAACAGCGTGATTGACGGACGAGGGATTCCATGTGCATGCTTGCACCAGTCATAGTAGAAATAGACGGTGGAACGGTTGAATCTTACGATCCTGGGCTTGATCTTTTTGACTTTTGACCAGTTGGCGCGGAAAGCTCGTACTGTATTAGTCAAACCTTGGAAACCGTGCCATTCCATTCTCTTAGACATCATTAGGCCCCTATGCACTCGTGCTGGCGCGGAACGTTCTCCCTCCCTGGTGTTCCCCTGGAGTCACCTCTGTACTGTGTGCATGTTGCTGTGGCTGTATTCTAAACCGTCTACCCTAGACAAGGATAACACCGTTGTGTGCTCATACTATAATTCTCGGTGCGTTGACGTTGTTGTCGTGATGGTGGTCGTCGACCATGCAGCCGAGGGATTGGCCGAGACACTGCGTCGGCTATATACCGACGTAGCATTGATTAACAGTGGTCCTTGTAGCGGCTGAAGCATGCAGCCTGCATACAGCAATCCATACCTTATCCCTAACAGCAGCCTGATAGTGGAGTCTTAATGAATACGAAGTATCGTAAGGTATGTAATAATGCTGCCGACTTGTACGGTATTTACCAACTAAGATAACTTATATCCGTGCCAATATAGGTCATAGCCCCGGATGCCTAAGCAAAGAAACAGGCCCGATGATTTATCCGATTGGTTGCGCTAAGATACAGCATACGCGCCTCGCGATACGGAGCTTTGATGCGGAGACTTCTTGCACGACAACCAAAACCCACGTTCCCGTTCATCGACTACTGCCTCCTGCTTTTGCACCAACAAACAAGACTGCATCAGCCATATCTCCAATGCGCCAATGGCACACTTACGATATGTTGCAATGCTGCATCAGCATACCGTTCAAGGCCTGGAGAGGAACTCGATCAACCGGCTCAAGCATGTACCGGACTCAGGATGAATCAAGGTACATGGATGAAAAACACAGGCCGTCTTACTGCCACCAAGTGAGACAAGAAGAGCACTTGACTGCTTAGCCTTCTTCTGCCACCTGGGTAGTCAATGGAACCATGATCGGAGCATCCTGATGACATGGAGAGAGAAGCTCAGATGCTAGGTGGGGGCTTCATCGGACAGCCTTCCTCGTTGGCCCCCTTCGAGTCGACGATACCCTACCCGGACCGCTGCATTGGACGGCCCGCGTCTCATTTGAGCTTGATTACCGACCTCAGCTGCCGGAATCATGCGAGCTTCTACAGATGCAATATATTCAGCATACGAAGATGACAGCACGGGTGAGTTGGAAAGAAATACGGGCTTAGATACATCATACCATTAAGACACCAACCTTCAAGCTGGTTTGTACTTTCTACTTTTTATTCTAGGGTAAGGTTGATCGATAGGACTTTTGACTACCTTGTGGTGTGATGCCCAGCCATCTGCGGTCCACTGCTTCTTTTGAACACTTGCTCTAATATATGCGTTCTGTGGTTATCTGGCATTCCAGCTGCAAGGCCTGTTCCCATCGTTGGTGTGCTGTCTGTCCACAGAAGTGGTGTGGCCGCAATGCTGGTCCTGCTTCTGATGGATCGTTTCATACGACGTTGCCCGCAATCTCTCTTGACCTAGATCATCTCATCAAAGTATTATCTCTCTCGCAGTTCTTATAGTGGTCAGCACTAAATGATTTCCTTCTAGCTCTATGGCTTCTACCGTAGAACCAGTCTCTGTGATATCAGAGAAACACTCACAGCAGCTAAGCTCAGCGCCATCTCTTGATCGACCCGGAACGCCTTCACTACCAGATTCGAACTCACTGGAGAAATCGTCGAACACAGTAGAGGAACCAGCAAAGGCACCATGCAATGTCAGCGGCCCTCTGTGGGGGTTAGTGGTGCTGTCTATACTATCGTCGACATTTCTGTTCTCTCTAGACAACACCATCGTTGCCGATGTCCAGCCCGCAATCGTACGACAGTTCAATGCCACCGATAAACTACCTTGGCTTTCCGTTGCATTTCTTCTCGGTGGGGCCAGTTCAAATCTCTTTTGGTAGGTTTGCTTCAGCTCCAACGGGACATGATCGCATAGCGATACCCTATATGTCTGCTTGCTTTGTCCTCCCGAGTGTAGTCACTAAATACCATTAGGGGTCAATGTTATGGCCAGTTCGACGCCAAATATGTATACATGCTATGCGTCACTCTTTTCGAGATCGGGTCTGCTGTCTGCGGCGCCGCTCCTAGCATGGATGCCCTAATTGTCGGACGAGCCATCTGTGGCCTTGGTGGTGCTGGGATGTATACCGGAGTGATGACGCTTTTGACTGTCACCACCTTACCGCACGAACGCCCTATCTACTTTGGTCTTTGCGGACTAACTTGGGGAACGGGCACGATTCTTGGGCCTATCATTGGCGGTGCTTTCACCGATAGCAGAGCGGGTTTGACCCCTCTTAATGGGTCATTCAAGAGCAGCCGGGTAGCTGACAGGCTCTAGGTTGGCGTTTTGCTTTTTACATCAACCTGTTCGTAGGCGGAGTTTGTGCCCCTGTTTACTTCTTTCTGCTCCCGCGAGCGAATCCCCGACCCAACATCACCCTCAAGGACCGCATTGCCAAGATTGATGTCCCCGGGACTATACTGATGTGTGGAATCTTCGCGGCCGGTCTCATGGCCATCTCATTCGGAGGTTCTCTATACCCATGGCACAGCGGTCGTATCATTGGACTTTTCATCACTGCAGGCGTCCTGATCATCATATTCTTCATTCAACAATCCTTCCTCACCTCCGCATCGAAACGACTCTTCCCCGTGCAATTCCTCCGATCCCCAATCATGGTCATGGCCTTCCTCGCCACAGCCTGTGCCTCCACCGTCATCTTCGCCCCTGTCTACTTCATCCCGCTGTACTTCCAATTCGTGCGCAACGACGTCGCCTTGCAAGCGGGCGTCCGTCTTCTCCCCTACGTCGTCTTCAACGTGACGACGGCCATGGCCAACGGCATCGTCATGAGCAAGAAACCCTACTACACGCCCTGGTACCTGTTCAGCGGCGTGCTCTCCGTCATCGGCAGCGCCCTCCTCTACACCGTCGACGAAAGCACCTCCACGGCCAAGATCTACGGCTACAGCATCATCCTCGGCGTCGGCGGCGGCGCTTTCGTCCAGCTCTCCTTCACCGTCGTCCAGGCCAAGGTCGAGAAGCATCTGATTCCCGTCGCCATCGGCTTCTGCACCTTTGCCCAGCTCGCCGGCCCTGCTGTCGCGTTGAGCATCGCCAATGCCGTGTTCCTGAACGAAGCCACGGACGGCATTGCAGCGATCGCACCTAACCTGTCCAGGCAGACGATCCAGACGGCGATTTCGGGAGTAGGGTCGCATCGTATTGAGGGCTTGAGCCCGGAGATGCAGGAGATGGTACTGCATGTGATTGTCAAGGCGATGAGTAAGATTTATTTCCTGCCGTTGAGCGCGGGCGCGTTGACGGTGGTGATGTCGGTGTTTATGAAGCGGGAGAGGCTTTTTGTCCGAGGAGCGGGGGGCCATTGAGAGTAGGCGATGTTGAAATGGAAGAGACTCAAGGCACGTGATTGAACGGTCTGCGATACGTACAAATACCTTAAGCGCTGTCAGCAATCTCTCGGTGCTGGGTTCTCAGCACCTAGTGGACCGAGCGAGTGATGGGTTGATGACAGGAACTGATATAGAGCACTGCGTTGACAGACCAACCGTGAAAGATTCGATTTTCAAGCCGTTGTCTTTTCAAGAAAGTGGTATCCTGGATCCATCGCCCCCCATGACTCGAACTCTACCGAGCACATTGGCAACTCAACAAGGGCCTCAATCTGCCCTTCCCCGCACCGTACGACGAAGCCACCCAGACTACCCCACATACACACACACACACACACACTCACACACCGAATCTTCCCCGGTCCCCACGCTCGCCCGCCCCCTCACAACCGTCCCCTCCCGTCTCCTCTCATTATGTCAGCCCTACCTCACCCCAACCCAGCCCAACCGACCCCCCAGAAATACGACAAACAACACGACAAACCAAAGCAAGTCATAGTCAAAGTCAAAGTCTTCCTCTAATCCCTGCACCTCCACCTCCACCTCCACCCCCACATCCACGTCCCAAGGCCCCCTCGCGAAGCATCGAATCATCACCTAGGTCGCGCGGGACATCAAGCCGGCGTCAACGCGCGGCGCAGCGGAGCAGGTAGGTAGGTAGGTATGCGTCCGGAGCTGCAGTCCAATTCCTCTTGTGTAGAGTCTGGTCATGGAGGGCGTAGTTTGGTAGTTCGTTGGGGATGGGTGGGTGAGTGGTAGAGTTTGGGTTGGACTTGGGTTGGGACAGTGGTTGCGGTGGGAGGGGGATTTGTATGGTGGGGCAGGGGAGGGGGGTGGGGGAGGGTAATGTTGTGCGTGCCGGGCGCAGATCTCGAAGAAGCGTCTCACGCGTGTTGGGGAAAGGGAACTGTGCGCCTAGACTGTTCAAATTCCGAGCGACAGGCGCATCACCGAGGGTGAAAGGGGAAAGTCGTTTCCTGGTAAGGCATTGAGATCTTATCCCGTGTCCATTATTCTCGTATATAAACCGTGCGAACAACCGTCGGTCGTAGAATTGCCCTAGAAGGACATTTTCCATGATACACCTTTCCGACGGCCCAAGCCAGCTCGATCTTCAGTAAAAAGAGGTCATTCCTGACAACCCACGACCCTCCACTGTAAGTGTACAGAGTCTTTCAACAGCCAGGTCAGTCTAACTGTTTCCTGACAGCCACATAGCAAGGCAAACCGCATTCCATTGGCAGTGTCAAGCTATTCTTACTCACCCTCTCCTGTCCACCTGCCTCGTCGTTCCTTTCCTCCAAGTCGAATTCCCATATCAGATTAGCAATCACATAAACACCAAGAAGCTCCGCCATCTTACGTCCGAGGCAGCTGCGCGGACCACCGTGAAAGACTGGAAATTCGGAAGCCGTCTTCGAAATCACCTTCCACCTTTTTTTCTCCAACCTCCCGCCTTCTTGGTGACTTGCGAGTGTACTAGGAGTTTCCTCTTCCAGCCACCTCTCGGGTCGGAAACAAGCGGAGTCAGATCCCCAGCTAGTCTTGGATCGATTCATAGCCCATGTACATGATACGACAACAGAGCCTTGAGGTAAGAACGTTCCGTCGGGTAGAGTGGCAGCGGTTTCACACTGCTTAATCTCGAATGGAACGGGTGGATATAAACGTAAGCTCTCATAGAAGACAGCCATGGTGTATGGGAGAGAGGAAGGCTGCGGGAGATTGTTGCTTGATAGATCCAGAGTTTTCTGTCCTGGAAATAGATTGTGGAGTTCGGTACGGACATTCTGAGCAATATCTGGATGGCGCATTAGAAGATAAAAGGTCCATGTGAGCGACTGCGCAGTTGTGTCTCTCCCTGCTAAACACATCAGTGTACATCCAATCCGGCCTATCTCCTTATATTCTCGAGGACGAAGGCCATACCTGCAGAAAGATAGTTCAGTGCTGCATCTGCGACCATCTCACGATCACCAATTCCATCCATGAGAAAGTGAATTAAACTCCCGGATATAGCGTTGCTATATGTGTTGTCCTCCTTGTCGCCCTGTGCTATGTTTCCTGACCGTTTCTGTTCAGCAACCGCAACTATTGACCTACCAAACCTCTTGACTTCGGTAACTGCACGTCTCAGTCTGGATCCGAAGAATAAGTCTGTTAATCTCCAGAAAGGGTTCTGAAACCTTTCACCTATCGCGCCAGAGGCGAAGTCAAATGCTTCGGAGAATGTGGAAGAAGCCTGCATGTCCATCTGGGTGAGCATAGCTTATGTCAGCATACTTGACTGAAACGCTGATGGGTCTTGAGGACATGATCAGACAGATGAGGTGCGTTGACACGGTAATGTGGTCATCAAAAGAAACTTTGTGAGTTGATAGGTGATGTGGCCCAAGTAAAGTGGATTAAGACCAGTGAAGGAGGCTGAGACAGTAGCCCTGAGAGTGAGCTCGTGGTAAGAAATGATTAGAACATACATCATATGCCAGCTTCCCCATGAGGCGGGTTGTGAAGTCCAGAAAAACATGTTGTAAGTCGACCAGGCTCCCCTCTGCAGCCCGTTGAATCAGGTATGATTTGGTATCTGCCAAGTGCAACGGCAGGACAATGTCCACAAGGCTCTTGAGGTTGGCAGGGCTGAAGAACCGTTGCCCGGCTTTGCGTTGAATCTTCCAGAGATCGCCATCCGCATTGATGATCCCATATCCTAGCCACGTTGACTTGTCAGCCGTGACCCTCACCTCTTATGTCGAAGATGGAGATCAAACCCACAGTCATGTCATCCACACCTACCGAACAGGTCCCACGATCTCCGCCGGAAGAAGTCACCCTTAGTGAAAAGATCATCTCGTCTCAGCACATATTCCAGATTCTTAGGGTCGTTGATGACAGCACCAGGAGGTAAGGTAGGGACAGAAATCTCAAAAGTCTCGAGACCGAAACGATGCTCGCATTGGGTGAACCAGCGGAACAGCTTGTGTCGGGCTTGCAGGAAGAGTAGACCGTTGCCGAGTACAGGGAGGGTATTCGGCGGCCTCCTGTCCATTTCAAGTTGCAGTTAGTGGCATCAAACTTGGCAGCATTGGAGGGGTTGAGAACTCATACGGTAATCTACGTCCATCTCTACTTATCCCAGATTGTCGCCCTCGAAACAGCCATAGTGCGCCAATGGCAACAAAGACAAGAAGTAGAGAAAGCATTGGCATGCAATGCACGTACGTACGTGTACGATTCAAGGATAATAATGAGGCTGAGACGTTGAGTTTGAGGCTTGAGGCTTGAGGCTTGAAGCTTGAAGCTTGAAGTTTCTCGGAATTCACAGGTACTAGGGCTACGGTACATTCTTTGCAGCTGTCGGAGCGGAGCGGAGCCGAGCCTGAGCTGTGATTGGGCAGGCTTATCGAACTTTATCATTAAGGTGGCTAGATAAAGCCTACATTAGTGGGGTAAGATCCGAGGTACCTAATCTAAGTCATCTAAGATATCTAAGGTAATCTAAGGTACTGACATAAGATCTGAGTACAGTACTCTCTTAAGGTAGGTATCAACAGCTGTTAGTTAGGGTACAGTGAGGCAGTTTCTACCTTACCTTGGGTGATACACCTTAGGGTACGGAACCTAAGGTAACCCTTGGCCTTACATAATCAGTCTCTCACATCATGATTCGGACCGGCTCAGGAACAGCTGCCGGAGTTAGTCAGGCCTTATGTGCCACACCAGAAAATCTGTTGGGACGGCGGAAAAATGGTCCAGCCAATTAGAGGCCGGTATGATATTCTGTAAGCTAGGGCGGGCATGTTATGTCATGCAAGCTTGCATCCTGTGCCTGGTTGATCAAGGAATCTTGACCTCATCCCTCCCGTAAGTTAATTGGATTGACCGCGTGTACTTGAAGACTTCACCCTCTAGCCTTCCGCCACTTCCCAGCTCTAGCTCCGCCTCCACCTCCACCTCCACCTTCAAGACCACTTCCACTTCCACTTCCACCGCCCCTCCGCCATTACCGTTTTCTTCAAGCCTCCACCTTGGTCACTTTACTCCTTCGTTACTGACCTCGTGAGTAAGCATGTCGCCGTCACGAGATCCTCCCGATAGCAGGTCCGAACATCAATTCAGTGGAATGGACCTCCATATCATGGGACTTGGGGTCGAATACCCTCCCATCAACCTGCCGCCGGAGGACTTGGCACCCTTTGCGAAGCGCTTCTACCCAAGCACTCCAGCGTAAGACTCTCTCGACTTTTAGGCCCGCTCTTGTGGTCAATGGCGTATCATCTACGGCAATGTCACACAAGACACTTCGCATATGTCTACAAAGCTGTGACTAACCGCAGTTCATTTACAGACTTGAGAAGGTGCTGTCCATCAACCACTTCACAGGCATTGACACCCGGTCCTCAATCGGTACAATCGATCACCCCGTCGTCAACAAACCGGAACCACCCACAATCGCAGATCTCTGTGAGGTATTCTTAAAGGACGGGGTTGCGCTCTCGGTAGCTGCTTGCCGCAAAGCAATCGCAGAGTGGGGCGGCAGTCTGGACGAGATCACCCACGTGGTCGCCACTACATGCACGAACTCCGCAAACCCAGGGTTCGACCATTACGTCGTGAAGGAGCTAGGGGTCAACCAAAGCGTGGAGAAGGTGCTGCTGCACGGAGTGGGCTGTTCCGGTGGTCTCGCAGCTCTCCGGACTGCAGCAAACCTCGCACTCGGGGCTTCGTTCCAGAAAAAGCCGGCAAGGATCTTGGTACTTGCGTGTGAGATCTCGAGCGTCCTCGCAAGGTCCGAGTTGGAGTCGATACATCATAAGCAGGAGGTCAGGATAGGGGTTATATTATTCAGTGATTGCGCATCGTGCGTGGTGCTGAGCAACGGGATCGGGGAGGATAGTGGTCGGGAACCGGTTTATGATCTCCTTGGGTGGCAACATGAGATATTACATGACACTGAGAAGGAGCTCGGATTTGACGTAGATCCACACGGTACGCAATGCTATAATCCCCAAAGTCAACTCGGTAGCTGTAAAGATGCTAACTTTTTCCAGGATGGAAAGTCGTCTTGACGTCCAAAGTCCCCGAACTAGCCGCCTCCTCCGTCCCACCCATCTTCCAAAACCTCGTCCGATGCGTCCCCGACCTCGCCAAGCGAAACCTGAGCTCAGCAGCCGACTTCGACTGGGCCCTTCACCCCGGCGGATCGACCGTCCTTTCGGGCGTCGAAGAGGTCATGAACCTCACGCCCGAATACTTCCGAGCCAGCTGGGACATCTACGTGCACCACGGCAACAGCTCGAGCGCAACCATCTTTAGCGTCATGAACCGGTTGAGGGAGATGGGTGAGGGCAAGGAATATGTCGTTGGCTGTGCATTCGGGCCGGGGATCTCGGTTGAGATGGCGATGCTGCGGCGGAGGAATGGAGTTGAGGGGTTGTTGGCTGAGGCTTTAGATTGAGGGTTTTATTTATTCCATGGTTGAGGTTTCGGGTTATGATGGAGGTGATATGAGGCAGACTCTTCTGATTGCATCATCACAATCACGGCGATAATTGCCTAGAGGCGCTGACATTCGATGCGTACATCGAAAAGGAGCAGGTCATAGAATATAGACACCCCGCCAGGGGAGAGACGGTATGCATAGTGCTAAATCATAAATGAAATACCGAGATCACATTTGAAGCCATGACGATAGATAGGAAAGAAGAATAGCATAAATGGAGCTAGAGATTTGTCGATGAAGTTAACGCGTTTTGCATTGGACGAGACATCGGCGCCATTGATGCCGACCCACCGAGTGCGACTTCACACATTACCGATGACGTCTACTTACTTAGTCCAGCACGACTGCCAACCAACACAGTCCCATCGACACATCCAGCAACAACAATGCCCACCCTCGGCCCCCGAATCCATTTCTTCGAAATCAACGACCAAGCCTGGTACCGCCCCTCATCCATCCATCCCCACCCCCCACGCACTCACCCCGCGCTCTAACCCAATGCCTTACTGACCCAACCAGGTTCCCCCCCTTCCTCCGCTCCTGCGTGCAATCCTGCCTAACCATCGCCTGGACCACGCGCGTCCCCCTCCTGCAGTCCTCCTCGCCCGCCGCCCTCGTCGCCTCCACCCTCCGGCGCGTCCTCGGCGGCAAAGACCACGTCACCAAATACACATTTGTGGATTTCTGCGCCGGGGCGGGCGGGCCGACGCCGGCGGTGGAGCGGATTTTGAACGCGCAGCTGGAGGCGGAGGCGGAGGCAGAGAGGAATGCGGGGAAGAGGGTTGGAAAGGGGGGTGGGAAGGGCCCGGTGCAGTTCGTGCTGACGGATCTGCATCCGCACCTGGAGGCGTGGAGGGCGGCGGCGGCGAAGAGCGAGAATCTGACGTTCGTGGCGGAGGCGGTGGATGCGGCGAGTGCGCCAACGGGGTTACTGGGGGAAGGTGGTAAGGGGGAGAGGAAGGTTTTTCGGTTGTTTAATCTTGCGTTTCATCATTTTGATGATGCGCTGGCGGCGGAGATATTGCGGAATACGCTTGAGACTGCGGATGGGTTTGGGTTCGTTTTCCTTTCCTTTTCTGCCCCTTGCTATGTGTGCTCTACGCTTCGGGTTTTTGGAAAGAGATCACGCTGAGCAGTGGGTAGGATTTTCGAACTCCAATCCCGGAACCCGACGTCGCTCGTGACTGTCTTCGGGCTTGGCCCGCTGTTCACGTTCCTCACGCCTTTCTTCTTCTATGCGTCGCCGCTACATCTGTTTTTCACGTATGTTGTCCCGATCATCCCGTTTGTGCTGGTGGTGGATGGGTATGTGTCTAGTATGAGGACGAGGAGCGCGGAGGAGGTGTTGGCACTGTTGGATAGGGATGGTAGCAGGGAAAAGGCTTTACAGGGATGGAGGATAAGGAGCGGGCAGGAGATGCATACGTGGCCGGTTGGGTATACGAGTTGGGTTATTGGGGTTAGGGAGGATGAGGGGTGAGGGGTGAGGTGTTGAGGGTTGGGCTGCTCTGGCTTTGTTGTATGAAGGTTTGCTATCTCTGTGTCTCGAGTCAAGGCATAGTCTATGTTTGCAAAGCACAAGAGAGATCTGTAGGTAAGTATAAGATCCTCCAATGGCCATGAGCAAAGAGTACCTATTATGGTTTACAACTTTTAGAAGGCTAGACAAGTTAAGTTGTCGAATACTGTCTCAATGTATGCATTCTCCAGATATGCATCAGTATGAATGATCGTGTGATAGACGTTGACGCAGGCGTTCGGGGACGGGTAGCAATTTCCTCGAACCGCGGCCTACAATCGTTACGCCAAGCCATGATTAGTGATCACACTGAATGATTATGTATTCTATCATTGACCACGGTAGTTTAGGTAGTTCGCAGCGAAAGCAAAGACTCAAGTACAAATAGCATATGATGCCCCCCAATGGCTCTCCAGACAAGTTGCCACCTCAACCACCTTACTAAACCCAACACCACCAAATCTCCAAATCTCCAATTCTACTCCAACACTTCTCCTCCCGCCATCAAACCCAACCCTCACCACCCGCACCCGCACCCCCACCCCTCCTCCCAACCACCACCCAAAAATGCCACCAACCCTCTACATCCTCTACAACGCAACATCCACCCCCCTCGGCAAGCTCGACTACGCCTACCGCAAACTGACCTCCCCCTCCTCGCAATCCCCCTGCTCCGCGTGCGATCTCACGCACGGCGGCCTCCGCCTCACCGAGACGAAAGAATGGAGCGCCACGAAGAAGCGCATCCCCGCCGACGTGCAGCAGCTGCATAGGGACGAGGCGTCGCAGGAGGTATGCCCCCTCTGTTCTATCTTGTGTCTTGAGGGGTGGATGCTATGCTGGAATGGGGGCTGGCTGACAAAGGCGGGGGAGGGTCAGATTCTGGAGTTCGTGAAGGCGAATGGGGTGAGGTGGCCGTGTGTTTTGGGGAGGGAAGGGGAGGGGGAGGGGTTGAGGTTGGTGGTGGATGCGGAGGGGTTGAGGGAGTGTAGGGGGGATCATGAGAGGTTTCTGGAGCGGTTGGTTGCGGGTGCGAGGGGTGTGGGGATTTCTTTGGATGTGGAGAGGAGGGGTGAGGGGGTGGCGGGATGAGGGGTTTGATGCGTTTGGAGCGGTTGGCGCAAGTGCGGTGGGACTGTTCCATGGTGGTTTGCTTCCCGGGATCTCTCAGTCCTCTGAAAATCTTTCCCCCTGTATACTACTACTACTGTAGTTCTAGCCACTGGACCCCCCACCACCTATCGAGAAGCAATGACACCTCCGTGGCTCGATTCGAACCAAAGCCTATCCTGCAAAGCCCGATACCCGCCACCCCTTCCCCTCGCCCCCGGTCCAAACCCTCACCACTTCCCTCACCCAGACCTCGAAGAACAACCTATCCAACGCAACCAAACACCCCGAATGCCCAACCAGATGGACCCACGGCCCCCCCAACCCCCTCCACCCCCCTCTTCTTCCCTCTCCTCTCCCCGCACCACCAATAATCCTCGATACCGCCCGCACGACAGGCGCAACGTGATACACGGCCAACGCGCCCGCCACGTTCCCCCTGAGAAGCTCAGCCACGGAGTCGGTTGGGGGAGGATGGAGGAGGAAGATCAGAGCGATCAGGTTGGTCGAGAGGAGGAGGATGGCGTATTGGCGGATCAGAGCGTGCGCGGAGGGGGTGGAGCGCGGGAGTTGGGAGGAGGGGGAAAAGTAGAAGGAGAGGGAGGCGGGGAGTTCGATGAGGAGGTGTAGGAGGAAAGGGAGGTGCGTGGGGGAGAGGAAAGAGGAGGATGGTAGAGACATGTTGAGTAAAGTGATTGGGAGTGCTGGGAGCTGGTGGACGGGCGTAGGTAGTCTGCACCCTAGCTTTGTACTTGTGGCTGATCCCCGAAAGACAATGGCTTGGTGTGTCACTGCGGGTGACAAGACAGTGACATGTAGGAGAACCAATCTGTAAATCTTTGCGTAGAGAAGCTTAGGTAGTAAGTAGTGTATGGTTTAGCTTGGGGTTAGAACAGGACTTTCCTTTCCTTAGAGCCTCTCGCTGTCCCTCTGCCATTCTTCTCCCCAAACACAACCGACGGTCGACAGACACCCCGCGTGCCTCAATCCACCAATTCTCATCACCCTCGAGCGTAGGCTGCGCAGTCTCTCATGCCGCAAACACAAACTGTAGCCCCTGAGCGCAAGGTTACCCTACGCATACTTCGTAGTCCACACGCTATCAAGGGTCATATCGCGCATGGGGCAGAGCGCCGGCTTGGTCGAGTATCTTGCAGCCAAAAGCCCGTGATACATAGCGGAATTTAATCGTACGTATTTCGAGCAAAATATTCTCCCACCTAAGGCCATGAAAGCCACACCTCTTCCCGTCTGACAGGCAAGCCTTCGCCCCACATCCACCAACTTTACCGCCACATGCAGTATCCGCTGAAGCGGCTCAAAGGACGCCCAAGCCTTCAGCAGGAACGATACCCTACATCGCTGAAGAGACGATATAAGCTTCTACAATGGTTTCAGTGGGGATTTTGCTGTGGCTCCTTTGGGGGTTCGAATTCGCTGTCAGTCTGGTAATATGCATTACTGCATTAATTATGCTTCACTATGCACCATCACTTGACGACGAAGATGTTAAGCAATATGGAATTGCAGTGACGGCTGTTAGCTGGGGCATGTGGGGCTGGATGGGCTAAGCAAAGTTTTAGATCGTTGTCTCCGGGATAAATGAAATCATTGAATAAATGGCTTGAGCCTTATTGTGTCTAGGGATAGGGAATGACTCAAGTATAGGAACAGCCCTATCCGCTCCGAAACCGTTGAGCCTCGCGATGAAAGGAAACAAAAGAGCTTGAAACCGAGTTCCTAACGATATGTGATCCAGCTAAACTATACACTTGATTACACGGCTACCGCAAAAGAACCTCATAGAGACAAGGCTCCTGACAGATGCCATGCATGCCTACTTCAAGCCCCACCCCCGCAAATGCCCACTCCGAGTCCCAACGCCTCGCACCCAGAATCAGAATTAGACCTACACCAACCCACCTACCCTCTTACCCACCTAACAACCTACCTCCTCAAGTCCGCCACATAGCCCAACACGTCCCTGCGGCCATCACTAACCCTGGCATACTCCAACAGCAGCCGCAGCACGTAAACCTGCATATCCTCCCTGCGCAGCACCTTCGCCGCCCAGTCCTGCCCGGCCTCTGCGATTCGCCCCGCCACCTCGTCGCGCCCCTCGACTCGATTCCGCCCGTCATCGCCTGCCCACCGACCGCCCTTCCCCTCCGCCTCCGCCTCCGCTTCCCCCTCCCGCCGAAAGGCGTCATCCCCCTGATACCCCAGGAAATACTGCATGATGCCATAGAAATCAGCAAAGCGATTGTCCATCGGGACGAAGTGCTTCCAAGCCACGAGACGGGCATCGTGCCATTCGCGGAAGAGGGAGCTCTTGATGGGCAAGCTAGAACTCAACAGAAACCCCCTGTAGCGCCCGCTGAAGCTATTCCCGTCGATGTCGGGGAGGTATTTGTTAGCGAACTGGCGGGCCATGGGCATGCCAAGGGCGATATCAAACTGATCGCCCGTGTAGCGACAGGTGCCGCCGTCCTCGGGCGGGTCGCACATGAGGTCGACGAAAGCGGCGTCGGCGAAGGAGGCGAGCCAGTCGCCGAGGCGGCCGGCGCGCTGGGCGGCGACGTCGTAGGATGCGGGGGCGGGCAGGTCCCAGTTGAGCGGGAGCTCCTGCCAGGACTCGGCGCGGCGGACTTTCGTGGCGTTGAGCATGGCGAGGAAGCGGTGGCGCTGGAAGCCGCGCCAGTTGGTGGGGTTGTTCTTGCCGCCCGTGGCGACGCCGCGCCAGATGACGACGTCGGACTTCTGCGGCCAGGGCGCGCCGTGGTCGTCGCCGCCGGAGAAGCGTTCTTCGTTGCTCCAGTACATGGGCGCGGGGAGCAGGATCTCGTTGTTGATGGCCAGCTTGGAGCCGCCGAACATGGGGAAGAGCTTTTTGGTGGCGCTGACGGTTAGCGGGTTGATGAGGGCGCCGTGGAGGCCTTGCAGGTCGGGTTGGTGGCAGATGGAGGTGGAGAGGGTGTAGTTGGAGACGTAGCCTTTGTACGAGTGCGCGGCGGCGTGGTGCGTGGATATGATGGGTTTGTGGTCGAAATCGGTCATCAGTTCCGCCTTGCGAGCGAGACTGTCGGGCGGGCATCCTCGGCGGGCGATAGAGTAGTACGGTTCTGATCACTTAGCCCCAGCACCTTATACCTGTAATCGCGATCTGACTTACTGGTGTCTTCCCACTCCTTGTTGGATGTGGGCATGTGGTCCGCGTCGCCGCCCGCCAACCCGCCATACTCCGAAACCACCTCTTCAGTCGGCGGCATCTTCCTCGACGCCCTTTCGGCCTCCATATAGCGATCGATATCCTCCCACGGCACCACCAGCCTCGGCTCGTCCATGGCATTCAACGCCAAATCCATATCCGGCAAATGCGACTCGATCGTGCGGATCAGATCCAACCAGATCTGCGTCCAGAACCAATCACTCCCCGCCGACGCCTTGCCGTTGCGGACATTGATCGTCATCTCGTAGTCTTTGGCATCCCGACGAATCTGCTCGGCGGGCAGACCCCAGAAGGGACCGAGGTCGTGGTAGATCTGGTCCCAGAAGTCCTCGACCATGATCGCCCCCTTGTCCTTGGCGAACTCGAACCATGCTTCGAAGCCGGGCGGAGGGTGTCGACCCCTGCGTTTCCGGTAGGCCGCTGCGGCGGATGCGACGTCGTGCGTTTGCTTCGAGAGGAGGGCGTCGAATTCTTCCTCCCCGGCTTGGATTAGTAGATCTATGGGGTGCGCGCCGGAATCAGGATGTGTAGCGGGCGTGGTCGGCCTGTGTGACGTGAAGCCATTGAAGTTCACGGGCAGAGAGGGTGATCGGTACCACCAGACGAAGGTGAGGAGGAGGCCAGCGACGATAATGTATCGGACAACGCTAGAATTCCGCCGTAAAGGGCCGGCGAAGGCGTTCGCGATTGGCGAAGTCATGTTCGTGTCGAGAGTCGAGACCGAGATTTGAACACGGATCGAGGGGGAGGTGATAGAAGCTAGCCGTTACACGGAATGTTGCACTGTGACAGATGACAGTGTTACCATGGCGCCGTTCCTTCTCCACGAGACACATACGCACCAGGGGGAAGAAGGAGCAACAGAAAATTGATTGGGGACAGGCCCGGGTTCGGGGCGCGCTAAAGACGGGAGGTCAGAGACGTACAGCGGATCCTACAAAGTTGGCTTCAGCACTCACACAACTTTTTTTTTGAAACTTCTTCAAAATCAAGCTCAAACAACAGCATTTTGATGTTAAAATCACAACTAAACACTTATTTCTATAAATCTGAATAGACAGAATTATTATGAATATATATTTTTATCATCTGTACAAAATTTATGAATAACTATAGTGAAATAACAATGCTATCAACTTAATTAAATACTTTGTTCAAGTCTGTACAACAAGACAGTATTTACACTTAAAAATCATATATTTAACTACAACAATGAGTTTTTATGATAAATCTG
>JAABUY010001838.1_pt1 | contig 27066 bp, 25 predicted proteins | sample 5560271 | NCBI WGS metagenome assembly JAABUY01 (sample SAMN10711886, study PRJNA513374) | rock metagenome | isolation source: Antarctica rocks | place: Antarctica: Victoria Land, University Valley | reverse complement strand
TCAGGAGGCAAGGCAGATGACAGTATCACCGGACGCGACCACTCCCGAGGTGGCCGCAGAACCGGGGGCTGGTGCGGCCTCCCGCGACAGGGTGGAGTGGCACGCCATTGATTGGCTGAAAGCCCATTGCATCGTGCGTCGGCTCCAAGCGCGTATCGTGCAGGCGACACAGCAAGGCCGGTGGGGCAAGGTCAAAGCCTTGCAACGCCTGCTGACCCACTCGCACAGCGGCAAAGCGTTGGCCGTACGGCGAGTGACGGAAAACCAGGGCAAGAACACACCGGGCGTGGACCGTGTCCGCTGGAACACCCCGGAGAAGAAGGCAGCAGCCGTGCGGGCGCTGCGGCGACGGGGCTACCGGCCCCTTCCGCTGCGCCGCGTCTACGTGCCCAAGAGCACGGGCACCGCGATGCGCCCGTTGGGGATTCCCGCCATGACGGATCGGGCGATGCAGAGTTTATACCTGCTGGCCCTCGACCCGGTCGCGGAGGTGCTGGCCGATCCGAACTCCTACGGGTTTCGGGTCGCCCGCGCCCCGGCCGACGCCATTGCGCAATGCTTCATCGTGTTGAGCAATCGCTTCGCGCCGCAGTGGATACTTGAAGGGGACATACGCGCCTGTTTCGACCGGATCTCACATGCCTGGCTGGTCGCCCACGTCCCGATGGACACGGCCATCCTGCGCCTGTGGCTCAAAGCCGGGTACATGGAGAAGCGCATCCTCCACCCGACGGACGAGGGGTCGCCGCAAGGTGGCCCGATCTCGCCCGTCGTCGCCAATCTCACCCTCAACGGCTTGGAAACGCTGCTGCGGGATCGCTTCCCGCGGACACATGAGAAGAGCCAGACGAAGGTGAATGTGATACGGTTTGCGGACGATTTCATCATCACCGGCGCCTCGTGGGAGGTGCTGGAGGATGAGGTCAAACCCCTCGTGGACGCCTTCATGAGGGAGAGAGGGCTGGAACTCTCGCCAGAGAAAACAGTCATCACGCACATCGCGGAGGGCTTCGACTTCCTCGGCCAGCATGTCCGTAAGTACGACGGAAAACTGCTCATCACGCCGTCGAAGAAGAGCGTCAAGGCGCTCCTGGACAAGATCCGCGCGCTGGTGAAGGCCAACAAGCAGGCCAAGACCGGGAACCTGATCCTGCAACTCAACAGCCTCCTGCGAGGCTGGGCGCAGTATCACCGGCATGTGGTCAGCAAAGAGACGTTCGCTGCCGTCGATGCCGCCGTCTTCAAGCTGATGTGGCGCTGGGCCAAGAGACGCCACCCCTGCAAGGGGGCCCGCTGGGTGCGGAAGACCTACTTCCGTACCCAGGGGTACCGCCAGTGGGTCTTCTCGGGGGAGATTGTCGGGAAGGGCGGTCGGGCTCGCCCCGTCCACCTCTTCTCGACGCTCCGCGTGCCCATCAAGCGCCACACGAAAGTGCAACACGGAGCGAACCCCTACGACCCGGCCTGGGAGGAATACTTCGAGGCGCGCCTGAGCGCGACCATGAAGGCCACCCCTGCCGGGGGACAGCGGCACCGCTACTTATGGGAGGAGCAACAGGGCCTCTGCCCGATCTGCGCCCAGGCGATCACGACACAGACGGGGTGGGACGCCCACCACATCGTGTGGCGCTCCAAAGGGGGCAGCGCGAGCACCGAGAACCAGGTGCTGCTTCATCCCAATTGCCACAAGCTTGTGCATAGCCAAGGGGTAACCGTGGTGAAACCGCGTCCCATGAGGGGCGACCGAAAGGCCCGAGCTGGATGATGGGTAACTATCGTGTCCGGTTCCTAGGGGAGGGGGCAGCGGCAACGCTGTTCCCCTTACCCGGAGACGCCGCGTGGATCGCTGGCCTGCTGCGCCACGGCCTGCTGCGCCCGAGCTTCGTCCCCGATCGGGACCGCCGCGAACTGCGCGAACTGACCCGTTATCGGATGAGCCTGGTGGACGAGCGCAGCGCCGAGGTCAACCGGCTGCAGAAGACGCTGGAAGGGGCCAACATCAAAGTGGCCGGGATCGCCACCGACATCATGGGCAAGTCCGGGCGGGAGATGCTCGACCTGTTGGTGGCGGGGCAAACCGACCCGGCGGTGCTCGCCCAGTGTGCGCGGGGGCGCATGAAGGAGAAGATCCCGCAACTGGAGCGGGCGCTGGCCGGCCGCTTCGGTGAGCACCAGCGATTCCTGGTCGCGCGGCAGTTGGCGCACGTCGACTTCCTGGACGGAGCCATCGCGGAGGTCAACGCGGAGGTGGCCGCGCGCCTGGCCCCGTGTGAGGAGGAGATCGCTTTGCTGGACACGATCCCGGGCGTGGGCCGAGCGACGGCGGAGGCGCTGATCGCGGAGATTGGGACGGACATGGGCCAGTCCCCCTCGGCGGCGCACCTGGCCTCATGGGCCGGGCTGGCCCCAGGCAATCACGAGAGCGCGGGCAAGCGCAAGAGCGGGAAGACGCGCAAGGGCTCGCGCTGGCTGCGCGCGTCCTTGGTCAACGCGGCCCACGCGGCGGGACGTACCAAAGACACCGCCCTGGGTGCGCGCTATCGCGCCCTGGCCGCCCGACGCGGCAAGAAACGCGGCGCCGTCGCCGTCGGTCACTCCATCCTCCTCATCGCGTATCACGTCCTGCAGTCCCACGAACCCTACGATGATCGCGCTGCTCGGCCCCTTCCGCCCCGGCGTGCGCCCACACCGGCGTACTTGGTCCAACAACTCCACGATCTGGGGTTCGACGTGTCGATTGCTCCGAGAGCCCCAGCCGCGTGACGCCCCTTTTCACATCAGGGCCCCCCGCGGCGCGCCGCGACCAGCGGACATGAAAATCGCCGCGTGCTACCGTGATGGTGGGGCAGGCGCGCAGCGATGGTCGGGTTCTGTGTGGTGCTGTGAGCCCGTACCCCAGGGTGACCTCGGACGCGCGGAGCACTAGCGCGTGTGCCAGAGAGCACGAAGGCGAGACGTCGATCGAGCGCGCGTCCGGCCGCCTGCCCCATCGGTTGGAACGATAGGAAGGGGGGAGAGGGGCGATGGAGTCGCTGTACACCTGTTGCGCCGGATTGGATGTCCACAAGCAGACCGTGGTGGCCTGCCTGCTGCGCCCGGACGGGGACGGGGAGCGCACGGAGATCCAGACGTTCGGCACGGCCACGGCGTCGCTTGAGGACCTGCGCGACTGGTTGCGGGCGGCCGGCTGCACGCACGTGGCGATGGAGGCGACCGGCAGTTTCTGGAAGCCGGTCCACAACATCCTGGACGGGCACGTCGAGATCTTGGTGGTCAACGCGTCGCACATGCATGCCTTGCCGGGGCGCAAGACCGACGTGCGCGACGCCGAGTGGATCGCGACCCTGCTCAAGCATGGGCTGCTGCGCGCGAGCTTCATCCCCAGCCGTGAGCAGCGCGAGTTGCGCGACCTGACGCGGACGCGCACGAGCCTGACCGACGAGCGTTCGGCGGCAATCAACCGCATCCAGCAGGTGCTCGAGGACGCCAACATCAAGGTAGCCGGCGTCGCGACCGACATCATGGGCAAGTCCGGGCGCGACATCCTCGCGGCGCTGCTCGAGGGTGCGATGAGCCCGACGGAGATGGCGGAGTTGGCGCGCGGGCGCATGCGGAGCAAGCGTGAGGCGCTGGAGAAGGCGCTGCGGGGGCGTATGAGCGACCACCACCGGATGCTGATCGCGCTGCACCTGGAACACATCGACCTGCTGGACGAGCAGATCGAGCGGCTGAGCGCGGAGATCGCCGGGCGGCTGCGCCCGCACGAGGCGGCACTCTTGCGTCTGGAGACGATCTCCGGCGTGGGACGACGGACAGCGGAGATCCTGGCGGCAGAGATGGGCCTGGACATGAGCCGCTTCCCGACCGCGGGCCACCTCGCCTCGTGGGCGGGGATGTGTCCGGGTGTGCATGAGAGCGCCGGCAAGCGCAAGAGCGGGAAGCGCAGGGCGGGCAACAAGGCGTTACGCCGGGCCTTGACGGAGGCGGCGCAGGCGGCCGCGCGCACCAAGAAGGCGGACCGTACGTACCTGCGTGGCCAGTACCGGCGGTTGGTCGTACGCTGTGGCAAGAAGAAGGCGGCCGTGGCCGTCGGGCATACCATCTTGCGCATCGCGCACCACCTCTTGCGCGAAGAGGAGACCTACCAGGAAGGGGTGCTCGTCCAGCTCGATGAGCACCGGCGGGCGCGCGTGCAGCGGCGGGCACTCGACCAACTCAAGGCCCTCGGCTACGACGTGACCATCACCCCGAAGGCGCCGGCGGCATGAGACTGTCACAGCGGAGCCTGCGGATGACGGGCGCGGTGCTCGCGACAGGACGCGCGAGGGAGGACTGATGGCCCGGGTTGTCCTGCTCAATGGTCCGGCTGGTGTTGGCAAGACAACGGTCGGGCGCGCCCTGGCAACGCTCGTCCCCAACGGCGCCTGCGTCCATGGCGACTGCTTGAAACACTTCGTCGTGGCACGCGTCGATGGTGCAGTATCCGGTGGCCTCGGCTACGTTAACGGAGCGACCGTCGCCGCCAACTTCATCGATGCCGGCTATGACCTTGTCGTCTTCGAGTACGTTTTCGAGCATCCGTCACACATAGACCGCTTCCTCGCGTCCTTCCGCGGATCGGCGCCGGTCCATCTGTTCACGCTCTGGGCTCCCTTGCACGTCGTCATCGCGCGGGAGCGGGCACGCGCCGGCCGAGAGCGTTTGGGCGAACGGGTCATCGCGTGTTACCGCGCCATCGAAGGCCAGCTTACCCACTTGGGCTACCGCGTCGATACCGTCGACCTGCCCGCAGGAGAGGTGGCGCATAGGATCTATCGCTTGTGCGATGCGGGACAGGGAGTAGTTGCCCAACCACTGGCGTAGCGTCCACCCCTACCGCGAGGGACGATTTTCAGGCGAGCAAGGACGACGACATGAGCATCGGAAATGGTGCCCCAGCGTGGCCGTCAGTTACCGTATCGAATGGCGGGATTTCGCCTAGCGATCACAATGTGTACAGCGGCGTCAAAAGCGGTGGCACGTTGACCCAAAGAACCCAGAATGCGGCCGTGAACGATGCGCACATGCCCTATATGGGAGCCAGCAGTGTACGACAGCGAGATTTCCGAGCATGGATACGTGACGTAGATCTCTGTTATGGCTATCTGCATCATCCGTCCCGCCCCCAGGGGGACGGATGATGCAGATAGCCATGACAGTGTGGGATATCCTCACTCGTCTTCTTCCCGCAGCATCCCTATCCCTATCAACCACCAATGACAGCGTCGTTCGGATTGGCGCGGCATGCGACATCAACGTCATTCACCAGGGCCGAGCGGTTTGCGGTGTCCACTCACAGGTACTTGCCCATACCGCCAGCGATGTCAACGGAGGCGCCGGTGATGTAACTGACCTGCCGTGAGCAGAGAAAAGCGACGAGGCCCGCCACCTCGTCCGCCGTGCCGAAGCGGCCCATCGGCACGTCCTGCCGCGCCATCTGCGCGAGGAATGCCGCGCGATCCATGCCAGGAGCGCGTCGCCGCCATATGTTATCCCACTGTAAGGTGTCCACGAAACCGATGTTGACCGAGTTGACCAGAATGTCCTCGGGCGCGAGTTCCATCGCCAGCGCTTTACTGAACCCGAGACAGGCCGCGCGGTTCGTGCTCGTGGCGAAGAAGGCCGGATCGGGCATCTTGCCATAGACAGCGTTGATATTGACGATGCGGCCCCCGCCGCGCGCGCATCGGCGGCAACACGGCGCGCGTGCAGCGGATCTGCGAGAACAACTTGACATCCAGATCGGCCTGCCACTGCGCGTCACTCAAAGTGTCAAACCGTCCCGGCGTCGCACGGCCGGCATTGTTGACGAGCAGGTCGACCCCGCCGAATCGGGCGGCCGCCGCCGCCACGAAGCGCTCAATATCGGCGGGGATCGTGACATCCGCGACGATCCCTAACGGCTCACCTCCGATCCGCGCCGCGATGTCGCCACAGGCCTCCTCGACCTCCTCCTTATTCCGGGCGCACAACGCTACCACAGCGCCCTCGCGGGCCAATTCCAGGACGATGGCGCGTCCCAATCCCTTGCTCCCGCCCGTGACGAGCGCGACTTTACCCTGTATGCCAAGATCCATGCGGTTGACCCTTCCCTCTATCTATGTGTCTGCGAACACGGGTGGCTCGTACGGGATGCGCAGCCCCGACGCCACCGCATTGCTGCCGTTGAAAAAATCGACCACAGCCATCAACTCCAAGATGCCCTCGTCATCCAGCCCCAACCCCCGCAGGGCGTCCGTATGGCTGTGCAAACAGTAGTCGCAGTTGTTTGTCGCGGACACGGCCACGGCGATTGCCTCCTTGGTCGTACGATCAAGCTTGCCGGGTCGCATCACCGTCTTGAGATTGTTCCAGGTTACCTCCAAATAGTCCGGATTGACGGCGATAGCCTTCCAAAAGTTTGGCACGCGGGCGAGGCCCCGCGACGCCATGATCTCGTCGTAGATCTCCTTGACCTTGCCGGTTGCCTCCTCCTCAGGAACGTAGCGCGTCAGCGGCATGATTCGTTATCCCTTCTTTTCGTCTGCCGATACTGTCGGTGTCCCCTGATAGGCGCCAGGTGTTACGCGGCATGCAGCATTGTGTCAGCCATCTACTGGTCCCTATCACCTATCGCCAACGCCTCACCTGGTTGCTACGTCACTGGGTCCGCCGCATCGTTCGGCTCGATACGCCCGGTCGCCGTGGCTTGGTCCAGCATCTCACGAAAGCCAGTGCGCGGCGGCGAGAAGATATCGACGGCCACACACCCTTTGTCGTAGGTACGCGCTGCGTGCGGCACGTTGGGCGGGACGACGTAGACGTCGCCCGGCCGGATCATGCGCTTCTCGCCGTTCATCTCGAACTCGTACTCGCCCTCCAGCATGGTCCCGATCTGCTCTTCGGGGTGCTGGTGCATCGGCGCCTCGGTGTGGGGCTCGAAGTACACGTAGTTGAACAGGATGTTGCGCCCGAAGATCGGCTTGAAGCGGATGCCCGCGCCGAGGTTGACGAAAGGGACCTCGTCGGCGCCGGTGAAGACGGGCGGGAACGAGGGGTCCGGCTCTCCCCCCTCTTTGCCGGCGGAGAAATACCCTGTCGATAGATCACTCATGGTGTCGCGCTCCTTCCATAAACTGTTCCACGACGCCCGCGATGGCGGCGCGCTCGGCCTCGGGCACATCATACATGTGCTCCTTGGTGGGGAAACGCCGCGCGCGGACATCGTCGGCAAAGTGCGTGAGACCCTCGGCGAAGAGGGCGCCCGCCTCGCCATAGCGGCGTGCGAACTTGGGGCTGCGGCCGTGGTAGAGGCCGAACAGGTCGTGCCAGAGCAGCACCTGGCCCGCGCAGCGCGGACCGGCTCCGATGCCCAACGTGGGGATGCGCGCGGCGTTCGCCAGCGCCGCGCCCACCTCGGCCGGCACCGCCTCCACCACGGTGGCGAAGGCGCCGGCCTCGGCCACTGCCCGCGCGTCGCGCAACAACTGCTCCACCCCTGCCGCCGAGCGCCCCTGCACGCGGAAACCGCCCAGCAGGGCCAGGCTCTGCGGCGTCAGGCCAATATGGCCCATGACGGGGATGCCCGCCCGCGTGAGACAGCGCACAACCGACGCGACGCTCTCACCGCCCTCCAACTTGACGGCATCAGCCCGGCCCTCCTTCATGAAGCGCAGCCCATTGCGCACGGCGTCCTCTTCGTTGATGGTGTATGATCCGTAGGGCATGTCGCCGATCACCATAGCGCGCGCAGGCGCGGCTGACCGCCCGGGTGAAGACGAGCATCTCATCCATCGTCACGCTGAGCGTGTCCGGTTGTCCCAGCATGGTCATGGCCAGCGAGTCGCCGACCAGCACGACCTCGATACCGGCCTCGTCGGCGATGCGGCCACTCGGGTAGTCGTAGGCCACGACCATGGTGATCGGCTCCGCCCGCCCCGCCATGGCGCGTAGCGCCGGGATAGTAACCTTACGCGTTTCTTTCGTCGCCGACATGCCTCCTACTCCTCGTATCCGTCTGATGGCGGTCCACCCACCAGGCCCGCGACGGCACGGACGGTCCGGAGCAGGGCCGGACGTTGCGCCAGGGCGACCTCACGCGTGAAGCGCAGCGCCGGTCCGGCGATCGACACCGCGCCAACGACCCTATTGCCCCGGCGCACCGCTGCGGCAATACACCGCACACCGTCCATGTACTCCTCGTCGTCGATGGCGTAGCCATCGGCCTGGACCTGCCGCAACTCCGCGTCGAGCGCCTCAGGGTCGGTCATCGTCTTGTGCGACAGGCGCCGCAGCGGGACTACACGCAGCACATCCTGGCGTGCCACAGGCGGTAGCTCGGCCAGGATCGCCTTACCCATGCCGGAGCAGTGCACCGGGACGCGGCTGCCCACCGTCAAGCCCCACCGCAAGGCGTGGCTCGATTCCACACGCTCGACGTACACGATCTCGGGGCCGTGGAGCACGCCCAGGTTGACGCTCTCGCCGCACTGGCACGCCAACTCTTCGAGCACAGAGCGCAGCCGCGGGGCAGCCCTAGCGTCGATCACCCCCGAGACTTTTGGTCCTGGGATGTAGCGCCCATCCTCCGGACAACGCACCACGAAGCCGCGATACTCCAGGGTGGAGAGCAACCGGTGCGCCGTCGATTTCGGGATCCCTACATGGCGGCTCAGATCGACAAGGCCGACGCCCTGCGGCGTCGCGGCGAGCGCGTCGAGGATGGACAGCGCACGATCGAGTGATCGCACGAGGCCGGTCTCGGACGACGCTGTCGAGGGCTCGTGGCTCTTACCCATGTGCCATCTTTCTTCCCAAATCCTCTATCCTCGTTGTCATGCATGCTTTCCTTAGAACAATTCGAGGTACTCCTGGACCTCCCAATCGGTCACGTAGTCGTTGTACCGGGTGACCTCGCTGCCCTTGAGCTTCGTGTAGGTGTCGACGAAGTCGCGGCCCAGGAGATCACAAAGGACATCATCCTGCTGCAGCGCCGCGAGCGCTTCGGCGAGCGAGGATGGTAGGCCGGGTAGGTCGGCGCGAGCATAGGCGTCTTCCCCCTGGATGAAGTGCTCTGGCTCGATCTGCTTGCGGATGCCGTCGAGACCGGCGGCGTAGATCGCCGCCATCATCAGGTAGGGATTGTTGTCCGCGCCGGGCAGGCGGTTCTCTAGATGCGCGCCGGCGCCACGGCTGTGGGGGACACGCAACAACGTCATGCGGTTCTCCAGGCCCCAACTGATGTTGGAGGGCGCGAAGGTGTAGGGGCGCAGGCGCTTGTAGCTGTTGACCGACGGGTTAGCCAGCGCGCAGACGGCGCGCGCGTGGCGCAACTCGCCGCCGATGAACCAGCGCGCGACAGCGGAGAGCCCATGCTCGCCAGTGGGGTCATCGAAGGCGTTCCGGCCCGTCGCATTGTGATAGAGCGAGTGATGGAAGTGGGATCCACTGCCACTGTGGCCGTTGAGGGGTTTGGACATGAACGTGGCGACGTAGCCCATTTGGAACATGATCTCTTTCACGGCCATCTTGTAGTAGACGGCCATATCGGCGGCGCGCAACCCCTCGAAGTGCCCCGCGCTGATCTCGAACTGACCCGGCCCGTACTCGGTGTTGGCCTCCTCGACGCCGAGTCCGATCGCGTCCAGGTTGGCGCTCAACGCGGTCAGGATGTCGTCGACCTGGTGCTGCTTGACCTCCGCGTAACAGTTGCTGCCCGTCCAGGAGGGCTGCGGCCGGCCGCCCTCGACCGAGCGGAAGACATAAAACTCATGTTCGCACGCGCCGTGGGCGGTATAACCGTCCGCGGCAAGGGCCGCCAGCACGCGCGTAAGCACGCTGCGGGGCGCGACCTCGACGCGGTCGCCATCCAGCGTGTACACATCCGCCAGGACTTTCGCCGTGCCCGGCGCCCACGGCAAGACGACAAATGTCGACAGGTCCGGCTTGAGCACCCACGAGGGGTAGCCGCTGGCGAACCCCGCCCCGGCCGGCACGACAAAGTTCGCGCCGGTATCGACCGAGAGCATCGCCGAGGGGTACTGGATGCCGTCCTCCAGCCCATGGTTGGCGAATGTCGCCGCCGTGGCGTTGCGAGCGCGTGTTACACCGCTGTTGTCGACAAAGGTGACGCGAACGGTCTTGATACCCTCGCTTTCGATGGCCTGGCGGACGCTCTGCGCCGTGCGCGCGTCCTGTTCGCTCGTCATATCCGTCGATCCTTTCCTCATCTTTACATTGTCACGATGTCGTCGGATGTGGGCGTCGCGTAGCGCGCGACGCTAGGCGTCCGTGCCGCCCGATGGTGATGCTTGCGCGATAACGGTGGCCAGGCGGCTCAGACCCTCGTCGATGCCCTTGACTGCGACGTAGCTGTAGCTCAGGCGCAGGTAGCGGCGCCCGTCAACGCCACGGGCGAAGAACGGCTGTCCCGGCACGTAGGCGACGCCCCGCACCATGGCCTGTGGGACCAATGACGTGGCGTCGAGGCCCTTGGGCAGGGTCAGCCAGGTGAAGAAGCCGCCGCTGGGCCTGGTCCACTGGAGTCCGGCTGGGAGCGTACGACTCATGGCGTCGAGCATCGCGTCGCGCCGGCGCGAATAGATCTCCTGGGCGCGCGCCACCTGCGCGTCCAGCCATCCTTGCCGGTCGTAGGCTAGCAGCATCGACTGGCTGAGCGTGCTGGCGAATTGGTCCGTCGTCTGTTTCGCCAGCGTCATTACTCTGATCAACTCGGGCGGCGCGACGACGCAGGCCACCCGCGCGGCGGGAAAGAGCGTCTTGGCGAACGTATCGATGAGCACGACGCCGGCGGGGTTGAGCGACCACAGCGTCGGCGGCTGGGCGTCGCCCACGTCCTCGCCGAGGCGTCGGTAGGCGACGTCCTCGACCAGGAGCAACGCGCGCTCGGCGGCCAGGGCGACCAGGGCCGTGCGACGCTCAGCCGTGAGCGTGATGCCGCTTGGATTTTGGTAGTCGGGGATGGTATAGAGGAATTTGGGGCGCCGACCGTCACGAGCCAACGTGTCCAGTGTGTTGCGCAACAGGTCTACCCGCAGGCCATCGTCGTCAATGGGGACGCCGACCACCTCGCCCTGGTAGCTCGTCGTCACCATCTCCGCGCCGAGGTAGCTCGGCGCCTCCATCAGCACCACGTCACCGGGATCGACGAGGACTTTATTGAGCAGGTCGAGCGCCTCGACTCCGCCGCTGGTCACCATCACCGACTCGAAGGGTGCCGCGACGCCTTCGCGCCGCTCCAGATAGGAGCGGAACCAGTCGCGCGTGCGTGGCAGGCCGGGCGTCGGCCCGTACTGCAGTGTGATGCCCGGCTCGTCCACGATGGCCTGCCGCGCGACCTCGGCCAAGCGGTCGGTCATGAACGTCGCGGGATCGGGCAGGCCGCCCGCGAAAGAGATCACGTCCTCCCGCCCGGCCAGCCCCAATAAGGTGGCCAGCGCATCGTTTTCCATGCCGGCGACCCGTCCGGCCAAGAGGGCGGACATCTCCTGCGCCTCCATCTGCTTCGCTGCCATCGTCATCCAATCATCCTTGCTATCGGCCCTCCCGGCCGCGCCGGGCGCCTATTCCCTGTCGCGAGTAAGGAACGCGTGCAACCGTCGCTGTGCGACGCATCCGACACGCGGCGCCAACCCCGGTCTTCCCTCGATCCGCATGTGGAAGAAGACGGCCCTACGGGTATCACTGCCCTATGTTATGTATAAAACGACGGCGGTTGGCGCAGGGTGGACCACTGCGCCGGGTCGTGGCCGAAAATCACCGTCGTCTGAGGTTGGGCGGCCTCCCGGCGCAACCGCTCGACCGAGGCCTGGCCGGCCACGGGGTCGGCCATAGCGCTCAACGCATCCTCGTCCCAGTTAATGGATGTGTAGACGGCGTCGATGGTGAAGAGCAAGCGCTGCCCGTTGGACAAGGTGACCAGCACCGATTGATGTCCCATCGTATGTCCGGGCGTGAAGAGCAAGTCGAGGCCGTCGCACACATGGTAGTCGCCGCGAATCGTCTCGTAGCGCACGCCCGGCGCCTCCCAGTCACGCCGCGTGATGCCGCCGGACCGCGCGGCCGCTAACTCCGCCTCCTGCACCAAAATCGGGACATGCCGGATGTGGCTGTTGCCGCCGGCGTGGTCGAAGTGCAGGTGCGTATTGATCACACAGGTCAGGTCGTCGACGGCAAGGCCGATCCGGCTCAACTGGCGATCGATCGCATCATCGGCCGTCATGTGCGGGAAAATCTCCTCCCCGTCGAGGTCGCCCGACTGGCCGATCCAGGAGTCGGGCATGCCCGTGTCGATCAGATATGTATCGCTATCGGTTCGCGCCAGCAGGATGGGAATCGGGATGGTCGTGCGACCCGAGCGCCCCGTATTAGGCACGAGCACGTCCAGACCTATCTCGCACCAGCCCCCTTGTAAGAGGTAGAGGCGCATCTAGGCCATCCCTGCCTCGGCCTCACCGCCGCCTTCCTCGCCCATGACCTGCCCGAGTTTGCCGACCAACTCGGGACTGCGCGAACGTAGATAGAAAACGAGACCGACGCCAAGCAAGATCCACAGGCCGGTGATGGGCGCCATCGCATTGAAGGGCACGGCGGGGTTGCCATAAATGGAGCCCCAGATGCCCAGCGCGAAGGCGACGATACCGATCAACGGCACCACGACGTGCTTGAGAGGGTTGTACTCAGCGCCCATCACCCGGCGAAAGTAGACGATACCGCTGATGCACAGCACCACGTACACCGCGGCGACCGCGATGCTGCCCATGCCGCCGCAGAAGCCGTAGACGAGGCCCGAGCCGTTGCCGGCCCATCCTGCGACGGTGGGGAAGCCGAGGATGATCGCAATGACCGTTGCCAGCACGATGTCGACCACAATAGCGGCGACGGGCGTCTTGTGGACCGGGTGTGTGCGGCCGAGCGCACGCGGTAGCGCGCCGTCACGGCCCATCGAGAACATCACGCGGACGCTCGCCGTGTGGCAGGCCAGGCAGACGATGTACGCGCTGACTATCGCGGCAAGGTCGACCAGGACCGTCAGGAACGGGGCATACCGATTGGCCAGGGTGTGCAGAGGCGTGAAATCGGCGCCCCACTTGGCGCCGTTGGTGACGCCGTAGCCGATCGACATGGCGTAGGTGATGACCATGTAGAACACGACCGCGAAGATGACCGCGCCGAAGATCGACAACGGGATGGAGCGGCGGGGGTTCGCCGTTTCCTCGCCCAACACGGCCGAGGTCTCGAACCCAATGAAGGAGGTGATGGCGTAGACGATGCCGAGCGAGATGCCGTTGAAGGCGCCGCTCGCGCTCGTGGTATGCCCCCAGCCGAAGGCGCTCAGGTTATTCCCTGCAGCCCCGCCCTTGCCGATAATGATGACAGCCAGCAGGCCCACGACGAACACCGACGCGGCGCCAAGGATGAGCTGCGCCCGTGTAGACAGGCGCACGTCGTAGTAGGACAACAGGAAGATGCCGACCATCCCCGCGAGGAAGAAAATAAACCAGTTGATGTTCCAGCCGAAGGAGGAGTGTAGCAGCGTACTCAGATTCCCGCTGGCGCCAGCCATCGTCATCGGGACGAAGAGGGCGAAACCGAACGTGTAGAGCCAGCCGACCAGGAAGCCCAGGGTGGGGCCGAGCGACTTGGTGGTGTAGGTGTAGGCGTAGCCCGCCGAGGCCATGCGGCGGGTGAACTGGATCACCACATAAGCCAGGGCCAGGCTCGACAGGCCTGCGATCAGGAAACCAAGTGGGGTCGACCCGCCCGACACACTCGCGGCAAACGATGTGTTGTAGGCCGCGGCCATCGCGGGCGCGATGACCGCGATGGATAAGGCCAGCGCGTCCCAGGTAGTCAACACGCCTTTCTTCAGTTGCTGGTCCTCGGGGACCGCCTTCCCCGCCGTCATGTCCGCCATCGTCGTCTCCTTCCGCCGCACGGCGCTCTCTATCCGCTGTCCAGCCCGTTCCAATGGTCGGAACAGGCGGGGATGCAGCAAGACTAACACAAGGACTTTGGGGTTGTCAACCAACGGGGCGCCGTGACAGCCAGGCCTCGGATATGCTACGCTAGCCCTATCACCCTCTGCGGCACTGACCTAAAAACGTACGGAGCGCGGCGGCGTTCCACTATATGGAACAACGGCATAACGGCGTAACGAGAGGAGCACGACCATGACAGTCTTGTCTGACACGGCGACGACGCGGGCAACGGCGGAGGCGCCGGTGGGGCCTCCGCCGACGACAAGTATCGAGAATGGCTACGCCTACTTTCAGGGCGCGATCGTGCCGATGGCCGACGCCACAGTCAGCGTGGCGACACATGCCCTTAACTATGGCACCGGCTGTTTCGAGGGCATTCGCGGCTACTGGAACGAGCAGGAGGAGCAGCTCTACCTGCTCAAACTGCCCGAGCACTACCGGCGCTTCCTCAAGTCGTGCCATGCGCTCAAGATCGCGCACGGGCTCTCGGTGGACGACCTGTGCCGCATCACGCGCGAGGTGGTGCGACAGTGTGGTTACCGCCAGGATGTCTACGTCCGTCCACTCGCCTACAAGGCCTCGCCGGTGATCAAGGTCGCGCTGCGGGGCCTGCGCGACGAGGTCACCGTCTTCGCCGTGCCGATGGGCGCCTACGTCAAGACCACGGGCCTACGCCTGATGACCTCGCCGTGGCAGCGCATCAACGACAACGCTATCCCGGCGCGCTCCAAGGTCAGCGGCGGCTATATCAATGCGGCGCTCGCCGTGGACGACGCGCAGCAGATGGGCTTCGACGATGCCGTGATGCTGACGCGCGACGGACATGTCTCGGAGGCGACCTCGGCCAACCTGTTCATTGTCAGCGACGGGCGGCTGCTCTCGCCGCCCGTGACCGACGATATCCTGGTCGGCATCACGCGCGACGCTGTACAGGAGCTTGCCCACGATCTTGGCCTGGACCTCGAGTTCCGCGGCATCGACCGCACCGAGCTATTTAGCGCCGACGAAGTCTTCCTATGCGGCACGGGCGTGCAGATCGCGTCCGTCACGGAGATCGACCACCGCACGATTGGCACGGGCGATACCGGCCCCCTCACCGCCGCACTGCAGCACGCCTACTTCGCGGCCGTCCGCAGCCAGGATTCGCGCCACAGGGACTGGGTCATGCCGGTCTACGAGGGGTAAACCACCATGTGCGAACTGCTTGCCCTGACGGGTCCGCGTCCCTTCCCCGTGCGCGATCTGCTGACGATCGCGGCTGCCGTGGAGCGGTGGGGCATCGCCGGGATGGGTTGGGGCCTGGCTTGGATCGACGCGCGCGACGGCCGGTTACGCCACTACAAGCGCGAGACCGCGCTACGCGACGACACGCAGGCGGCACCTGCCATCGGCGACGCCACGACGACGACCGCGCTGGTCCACCTGCGCCGGCCGTCTTTGCTCAGTACGATACAGCTCCACGACACGCAACCCTTCGTGAGCGCGGGCGACCGCTTCGCCTTCGCTCACAACGGCGAGTTGCGCCGCCACGCGGAGTACCGCCCGCGTTACGCGGCGCGCGACCTGCTGCGGGGGCGCGCGGACACCGAGGTCGGGTTCCACCTCTTCAGCGATCTGCTGCGCGACATGGACCCAGCGCGCGCGCTCGTCCGTTTGCAGGACGCCATGGGCGGCCCGAACAACCTCCTCTACCTGGATAGCGACGGCCTGCTGCTGGCCTATAGCGCCTCCGAGGGGAACCCCGTCTACCGCTTCCGCCTGGGCGATCAGACTGGCGTCGTCACCGCCCTCTACAGCCGCGATCGTGCCGTCTTCGACCTGGCGCTGCCCGACGCGACGTACCTGGACGAGTTGCCCGGCGGACAGGCGACGGCGCTGACCGACAGGTCTGCCGTCCATGCATGAGCGTGATTTTTTAGCCTATCTGCAACCCAAACAGGATCTTTTCCTGGCCGAGTTGACCACCCTGTCGCTGATGGACTGTGGGACCGACGACAAACCGGGTGTCGACGCGGTGGGACGCGTCATGCGCGCCAGGCTGGAAAGCCTCGGCCTGGATGTGGAGGCGCACGAGGGGGGCAATCGTGGCGACACGCTGGTGGGGCGTTGGCGCGGCGTGGGCGGCGCACGTCTACTCCTGGTCGGGCACCTCGATACCGTTTACCCCCTGGGGTGGCCGGAGGCGCATCCCTTTCACATCGAGGGAGACATCGCGCGGGGGCCGGGCACATGCGACATGAAGGCGGGCGTGCTGGGCGGCCTGTACGCGCTTGACGCCCTGCGCGCCGCCAGCTTCGACGATTTCGCCGAGATTGCCTTTATTCTCAACGGCGACGAGGAGGTGAGTTCGCCGGTCTCTAGCGCCGTCATCGCGCGCGAGGCGTGGGGGCGCGACGCCGTGCTCGTGCTGGAGGCCGCGCGCGAGAACGGCGATATCGTGTCGGCGCGCAAAGGCTTCGCCCAGTTCGACCTCCACATCCAGGGACGGGCAGCGCACGCGGGCGTGGAGCCCGAAAAGGGCCGTCACGCCTTGCTCGAACTGGCTCACCAGATTGTCGCGCTGCAGGCGCTGAACGGCACGATACCCGGCACCACGGTCAACGTTGGCGTCGCGGCCGGGGGGATGCGCCGCAACATCGTGCCGGACGAGGCGCGCGCGGAACTCGATGTGCGGGCACGCGACGCCGCCGGCATGGACGCGATCATCGCCGCCCTACACGCGCAGGCCACCCGCATGACCGTGCCGGGTACGCCCGTGACGCTCAAGGGGGGCGTCGTGCGGGCGCCGATGGAGAAGACGGCCGCGAGCGCGCGCCTGGTGGAGTGGTGCCAGGAGGCGGCGCGGGCGCTCGGCTTCGCCGTCCAGGACGCGGCGACGGGCGGCGGCTCCGACGCCAACAACACGGCGGCCCTCGGTGTGCCAACCATCGACGGCCTCGGTCCCATTGGTGGCCTCGACCACAGCCCGCATGAATACATCACGATCTCGTCGGTTGTCCCGCGCACGGCCATGTTGGCCGGACTCATCGCGCGCATCTGTCGAGGCTAGCGCCGGCGGAGCACAGCGTCCCGCGTGGAAAGCCGGGCGTCACGTCGGTTGCCGCTCGTCGTCGTGGATCAGCCCGTTAAGGTTGAGCGCGCTTGACAGCGGCGGCGCCACTACTATATGACACACATAGCAGGTCCGTATCGACGAGACCGCACCGCTCATTTATCGGGGGGTTTTTATCATGGCGCAGGGTTCACTCACGTCCACACCCGCCACGGTCCCATCGCACCACCCTCCACGGCTCGAGCGCGGTGTTCTCTCGGTCTTCAATGGCGTGGCCCTGGCCGCCGCGGCGATGGCGCCGGTGCTGGCCGTGGTGCTCAACGCGCCCGCGGCCGGACCGGCCGCCGGCGCCGCGCTCCCGCTCTCGTTCCTGCTGGCGTTCGTGGCCTGCCTGCTCGTGGGCAACACCGTGGTCCAGTTCGCGCGCAAGCTCCCGTCGTCGGGCTCGTTCTACACCTTCAATAGCCATGGCCTCGGCCCCGCCGGGGGCTTCTTCACCGGCTGGCTCTTCTGGATCGGCTACGCCATCCTGGCGCCCGGCCTGTGCACCGCCCTGGGCGCCTTCGCCCACGACTACGTGCGGTCAACCTTCCATGCCGATACCTCCTGGTGGATCTATAGCCTGGTCGGCATGGCCATCGTCCTGTACCTGTCCATCCGCAGTATCAAGGCCTCGGTCCGGGTCGACCTCACCTTGCTGACGATCGAGGTCATCGTGTTCCTGCTGCTGGCCATCATCGCCATCGTCAAAGGCGGGAGCGGGAACAGCGCGGCCGTGTTCTCGCCATCGTCGTCGTCGACCGGACTCTCGGGCGTGGGCCTGGGCGCCGTCTTCGGCCTCCTCTCGTTCGTCGGCTTCGACGCGGCCGCGACGCTCGGCGAAGAGGTGCGCAACCCGCGCCGCGCCGTTCCGCTCGCCGTCGGCGGCGCCCTGATCGCCGTCGGCGTGTTCTATGTCTTCGTCATGTATGCGCTCACGGCGGGCTATGGGCTGAATAACCCCGGCCACCTCAAGGCGTTCCTGAGTGACGCCAACCCCTTCGTCACCCTGGCCCATCGTGACGCCCCGTGGCTCGAGCAGATCGTCGACCTCTGCGCGATCGCCGGTATCTTCTCCTGCTTCCTGGCCATCCACAACACGACCGTGCGCATCATCTTTTCAATGGGACGCGACGGGGTACTACCCCCTGCCCTCGGCCGCGTTCACGCGCGTTGGTTCTCGCCCTACACGGCGATCTACGTGCAGACTATCTTCACGTTGGCGGTCGGCTTCCCGATCGGCGCGTGGCTTGGTCCCGGCGCGACGGGCGCGTACGGCTTCACCGGCGCGATCGGGACGGTCGCCATCGTCATCGTTTACATGCTCAGCAACATCGCGCTGATCCGCTACTTCCTGCGCTCCGGCGCGTTCAACGCCATCCTGCATGGCCTGATCCCCCTACTCGGCGTCGTGGCGCTGGCGTACCCGTTGTGGTCGGTCGGTCAGCCCGGCCAGACCTACCCTTATAACCTGGTCCCGTACGTCGTGCTGGTGTGGCTCGTCGTGGGTGTGGCGACGTTCCTCTACCTGCGCTCCCATGCCCCTCAAAAACTCGCCGCCGTCGGCTCATTCCTGGCCGACGATGGCGACGGGCGCCATCCGCTCCAAGAGGCGGAGCCGAGCGCGCACGGCGCGAGCAGCATCACCTAAACGTGGCGCGCACAGAAGGGTATACGCGTATGATCACGGTCGGGGACAAAGTCGTCTACACCACGCTGGCTGAGCTGGTCGCGACGCGCCACACGGCGCTCGTCGTGGTCGATATGCAGCACGACTTCTGCCGTCCCGGCGGCGCGTTCGATGCCCTCGGCATCGACCTGTCGATGTACCCGCCGATGATCCCGCGCCTCGCGCGGCTGATCGACGGCGCGCGAGGCGCCGGCGTCATGGTGATCTACATCCAGATGACTGTGCTCCCAGGGCAACGCGGCGAATCGCCGGCGCAGCTTCGCTTCAATATGCGCCTACACATGCGCCTAGACTCAGGCACCCATGGTCCGGCGGCCCCGCTGCTCTATACCGTCGAGGGATCGGCCGGCCACGCGATCATCCCCGAGGTGGCTCCGTGTCCCGGCGATCTCGTCGTGCGGAAATACCGCTCCAGCGCTTTCTGGGGGACCAATCTGGATATGCTGTTGCGCAGCAACGGCGTGGAAACGGTCGTCATGAGCGGCTGTACGACCGAGGGGTGCGTCGAATCAACGGCGCGCGACGCGCTCTTCAACGACTACTATGTGGTCATCCCCGAGGACTGCATGGCGAGCGATGACCGGCGCCAACACGAAGCGTCGCTGCTGCTGATGCGCCACCGCTTCGATGTCGTCGACTCGACCGCTGTCCTGGCGCTATGGCCCGAGCGCGCGTCGTTACCGATAACGTGACACAAGGACTAATCTTCTAGTATCACTAAGGAAACGAGGTATGATCGATGAGGCGATCGTGACCGCGGCGCGGGACGCGGGGGTGCGCGTCGTCCGCTTCCTGTATTGCGACCACAGCGGCGTGACGCGCGGCAAAGCCATCCATGTGGCGCACTTGGCGACCAAGCTCCGCGAGGGCCTGGGCCTGACCCGCGCACAGATGGCGATCAATCTCCTCGAGCAACTCATTCCGATTGAGGGGATGGAGCCGGTGGGCGAGATCCGCCTGGTCGCCGACCCCGCGTCGTTCTCGGTGCTGCCGTGGACCCCCAGCAGCGCCAGCCTGCTATGTGACCAATTTGACCACACCCGCCAAAACTGGGGCGCGTGCCCGCGCTCCTACTTGAAGGAGATGGTGGCGCGGGCGGAGGGGTTGGGCCTCACGATCGAGGCGACCTTCGAGAACGAGTTTTACCTCGCGCGCGAGGAGAACGGCGCTTATGTTCCCTTCGACCACGCGCCGGTCTACAGTGCGATCGGCCTCGACCTCTCGGCCGCGGTGATGCACGATATCCTCGCCGCGCTCGACCGTCAGGGCATCGTGACGGAGCAGGCCATCAACGAGTATGGACCGGGCCAACAAGAAATCTCCATCCGTCACGCCCCCGCCGTCCGCGCGGCCGATACCCAGATCAAGTTCCGCGACACCGTCCGCGGCGTCGCCTTGCAGCATGGCCTGCTGGCCAGCTTCGCGCCCAAACCGTTCCCCGACGCCATCGGCAGCGGGAGCCATGTGCATCTGAGCCTGTGGGATCGCGAGGGCCAGCGCAACCTACTCTACGACCAACGAGATCCGCGCGGTCTCAGCGACACGGCGCGGCATGTCATCGCCGGCGTCCTGCGCCATATGCCGGGCCTCGTAGCGCTGACCTGCCCCAGCTACAACTCGTACCGACGCCTGCAACCGCACGCCTGGAGCTCGGCCTTCACGGCCTGGGGCTTCGACAACCGCGAAGCGGCGGTCCGCGTGGCCTCGCCCTTCTGGGGACGCGAGGAGCAAACTTATAACGTGGAGCTGAAGGCCGTCGACGGCAGCGCCAACCCCTACATCGCCCTCGGCGGGCTGATCGCCTGCGGCTTGGACGGCATCGCACGCCAGCTCGATCCGGGCACCCCCTGCGAACACGATCCGGCGTTACTGAGCGAGGCCGAACGCGCACACAACGGTATCCGGCGGCTGCCCACGACGATGGCGGCCGCGCTCGACGAGCTGGAGCGCGACGGGACGCTCATGGGCTCGATGCCCGACCTGATGCGCCGCTCCTACCTGGCCATTCATCGCTCCGAGGAGGCGGCGTTCTCCGTTCAAGATGAGGAGTTCGAGCTGCGCAACCATTTCTATAAGTTTTGACCGGAGGCCCGACATGACGGCGATCGACCTAATAGACATCCCTCTTGTGGACAACCATTAGTTCATCTTTGTAACTCTATCTTTGCACATTTGGTACGCGCTAGCAGTCTGTCGGAGAGAACGTGCTTTCCCGAGGGATAGTGTGCTTGGAGGTCGTTTTGAGGCCGAGACACGGGCTGCAGGTGCGGTTCTGCCCTCCCACAGCACGCTAAATGAGGTCGGTTAGCTTCTCTCCGACAGACTGCTAGCTCTCCCGCATTCTCGATGACGCGCAATGGTGGGTTTCTTGAGGCTGGGCACGGCAAAACCGTAGGCGGGCCATTGCACCTCACGTTGTGGCAGTTTGACGCCGTTTCTGCCTTGTAGCCCCTGGCTTTCCAGTGAAATGGCATCATCGGGAATGCGGGAGAGCCCCCCTCCTCTGACGCGGTGTGTCGAGAACGATGTCTCACAACGTACACTCTTTGAGACATCACCAGTCTTGCGTCGCAAAAGTCGTCTCAGAAGGGGGGTGTAAGCCCAAACCCCAGAAAATTCTGTCAGGTCAGTCGCGCCAGAAATCCTTGAAGCGGTCGGGGACGAGTTCTGTGTACCGGGTGGTGTGCTGGATGTTGCGGTGGCCAAGATACTGTTGGATTGCCCGCGTGTCCTGCCCCGCGTTGGCCAGCTTGTAGCCGGTGGCATGACGGAGCATGTGCGGGTGCACTGGGAACGCGAGGCCCGCTTGGCGTCCGGCACGGCCGACGATCTTGCGCACGGCATCCGTCGTGAGCGGCGCCTTGCGCTCGCTGACGAACAGGTAGGCGGAGGTTGGGTAGTCCCGCTGCAAGCGGCGCAGGGCACGCAACTCGGGCCACGGAGGGGGTGGACGGACGGGACGCCGTGCTTGCGTCGCGCCACGTGCAGCAGGCCGTGCTGCAGATCGACCTGATCCCAGCGCAGGCTGACGAGTTCTGACACCCGCAAGCCGTGCCGGTAGGCGAGCAGGATCAGCGTGGCGTCGCGCGCGCCGTGTCGACCGACCTGCCCCGCTGCTTGCACCAGCGCCGTGACTTCCTGCTCCTGCACGTATTCACGGCTGCGGTAGGCCGCGTTCGGGCGGCGCACGGGAACTTTCCGTTTTTCGATGGTTGGCGTGTTGGCATCTGTGGGCATCGTCCCTGCCTATCTGCTCAGAGAGACTCCCCAAACTTTCCGTATATCGACTATTCTATGGAGAGTTTGCTCGGGGGGAGGCCCACGGCGACGATGACGGCGAAAAACAAGCTCCTGAGCGTCCTGTCCGATGCCGAGCAGGAGGCCCTCTATGGGCTGCCCGACTTCGACGACGGCCAGCAGCTGGAGTACCTGTCGCTGTCCGAGAACGAACTGGCGCTCGCTATCAGCCGCCCCAGCCTCCATGCCCAAGTCTCTTGCGTCCTGCAGATCGGGTACTTCAAGGCCAAGCACGCGTTCTTCCGTTTCGACTGGAGCATGGTCGAGGACGATTGCGCCTTCGTGCTCAGCCGCTACTTTCAGGGCGAGGCGTTCGAGCGGAAGGAGGTCACCAATCACGAACATTATACCCAGCGCGGCTTGATCGCCGACCTCTTCGGCTACCGGTTGTGGTCGGCAGCGTTCTTGCCACCGCTGGTGCAGCAAGCGGCGCAGATCATGCGCCGCGACGTGACGCCTGGTTTCGTGGCGACCGAACTGATCGTCTGGCTCAATGACCACAAGATTGTCCGCCCTGGCTACACCACCCTGCAAGACCTGATTGGCAAGGCCCTGTCCGCGGAACGCCGGCGCCTGGGCACTCTGCTGGAGCACGCGCTGGACGACGACGCCAAAACCGCGCTGGCACACTTGATCGCACGCGACGACACGCTGTCTGCATTGGCCGTGCTACGACAGGACGCCAAGGATTTCCGCTGGCGGCAGATGACGCAGGAGCGGCAGAAGCGGGCCATGCTGGAGCCGCTCTACACGATCGCCAAGGCGGTGCTCCCAACGCTCGGTCTCTCGCAACAAAACCTGCTCTATTATGCGAGCCTGGCGACCTTCTATACCGTCTACGACCTCCGCCGCCTTCGTCCCGAGCAGACGCACTTGTACCTGCTCTGCTACGCCTGGCTGCGCTACCAGCAACTCACGGATAACCTGGTCGACGCGCTCGCCTACCACATGAAGCAGCTCGAGGATGCGTGCAGCGCCGCCGCAAAAAAGGGTTTCGACGCCGAGCAGCTACGCCGGCAGCAGGAGACGCCGCGGGTCGGGCGCCTCCTCGCGCTCTACATCGACGAGACGGTCGCCGATGCCACGCCGTTCGGCGACGTGCGCCGGCGCGCCTACACGATCATGCCCAGGGATCAGCTGCAAAGTGCCGCCCAGCGCATGAGCGGGAAGCCGACGAGCAAGCTGGCGCGGCACTGGCAAGCAGTGGACAGTGTGGCCGAGCGTGTCCATCGCCAGCTGCGACCGCTGTACGGGGTGCTCGACTTCACCAGCGTGAGCCCCAACAACCCGTGGCTTGCGGCGCTGGCCTGGACCAAAGACGTGTTCGCCAAGCAGCAGCGTCTGTCGCAGCGACCGCTGGCCGAGTGCCCGCTCAAGCTTCCCAGGCGGCTGCAACCGTACCTGCTGACCAGCGACGCGGACGGCAAGCCGACGGGGCTGCACGCCGAGCGCTACGAGTTCTGGCTGTACCGGCAGATCAGGAAGCGGCTGCGGTCGGGCGAGCTGTTCCTCGACGACAGCCTGCAGTACCGCCACTTCGCGGATGAGCTGGTCTCGACGGACGAGCAGGCCGACATACTCGCGCAGATGGACATCCCGTTCCTGCGCCAGCCAATCGAGACCCAACTCAAGGCGCTGATGGACGAGCTACACACACAGTGGCTAGCCTTCAACCGCGAGCTGAAGCAGGGCAAGCTGCCACATCTGGCTTACGACAAGGACACGCACACCCTGACGGGGCACAAACCCAAGGTCGACCAGCATCCAGCCCGCGAAGCGGCGTTCTACGAGCACCTGCCGTTGTGCGATATTGCTGACGTCTTGCGCTTCGTCGAGCACGAGTGCCACTTCCTCCCGGCGCTGACACCACTGCAGCCGCGCTACGCGAAGAAGGTCGCCGACGCCGACAGCCTGATGGCGGTGATCCTGGCCCAGGCGATGAACCACGGCAATCACGTCATGGGGCACACCAGCGACATCCTGTACCACATGCTGGAAGCGACCTACCAGCAATACCTGCGTCAGGCCTCGCTCAAGGCGGCCAATGACCGCATCAGCAATGCCATCGCGGCGCTGCCGATCTTTCTGTTCTACTCGCGCGACCTCGGCGCGCTCTACGGCGCCGTCGATGGCCAGAAGTTCGGCGTCGCGCGCCCGACGGTGAAGGCACGCCACTCGCGCACGTACTTTGGTCGCGGCAAGGGCGTGGCTGCCTACTCCCTGCTGTGCAACCATGTCCCGCTCAACAGCTCCCTCATTGGTGCGCACGAGTACGAGGGGCACTACGTCTTCGACATCTGGTATCGCAATACGTCTGCTATCGTGCCCACGGCGATCACCGGCGACATGCACAGCGTCAACAGGGCCAACTTCGCCATCCTGCACTGGTTCGGTCGGCGCTTCGAGCCACGTTTCACCGACCTGCGGGCCGAACTCAAGGAACTCTATTGCGCCGACGCGCCGGCGTTGTACGAGACGTGCCTGATTCGCCCATCCGGCCAGATCGACCTGCGGGTGATCATCGACGAGAAGCCGCACATTGAGCGGATCGTGGGCACGCTGGGTCTCAAGGAGATGACCCAGGGCACACTGATCCGCAAGCTGTGTACCTACACCACGCCGAATCCGACCCGGCGCGCGATCTTCGAGTTCGACAAGCTCATCCGCAGCATCTACACGCTGCGCTACCTGCGCGACCCGCAGCTCGAGCGCACGGTGCATCGCTCGCAAAACCGCATCGAGTCGTACCACCAGCTGCGCTCGGCCATCGCCCAGGTCGGTGGCAAGAAGGAACTGAGCGGACAGACCGACATCGAATTCGAGATCAGCAATCAGTGCGCGCGGTTGATCGCCAATGCGATCATCTACTACAACTCGGCGATCCTGTCGCGGCTGCTCAGCAAGTACGAGGCGAGCGGCAATACCAAAGCGCGTGCGTTGATCACGCAGATCTCGCCGGCAGCGTGGCGCCACATCCTGCTGAACGGGCACTACACCTTTCGCAGCGATGGGACGTTGATCGACCTGGATGCTATTGTGGCTGGGCTTGATTTGGCCTGACGAAATTTTCTGGGGTTTGGGCTTACACCCCCTAGTTCGAGAGTTGCTGATGGATATGTACGCTGGGAGGCGATCAAAGATAAGGTGTTTCTCAATGTACGCGTATCTTGCCGGTCTTCCAATATGACGACAAATACGTTAATATATACATATAGATTAATAAAAGGATGGGATGGGATGGACGAGAATCGGGCGGTGCTTCCGGCGTTTACCGATGAAGGTGTTCTCCCAGCGGCAGACTATGCGCTGACACTCGATGAGCTTGCCTCCTCCTATGTCGTCAACGGCCTCCCTAATGCGGCGCCCTCCTGGGACCGCGCATGGCGAGCCCAGCTCGTGCGGAACCTTGGCGTTCTTGTCGAGCAGCTCTGGCACGTTGGTAGTGATGCGATCTACGTTGATGGCTCGTTCGTCGAGGACAAGGATCATCCCCATGACATCGATGGTTATTTCGAGTGCGATCTTCGCTATTTCGCGTCGGGCGATCTGGAACGCGATCTCAATGCGCAGGACCCCCATAAAGTCTGGACGTGGGACCCACAGAGTCGGCGCTGGGACCCTGATTCAGGCAAGGCGCAGCTCCCGATGTGGTTCGTCTACCGCGTTGAACTCTACCCGCACTTTGGGCAGCCATCAGGGATCGTGGATCAGTTTGGCCACCAGTTACAATTCCCCTCCGCCTTCCGGCTCTCTCGCCGGTCGTACACTCCCAAAGGCATCGTACGCATTGTGCGGACATAGGAGGCGTCCATGATACGGAATGACCGAGAATATCAGGAAGCGCTACGGCGCCTAAAGAACGACCAAGGCTTCATCGTGGAGCAACGCCGCGCCCTAGAGGCGGTTGACCTTCGTCCTGATGAGGTGGAAAGGGCGATGGGGCCGGCGCTCTCGTTCCATGCGCAGCTTGTCGAGGAGGTCGCGTGGTACGAGCGTGTTCTCCGGCGCGACTTTGAGACCATCCACTCCCTCAGCGCTATCGGCCGTCTCCTCATTGCTGCGCGAATTGCCAATGGTTTGACGCAGCAGGACTTGGCCGAGCGCTTGGGCGTGAGTCCCGCCCAAGTCTCCCGCGATGAACGCAATGAGTACCACGGCATCACGGTCGAGCGGGCGCAGCTTATCCTGGATCGCCTCGGCGAGAGTCTGACCGCGCGTCTGGATGAGAAGCCTCTTGCGCTTGTCGTTTAACGGGCACCGATGGCTGTGCGTCACGTCGTCATCTTCACCGATGGTGGTTGCATCACTCAGAATCCAGCGCGCCCTGGAGGCTGGGCGGCGATCCTTATTGCCGTTGAGGATCGTACCGCTGATCCGCTGAGACCCATTGCCGATGCGCACACTGGGAAGCCGTATGTGAAGGAGTTTTCCGGGCGCCAATTGGACACGACCAGCAATCAGATGGAGATTACGGCCTGCATCGAGGGGTTGAGTCGTTTAACGCGAACGCCCACGCCGGTCCTGGTTGTGGTAGACAGCCGGTACGTCTATGGAACGATGACGGAGGGGTGGAAACGCCGGAAGAACAACGAGTTGTGGACCAGGTTAGATGCGGTTGCTGCCGAGCACGATGTGATCTGGCAGTGGACGAGCGCACATAGCGCCAATGACCACGAGTTCAGCCGGTGGAATAACCGGGGGATATGTCAGGACTCAGAATCACTGGTGGCGGGGAGCCAGATGGTCGGGTATCCTTCTCCTTTTATAGGGGTGCATGGAGGAGGGGACGATGGGCTGCCCCTACTGCCAGGGGGACGCAACACAGGCGGTGGAGCGGGTCACAGCGTTGGGGTAGCGGCTGTTCCGGTGTCGCCCCTGCCGACGGACCTTCAACGAGCGGACGGGCACGCCCTTCAATCATCTCCAGGTGCCCACCGACAGCGCGCTGCTCGTCGTCCTCTGGCGGTTGC
>JAABUY010001835.1_pt1 | contig 27086 bp, 41 predicted proteins | sample 5560271 | NCBI WGS metagenome assembly JAABUY01 (sample SAMN10711886, study PRJNA513374) | rock metagenome | isolation source: Antarctica rocks | place: Antarctica: Victoria Land, University Valley | reverse complement strand
ACAGGCACAGCAAGGCCGCCAGTCCTGCGAAGCCCGCAAAGCAAAGCCAGCTCCCCGCCGCACGCAAAGCACCGCAGTAAGAGCCCGAGTGCGCTCGCGCGGGGCTCGGTCGATCGCGTTGCGCAAACCCGGGCATGCCGTGGGCCCTAAGAAGGCGCAGCCTGTGCCGAGCGCCCGAGCGTGCGCGCGCGCAGGCGTCGGTGCGCGAGATCAAGCGCCTGGACTCCATCAGCCGCTCGCCGGTGTACTCGTCGCTGGGCGAGGCGCTGGCCGGGCTGCCGACCATCCGCGCGTACCGCGCCGAGCAGCGTCTGGCCAGCCGCAACGCGCGCCTGGTCGACGCCAGCGTCGTCATGTCGCTCGTCAACATGTCCATGAACCGGCGCGCCGCCCCGCCGCCCCGCGCCAGCGACCATGCAGGGCTTGCCTCATGAGAGAGACATAGCGTGGTGCCGGGCCGAGCAGCCCGTCCGGGGCCCGGCGAAGGAGGGGCACATCTGGGCTGTGTGCGGCCGAGCGGCCGCGCGTGCGCGCAGGCGGCTGAGTATAGGGTTATGGCGCGGGTGGCTGAGCATAGGGGTCGTGGCGCAGGTGGCCAAAAAGGGGTTAGGGCGCAGGCGGCTGAGCATGGGGTGAGGGCGCAGGTGGCTGAGCGTGCGCCTGGAGACGCTGGGCGCGCTGGCGGCGTTCGCGGCGGCCGCGCTGACCGTCGAGCAGCGCGGCGCGGCGTCCACGTTCGGCCTGGTGCTCTCGTACGCGCTCACCATCACGCAGCTCACGTCCATCACGGCGCGCCCGCCCGCCCCGCCTCCCGCAGCCCAGGCCCGTGACAACTTTGAACCATGCATGTGCAGCGCAGAGCCGCATACAACGGCCCAGCCCCGCTCCAGCGTTGTCACTGACGAGCCACACCCATGCAGGCCGCCCCGTCGCAGGTCCTCAACCTGCATCCAATACGAGCCCAGTCAGGGCCGAATTAAGCCATGACGCGCACGAGGTGCCGCCCAGAACGAGCCGCGCGCGCCTGTGATGCTGACGCCCCGTCGCTGCGGCGGCGCGCGCAGGTGCGGCTGGCGAGCATTGCGGAGAACAGCTTCAACGCGGTCGAGCGCATCGACGAGTTCTGCAGCCTGCCGCAGGAGGCGCCCGCCAAGCTGCCGGGCGCCAAGCCGGACGGCTGGCCGCCCGCCGGCAAGGTGGCACCCACCCCCGCAGCCCCGAGCAGCACATTTTTGGATCAGCAGTCAAAGTGGCATCCTGGCCGGTCTTGAGAGAGCAGGTCGGCTGTGCTGTCTGCTCTACGTCAGCATGCACGCGTGCTAGCCGCCGGGCTGCATGTTGCTCAACCTGCCATCTATGCAGTCTGTGTGGAGCGCTTGGGTCAGGCAAGGGGGCTGCCGGTGCTCTAGGGCCGGCGGCACGTGCGCCTGAGGCGCGCGTGCGCACGCCGCACGGGGGCGCGAGCGCTCCCGCGGCGCGCCGGCGAGTCGTCTGCGGGCAGCTCTGCGGCGCGCCAATGAGCCGCCCCGCGAGCGGCGGCGTGCGTGCGCGCGCAGGTCGAGTTCCAGGACGTGAAGATGCGCTACCGGCCGGGCCTGCCGCTCGTGCTGCACGGCCTGAGCGTGACAGTGGAGCCGGGCGCGCGCTGCGGCGTGGTCGGCCGCACCGGCGCCGGCAAGTCCTCGCTCATCAACACGCTCTTCCGGCTGCAGGCGCGCCCGGCGACCCTGGCTGAGGTTAGGGTACGCATGCGCGCCGGCCACAGGGCCGCACGTCACAGCTCGTGTGCGCCGCGCTGGCAGCGGCGCCATTGTCATTGTTACCCTCAGTGTACCTCAGTGTACCTTTCCGCGCGACAAGGATGGCCCGCAGGCCCCGCATACGCCGCAGCACCTGGACAGCGGCGCCGTCGCCGCCGGCACTCGTGCTACCTTTTACGCGGCACATGCAACCTGTTGCTTTCTATGCGACACGGGCGACCCGCGGACCCCTGCGCGCGCCGCAGGAGCTGGACAGCGGCGCGATCGTCATCGACGGCATCAACATTGCCAAGCTGGGCGTGGAGCAGCTGCGCGCCTCCATGGCCATCATCCCGCAGGCGCGCGCCCGCGCGCGCCCGCACGCCCGCGCCCGCGTGCGCCGCCAGCGCGCGGCAAGCGTGGGCCGTGCCGCGGCAGCCTCCGCGCGATCCGCGCGCGTGGCGGGAGAAGCGCGCGCCTTGTTCGGCGCTCGTGGCGCGGGCCTGGATGCGCCGGCCGTGCCAGGCCGGCGCCCTGCACGCGCGAGCCGTGGACAGACGCGGCGGTGCTGCGGAGCTGTGTGCGTCAGCGCTGTCTGTGGACATGCCGCACCGCCGGCGCGGAACGCAGGGCCTGCGGTTTAGATCTGACGCGCTTGGGCGTGGGCACTGTAGGCGCGGGCGCAAGCGCTTCAGACGCGCACGCCGCGCTCCAACCCGGCGCGCCTCGAGGCGCGCCGCAATGCCGACGCGCGCGGGCCTGCGCGCAGGTGCCGGTGCTCTTCACGGGCACGCTGCGCTTCAACCTGACGCCGTTCGGCGAGCATAGCGACGCAGAGTGCTGGGCGGCGCTGCGGCGCGCGCATCTGGCGGGCGTGGCCGAGGCATCGCCGCTCGGCCTGGACCTGGTGCTGCGCGAGGGCGGCGCGCCGCTGAGCGCGGGCCAGAAGCAGCTGGTCGCGCTCGCGCGCGCGCTGCTGCGCCACAGCAAGGCACGGCCCGGGCGGGGCTGGTGCCCCTGCCACGGTTGTAGGGGCCGCGCGCCGCCATGCCGGCTGCGCGGCTTTTAAAGCTTGGCTGGCCGTGCGCCGGCCTCTGGGTGCAGGATGGTTGAGGTGCTTGGCTGGCCGCGCGCTGGCGCCTGGGCGCAGGGCTGGTTGGATACGGAGGCGTTGAGCAGCGCACCTGCATGTCGCGGCGCGGGAGCGGCGGTGCACGCCGGTGCACGAGCTGCCGCGCACGGCCAGGGTAGGGTCAGGATCAGCTGGTCCCTGAGCCCAGCCAGCCCAAGCAGCCTGGCCCAGTCTGTGGGACCTGCCTGGGCGCAGCCGGTGGGCCTGCACACAGAAGCGGCGGGACCCTGGCGCGGCCGGCCCTTCCCTGCGGACTCGGATGGACGGGAGGCACGGGGCCGAGTCAGCGCACTGCTCACACTCTTGTGTGCGGGCGGCAGATCCTCGTGCTGGACGAGGCCACGGCCAATGTGGACGTCGAGACCGACGCCCTCATCCAGAAGACGGCGCGCCCCGGCCCGCCCCTGCGCGCAGCCTGTGCCGCCGTTGGCTGCCTCTAGTCTGCAGGTGCACTGGTCACAGCAGCGTTCTTGCACGCTTGCAAGGGGGGAGCGGGAGAGAGGCCGTGGTCCGTTGTGTGATAGGGGGGCAGGCGACCTGCAGTCACACCCACGGGTAGGTTGTCGCTCTGAGCGTATTTGAGCATGTGGGCGTGCGCCGGTCTGGCGCCGCGGCGCTCCCAAAGCTGGGGCGACGCGCGGCCGCGAGGCTGGGCCCCCCGTCGTCGCGCAGGTGCGCGACGAGTTTGTGAACTGCACGCTGATCAGCATCGCGCACCGGCTGCACACGGTCATCGACGCGGACGCGGTGCTGGTCATGGACCGCGGGCGCGCCGCCGAGTATGGGACGCCCGCGCAGCTGCTGGCCAACCCCGACGGCGTCTTCGCGGGCGCGCCCCGGTGCCTCGGCCGGCAGCTCGGGCCGCCCGTGGCTGGGGTTGCGCGCCTCAGCCAGGCCATGGCGCCGAAGAGCTGTTGCGCAGCCGTCGACAGTCAGGGCAGTGCAGGGCTGCGCTGGGGCGCTGCCAATAGCTGCGAAGAGCTGCGACTCGCCACAATGCTGTGTGTGCCCCAAGTCTGATTACCTGAGACGGGCGTGGCGGTCAGGCAACCAATTTTGGCAGGGACCGTGCCACGCTTTCAGGTCCTGACCTTGTTTTGCTCTGAAATGTTCCGATGCTAGTTTGCCAGGACTCACAACTTAGGACAGCCCGCTGATGCCATGCATGTCACATGCGGCATATGTGCCACGCATGTCAAACGAGGCAAGTGCCCACAACGTTCATTCGCCCGCGGCTGACGCCTCGCCGTCGCGCGGCGGCAGGCATGGTGGGCGAGACGGGCGAGGCCACGGCGCGCTTCCTGCGCAGCGTGGCCGCTGGCGAGGTGGACGCGCGCGACGCGATTGCGCGCGCGGCCGCGGTCGGCCTCAAGCGCCTGCAGACGCCGCCCTCGCCGCTGCCGGCGCAGCCGCAGCACGTCTCGCAGCAGCTGGCGCGGCCCGCTCGACGTCCGTGTTCCCCCTGAGTGACGTGCTCAGGCGTCTGTCAGATGTGCTCGAGTGGTTGCCGTGGGGCGCCATGATGGGTGGCATGGCGCTGAGCGGGAGCCAAGCAGTGTGTGAGTACAGTTGGCAGTGTGCGGGTGACACCTGGAGCAAAACACGATGAGTTGGAGATGCGTTCTTGTCAGCGCTCCTTTGTTTTAGCTTATGGGCTGGTAACCACATGCGTAGTCACATGCGTGCCATGCGTGTCATGCGCCATGCAAAGCATGCCATGAGGTTTCGGCAGATGTACGCGGCGTAGCGCGCGGCGGACATGCCTGCCATGGGGTTTTGCCAAAGCGGGCCTCGCCCTGCTCGCCCTGCGAAGTCTCGCCGAAGCCTGCCACGGGGTCCCGGCAGATGGACAAGGCCAAGCGCGCGGCGGACATGCTGAGCGGCGCGCTGTCGCTGCTGGGCGAGGACGCGGACAGCGCCGAGGCGCGCGGCCGCCTGGGCCTGCCGCCGGCCGACGGCGCGTTTGGCGAGGAGGAGCCTGGCTCGGTGGTGCAGCGTGCGATGCAGCAGGTGGCGCCCCGCCTTGCCCGGCATGCGGGCCGGGCCTGCTTAACCTAGCGCCCTCCCACCGTCTGCAGGCGGGCTGTGAACGTGCTGGGGGGCGCGCGCGGGCATTCCGTGCACCACTTTTCCTCCGCTCCGTAAAACCTGCAGGGAAATGTGAGGTGCGGTGTGCGCCTTGGACTGGAGCTCCTGGCAAGGTATGCGTCGGAGAACCGAGCATGCCCGGTCAGAGCGCCTGGGAAGCAAGGCGTATGCGCCCACGCTTTGGTTCTCAGCCAGGCGCTGGCATGCGGGCGCTCGCCTTGAGCTGAGCAGCGCTGCCAAGCCGCAGTGCGGCCGCACTGTGCCGCGAGCTTGGGCTGTGCGACGGGGGCGAGCGCAATTGTGCGACGCGCGCGCGCAGGCGCTGGCGCTCGTGTCGGACGTGCACGCGCTGGCGGCCCAGGTGCGGAGCCGGTGCAAGAAGGGCGGCGGCGGCAGCGGCGGAAGCGGCGGCCGCGGGGGCGACGGCGGCGGCGGCGGCAACGGCAGCGTCACGCCCCGGGGTGGGCACCTCGGCCTGCCGAGCGCTTGTACGCTGGTAGAGCGTCTGTCGGCGGCGCCGTGTGCGTGTTTGGCTGGTGCCAGAGCGGGGCGGTGGGCTGCTTTCTAGGGGTCGACAAGTTAACGGCTCTGATGGGTTGCAGACATGGTGGCCCAGGCTTGATCACTGCCGCCGATCGACAGGCAGGATGGCGCTCTTGTATAGGCCTGACCCACCAGTGGTCGCGGTGCAGGCTCGGGGCGCCCGCCGGCGCGGCTGCCGGTTGTGATGTCGGGGCAGCAGCTGGCGAACCAGGACGGCGACGACGGACCGGGCGGCCCGGGGCGCAGCTACGAGCGCGCGGTGTCGCTGCCGCAGGACATGTCCGGCCTGCCGCGGCGTTGGAGCGTCGACGCGGGCGCCGACGGCGCGCTGCTGCCCGACGGCGCGCGGCGCGGCGCGCGGCTGCGGTGCGCCGCTGCCCTGATAGGGATTTTTCCCAAGGTTTGCGGGCACCTGCATTGGAACATCACGGCGGGCGTCAAAGCTGACTGTTTGTGGTCTGCCAAGTGTCAAAGGTCTGATCGGGGTGCTGCTGCAGCGGTGACGCGGGCGCTATTGCTGCGGCGATCAGTCTCGTGCGCAGCACGCTGCGGCGCTCAGCGTCGTGCGCAGCGTGGACACGCTGTCCCAAGGGTTGCAAGCACTTGTAGAGTGTGTGGCGGCGGCAAGGTCGGGGAAGCAAGGTTTAGCCTGGGTTGGCGTCCGCTGACGGGCTGCCGGTCGGTCGTTCTCTTCCCTGTATTCTGAGTGTGTCTGGCGGCGTGCTGTTGTTTGTACATCCGTATATGCAAAGTACACCATAAACATAGCGTGGTGGTGCCGGCGATTGCCGCTGAGGCTGCCGTCAAATGGTGTGGTGACGTGCGGGGTGTGTGGCGGTCCGGCAGGGGCCTCCGGCTGGCGCAGGGCGGCTCTCCTGGGTACCAGCGCCTGGCGGACGAGGACCCGCAGCTGCGCAATGACCCTGCCGCGCAGTGAGCGGGCCCTGGTCTGTCAGGGTCCTGGGATGCAGGCATGGTGACGGGGGCTTCCTCCTGATACGTTGGCATAGTGGCTGACCCGCTGACTGCAGCGGCGTGTGTGGGCGGCGCGCTAGTGGCAGGAACGGAGAGTGGCTTTTTGGGGTTTGCAGCAGCCCGCACGGGTCGCACCAGGCTGCGGGCGCTCTGCAGCAGGCGAGCAGCGCTACAAACAGTTGCGGCACGCTGTGCTTGGCGCTGCCCGCCATCACCTGCCAAGTGGCGGAGCTGCACGTCTGCGGACGTCAGGAAGCAGGAGAAGTGTGGCAGGGCTGATGCGCCTGCATGCAACTGCGCAGTGTGTCTCGACAAGCAGGCTAGGCGCAATGGGGCCACTTACCAATAGAGGTTGCGCACCCAGAGTGCAAGGAGCAGGGCGGGGTGAATGGACAATCAAGTGCGCCCAAACTTGACAAGGTGCTGATGAGGTGCTGATGGTGTCTGTGTCAAGCTAGTATCCCATCATTCTTTTGGCTGGGGTCAAACCCGTTCTGCCCCGTTTGTAATTGAACAGGAAGTGTCTGTGACGCGCACATCTGACCGTATGGGTGGTACCCCAGTATCTAATATATAGAGACAGGCATGCTAGAACGCCATTGCTCTTTCCTATTGTGCTAGGGAAGTGTGGAGGGAGTGCAAATGGTAGGAAGCAAGTCTCTGGAGCGCGTGTGTCATTGCTTTCTCATGTGATTTTCACATGATGGATGCAGAGGCTGTAAACAGTGTACATGCATGCTGTCCATTGGGTTGAGATGGTCTCACCCACTGTCATGCAGCCTTGCAGTCAGAGTCTTACATGTTCAACATCATTGTGGTAGCCTGGCATGTATCAGTAGAGCTGCTTCTGAGTGTATGCGCACGGCAAAGCTCTGAGGAGCACCGGAGTTGGCAGTCTGCCAAGCTGGTGCATGTATACTGCCTCACAATGTACTCACATGGACAGCACGGCTCCGTATATTGCTGAAACCACCTCCCAGCAGCGCACGCTCAGCTTTGCCAGACCGTACTTGCATTATACCCAGTCAGTTTACCACAATCCGCGCAGATCCTCTCTCACCGTCCAGGCATCAGTGTACTCTGTTCGTTAACTTCGATCACATACAGACATGCTGCCGTCTCGTTAGCACACTGCCCGTAACGTGGCTTTTGCGGGGTCTGCATAGATAGAACACAGCTAGCAGCCATGCAGCTCCGGGGGCTGGCTGACTCTGCACGCGGGCCTGCCTGGCAGTGGCCAGCAGTAGTCAGTGGCGTTCCAGCGCCCATGCTACAGCCTCTATCCAAGGCACCCCCCCGCCAGAGCGCTCCTTGCCGCCACAAGGTGAGTACAAGTGCTCACATGCCTGCTAAGGCTGTGAGGACGCATCGCCAGCACCGCGTGCACTTTGTGTGCCCCGAGGGGGCTACCTAGATGCGCCGGCCTGCGCGTCAGTGGGAGCCACCCAGCCTCTTGCTAGCGCTGCTTCAGCGCCACTGGCCTTTGCCTCGGTACACGCCTGTACCGCGGACTCCTGCAGCTGGTCCCTTTCCTGGCCGCCTGGCTCGCCCGCTCGGTCCCTGGGCTCCTGCCCTTTCCTGGCAACAACGGACAGGTGGTGCTTCGCAGCACACTGTCTCGCCCATGGTCCGTTGCAGTGGACCACCGGCTGAGTCCGTGGTGGTCCACTGGCTGAGTCCGTGGTGGTCCACTGGCTGAGTCGCTCGAGCTGGTGTTCTCGGAAGAAGTCTGCGACAGATGCATTCAAAATTGCTTGCCGGCAACAACCCTCTTTGCCTTGGACTCTGGGGAGAGTCTGGAGAGTCAGTCGCGCAAGGCAGGAGACCGTGTGCAACGGATGCGCCGGTGCTTGAGGCGGGCTGGGTTGCCAGAGCCTGGCGCGACACTGCCATATTAGAGTAGCCAGTGCTGGAATGCCTTGGTGCGCACCTGTATGAAGCGGAAAGCCTTGGACACCAATCGCCACAAGCCCTGTTGTCCATAGTACTAGAACCAGCCACGCGCCTTACTTGCCAGTGCAGTTGCCTGGCGCAACTTGCAAGAACCGTAGCTGCGCGTCACTAGCGCTGCTCACGTAAGAGCAGCGCAGAGAAGGTCACATCCTGCTGACCCGGTGTATTGACGCAGATGCCAGGCCGTTCACGGGCGAGAGCGCAGATGCCACGCTGACGGCAGCCTTCCAGAAGTGCTTCTCGGCCGTGGTCCCGAAAGGGAGCGTGCACGGCGGCGAGCTCGTGCTGGGCAAGCCAGGGCGCCTCGTGCGCTTTGCTTTTGTCGGCACTGGCACCAGCAGTTGATTAGTCCACAGCAGTGTGCCTACCTGGCCCGCGCGCCGCAAACCGGTTTGGTAGCGCGCTCTCAACCGTGGCTGAAGCAAGGGCGACCGCGCAGGAAATCAGCGTTGCTGGACCTGGCTGTCGCAGGCTCCACATCAATGCAGGTCGGCCACCCATGCCGGTCATACCGTTCAAGCGCCCAGCGCCGTTTGCTGCTCCAGGCCATGCGCACTGCCTGCTATGCTGTGCTGGACGTGCCACACCCAGCACAGCGTTGCGGTTGTGAGCGTGGCATGTGCCATGTGCTGCTTGCACACAGGGCGGTGCGGACGATGAGCAAATGTAACCCTGGTTGTTGAGGCCTGGTCTTGGGCCGGCTTATTCGCCTAGGCATGCCTGACCCGTGTCGCAGCGGCCCGGTGCAGGCGCAGGAGCCCACGCGGCCGGACGGCAGGATAGGTGACCGAACGAGCATCGCAGGCACGTTTGTCAGCGTGGGCGCCGCCGAGGAGTGGGCATCCAGGCGCGGCAACGAGGTGCGCGCAGCCCCCTGGGCGCCCACCTCTGCGGTAGCAGCAGCGATTGCCCATTGCCCGCACTTGCCGGCGGGCTGGCGGGTCTGAACCAGATGCGGGCCGTGGTCACCATACCACGCACCCTGCCCACGGACTGGTGGGCATGAACTGGTGGGCATGAGCTGGTACAGGACGCGCGGTTCCAGGCACTGGGCGAGTGCGCCCGAGAAAGGCGCGTTGACAACCCGGCCAGAGTGTGGGCGGCTATGGCATGCCCACGCCCGCCGCTTCCCGCTGCGTGGGTTGCAGCGGCAGGGGTGGCATACGGGTAGCTCACGCAGTGACGCTCGACTCGCCCACGCTCTTGACGCGCGCGCAGACGCGCCTCTGCCTGATGCGCATTGCGGTGAGCGGTGGCAAGACGATTATGGTCAGGCTACAGGGCCGCCATGTAGACGAGTGCCTGCCGCGCCTGCAGGCGCGCACGCCTGCAGGCGCGCGCGCCCGCCTTCACATCGCCGCCATGGCTCTGCATGGGTCGCTGCATGCCGGGAGAGCGTGACCGCCTGTCAGCATGCGGGCCTGTTTGACTAGGGCCGGCATACAGTGTGCGGATCCGCAGTCATCCCGCTGCGGCCCGGGCTGCTGAAATGCACCCACGGATTGCCAGCCCATGGCTCTGGCCGATAAGAGCCTAGGTGAGGCTGTCAGATACATGCGGCCGGCCTAGGCACCAGACAGATTTAGTGAGTGAATGGTGTGCTCACCATTGTCTCATGGGCGACGCCATGACCGGTGTCTTGGTCAAACATGCGAGCCTGAGCGCCCTGGCCCCGCGGGGTGCGCGCAGCTGGTGGACGGGGCCGACCTACCGCAGGTCTTCGTCCAGAATGCGCACATCCGCCTGAACTGGCTGGCCGCTGACGACCAGACAGTCGTCAGCATCGCTGGCGCCGTCGTCGCTGACTCTGAGCAGAGCAGCGAGATCGGCAGCGAGTCATAGGCTGGTGGCTGGCGCGGCAACAGCACCTGCGTTGGAGCGCCGCGGCCGGGCGCCTGGTTTGGCGGCGCCGAGGACTGCCCGTCCGGCGAGCAGCCACACGCCGTGGCGGCGTGTTGAGCAATTATCATGGCTGTTCAAGAATGTGTCCGTGTGCAACCCCTTCAGAGGGCCCGGCGTCATGATCCCTGTGGCGGGGCAGCAATCAGATGGCTTCCTGCTCTGCCGCAGCGGGTCTGCACCACTATGTCAGTGTCTTTGATGCGTCAGACCCACAGCAAGGACTGTCGCATGCACTTTGCCCGCCCGCATGCACAGCTGTTCTCTGCAGGTCCGAGGGGCCTTGATGATGCGCATTAGCTTTGAGCTATCAATTTTGAGCGTGTGCCGGACCCCCTGCGCATGGGCGACATGCGCAGCGCTCCAGGCTGCCTCCTGATCGGCACCTATCTGGCGTCAAGGGCGTAGCATGGACTGTTTGAGCAGTACTGCGCATTCCTTGTAACAGCCTCCCCCGCTCTCAAGTGCGCCAACTGTGTGGCGGTGCGGGCAGCGCTAGGTGTGTGCGGGCAGGACTACTGTCAGAGCATTGTAAGAGCATTGTCAGAGCATTGTAAAAAGCTGTAAATGATCATTGGTCTGTATGTTACCACACAAACAGGGTAACCTTGATGCCTGCTTCTGATGGCAAAGCTCTGAGAAGCACTGGAGAGTGCACTAGAATGCATCAGCTTGCAGTCTCAAGGTGCCTCATAATGTGTTACCATGACAGCATGGCCTTCCGTGTGACCTGCTGAAACCACCTCCCAGCAGCGCACACTCATCTTCGCTAGCCTATACTTGCATTATACCCCGTCAATGGACCACAGCCCTCATCAGTTCCTCACCCATCAGGCATCTGTTCGTCAACTTCTGTTCGTCAACCACATACAGACATGCTGCCGCTCGTTAGCACACTGCCGCTGCAAAGCTCATGTGAACTTCGTAGAGCAAGAGTGGGAAGTACAGCAGCAGATGCTAGACGAGAAAAGAAGCACATGCACGCATCGTCGTCCTCCGCTGTGACACGCAAGGAGACGCGCTGAGGCACACACTCTGAGTGCAAGTACTTGTATATAAAATGGTGGTGGTACTCTGCAACCATGCCCTCTGCCTTGCGCAGAAGGCAAGAGCCCACCATGCCCACAACTAGCAGCCACACAACTTACAGGTGCCAAAAGGTGGTCAGGGCCAGGGACGCATAGCCTGGTTCCCCTGGCCCTAGGGGTAAAAAAGAAATTGAGAATCCTTCTGCATGCGTGGCGCACCCTCGCGCCGCCACAGCAACCGCATCATGGAGTGCAGATCTTGCACCCACACGGCTTGCTTCATGCATTAGGGTGCAATGCGTGCCGCTGCAGCGTACATTGCAGCCGCGCCATGTTTGCATGGTGCTTGTGTCCTACCCTTGCGTCCTACTCTTAAGAAAAGAGCTGTGCAAAGGAAAATGGCAGGGGAAAGGGGGCTGTCTCAGTCAGGCCCCTCCCACTCATACAGGCCCCTCGGCCTCGTGCACAACCTCAACCTAGGAGCCCTGGATGGCGTAGGTGCCCGGCGCAGGCGGCGGCAGCAGGCCGCGGCCGTTGGGGGTGCCGTCGTCGCGGATGGTCGGGATCGCCTCCGAGATGAACTCCTGGCCGGGCACGGTGGCGGGCGTGGGGCCCGTGATCGGCGGCGAGATGGCGCCCAGCGCCGACACCGTCTCCTGCGCGCGCGTGGAAGCCAGGCCGTCAGGCCGCCGCTGGTTCCAGCGCACACCCCCTGCCGCACCTCTGCTGCCCGGCAGCACAGAGCACCCAACATAAGCGTGCGCTCACCTACTCTGTGCCAACCTACACTACCATTGCTGGGGACAAAAACTATAGCACAAGTGTCTTGCTTATAGGCTGGCACACTGCAGAAAGTTTGCTAGAAAGGACTGTGCCAGACAAGTGACATGCTGTGTGGGCTGGCACACAAGCAACATGGCATGCAGCATGGCCATGGGAGCAGTCCCGCATGACGCTCACAGACATAGCCAAATATCAGCGCAGGCGCGCTGTTGGCGAAACAGGCGAAACAGACCTGGCCGGACGAGATGGCGTGCTTGGGGATATCCTCGACGCCCGAGTCGGTCGCGTTGTAGCCCGTGGGCTTGGTGATGACGCCGTTGAGGCCGTTGGGGAAGAACACGCCGATGCCGTTGGGGCTGCCCAGCGTCAGGATGTTGATGTTCTGGCGTCGTGCGCACACGCAGGGCGTCACTTTGTGTGTGCTCACTTTACTTTGTGCTTTGTGCAAGTGCTCACTTCACTTGGTGCGAGTGCTCCCTCACTTCACTTGGTGCATGTGTGCTGCACTGGGATACATATTTGACCTGCGACAAGGGTAGCCAGGCTGCGCATGAATCAATGAACGTGTTGTTGAGCCGGCGCCGTTGCACCACAGGATTGCTTCAGTAGCACAGAGCACGGCACACAAGGCTGCGCATGCGGCGGGCAGCGGCGCACCATCTGGGGCGTGCGCGAGAAGGTGAGGCCGCGGATGTCGGTGGGGACCATGTTGGGGAACTGGTCCGGCACGGCGATGTTGCGCGGGTCGGCCTGCACCAGGCCCTGGTCGTCCAGCTGCGCGCACAAGTAACAATTCAGTGACTGTGGCATGTATGTATATACAAGCCAGCAGCTATGGGACTTGATTTTAACAGCCACTGCGCTTCTATGCCAGGCAGGCAGCTTCACTGATGAGCTCCAATTAGCCCGCAACATCATTGTTAAAGACCTCCAAGGACCGCGTAAAGCACTATACAGGAGGGCAGGTTAACAGCCTGGGCACTGGCAGCACAGATGTCTGGCACCACCGCTACATCTCCTTGAGTCATGCAGCCGCGCCCAAGCATCCACTTGCGCCAGAAAGAAAGCGGCCCTTGGCAGTGCTGTGCCCAACCCGCACCTGGGGCCCGTCCAGGCTGTCGCGCAGCGAGGAGATGCGCGCGAACACCTGCTCCACGGTCTCGCCGAAGGGCGCCACGATGTTGTTGCGGAACTGCCACAGCAGCATGCGCTGCGCGGCCGCACACCGGAGGGAGTCGGGTGCTGGCATGTGAAGAGCGCGTGCACGCAAGCACACGACATCAGCCGCCCGCCATGACCACCAAGCGCAAGTGTTTGCCCGTGCGGCAGCAGCGCTTGACACTGCGCTGCAGAACCATGGCAGGGCCGCAACGTGCATCAGCCGATAAGCGAAACTTCAGGGCCGCACCTCCACCGTAGCTTGCGCGGTTGCGCTGGTCGCCAGGCCGGCGATGCCGTTGGCAATGACAGGGTTGGTCGTCAGCCCAATCAGGCCCTGTCAGCGCGCAGCGCGGGTGAGCACTGGCGATGCCAGGCGCACACGCACCGAGGACCCGTCATGCGCCAGGACGTTGTCTGCACAACTGCACAGCACTGCAGCCGCACTGCCATACCAGCACGAGCACAAAGGCATTACAGGTTATCTAGGCACCGACTGCACTGCCTTTCCTGCTGGTGGCGCAGCTCTTCCAACATCAAGACACGGAGCATGCGGGCCGCCCTTAACAGAGAACAGGGTTCTGGCAACCTGTATGACCCAGGGGAAAACTCCAAGCCAAACAGAATGTGATACAGACCACTCCACATGCAATGCGCACGCGTGCCATGCTTGCTGCGCCAGTTAAATGTTCCATTCAATCAAGCATCTCTGCAGTGCGACGCCCGCGGGCCGGCTGACTGGCGGGCGCGCGCCTTGTTGCCGGTGGCGCCAAGCTCCTCAAGCGTCAAAACGCAGAGCACGTAGGTGAACTCATTCTGAAAGGGGTCTACGCAAGCACACCACGAGCGTGACGATCTTCCTTAAGCCCGAACGGACATACGGCTTGCTGCCGTGAGCAGGTGTGTCCATAGGAAAGCAGGTCAGCACACATACATAAGCACAACTATCTTTCTCTCGCCCAAGCAGACGCCTGGCTTGCTGCCGTGTCCGTCAGAGAGCAGGTCAGGACACACACACGAGCCTGCCACGCTGGAGCTGTGCACACACTCACACGCCTGCACTATTTTGCGCTCTTGCAAAGCTTTGCGCACACGACAGGGCGCACCAAAGGCAGCGCCGTACTTCTGCTGGATGGTCTGGCCCGCGGGCAGGCCATACGCGGCGGCAAAGAATGCGTTGAAGCCGCCGGTAAAGTCCACCAGCGGGCAGGGGTCGCTGCTGCCCGCCTGGCGCGTGAACAGCGCGTGGCCCTGCCGCAGAGCAGAGCGAGTCAGCGACAGCCTCCTAGCTCAACAACCAGTGCACCTGCGACGCTGCCATGCAGGACCCAGCGCGTTCAAGCACAACCGCAACTGGGCTACCCACGTCCGTCTGCAGCACGCCCACTCACACACTTGCTGAAGCGCACAGATGCATGACACAGGTGAAGCCCAGCACGCAAGCACAGTCGAGCCTTCTGCCCGTGTGCGCCCCGCGCGGCGCACCTGCTCATTGAGGGCGACCTCCTCCAGGAACGGGCGCGTGGCCTCGGTCAGGTTGGCCGCCTTTGCGCCGATGGGCGTCGGCCCGCCGAGCTCCAGGTTGTTGATGAACCCGTGGCCAAAGGTGCCCCAGGTGTCAAACAGGCCCTCCAGGCACTCCACGTTGGTCAGGAAGCGGATGATGTCGATGTCGGTGTAGTTCATCTTGGCGGCAATGCCCGCTGCGCGCCGCGCATAGCGTCATATTGCGCCTTCATTTCAGTGTGTCTCTATATGACTTGCAAATCATGCGACAACCTCAACAGCCTGCTCCTCACCCTCACTTTTCTGACAGCACACCTGGTTGCAAACTGTGCGGCACAAGATATCATCACATCACCAAAGCCCTGGAGCGCAGGCCGCCTGACGCCTGCAAAGCTGACAGGGACGCACCCTTGATCTCGTTCTCCTGCACGGAGAGGAGGCTGAGGTTGTAGACGCCGTTGTTGTAGGGGCCGCCAAAGTCAACGGTGCGCAGGTTGCCCAGCGGCAGCAGGTTCTGGCCGGGCGCGTACGGCCCCGACTCCGGGTGCAGGACCTGGTTGGCCTGGCCGAGCACGGTCGGCTGCGACAGGAGGCCCGTGCCGCTCTGCGCGCCGCAAAAGTCCGCAAACTCATAAGCTTGCGCTTGGACAGAGACATACTGTAGCCCCACAGTTATTTCACAGCATGAGAGGTGAGTCCGCCGCAAAAGGCCAAGCCTCAATGGGTGCACACTCTGACTGCGCCATAGCTGCCACGCGTTTGAGCATGAGTAACAGCCGGCTCCGCAGAATACTGATACAAAGACTGAAGGAGCGTGGCACGCGGGCCACACCAGCGCCTGGGCGTCTATGCCAGGGCCCGGCGCCGGCGCAGCCGCGGCCGCGAGCGCGATGCATGCCGCGAGCGCGACGCAGGTGAGCTTCATAGTTACCCTGCGCAAGCGTGATCTCGTTGGACGAGCAGCGCCTGGACGTGGGGATCAGTGCCAACTCACTGAGATCCGTCACAGGCAGCGAGCCCGCCAATGTCTATAATTGGCATGAGACCGGTGGTACCGCCGTGTGCGGCCACCAAGCATACACGCCCGCCGCTTTGCTCACAGCATCACGCATACGAGACGCAGGGGACGTCACGTGGCAAAGGTGCTGGTGAGCGGCTTACACCATGCTCACCCAAAACCACTCCAGCAAGGAGGTACCTTTTTGCCGGAGCAATTGTCTCGAAGCAGATGATCCCTGTTCAGTGTATGCTGCAAGCTCTGTGACGTTCAGCTCAGAGATAACATTCATACGCAACCTCTCAAACGTAAAAGGCCAGGGGTAAACTCATAAGTAAAGGGTCTTGCTCATTACAGTGGCTCGCTGCGCCGCTGTACACGACATCGCCTCTCAACAGTGCATGCTCAGCAAATGATTGCCCCACATGTTTGCCCCACTGGGCAATTGAATGTGGGCCACATTCAATTGCGCACACACTTCCTATCAAATTCTTTGCTCTCTTTCATCACCGCTACCTCATGTAAACTTTCAGAGTTCCGCTGTGGCGCAGGGGAAGACTTCATCTACAAAACATATAACTTGGGAAGGGTGCGCGCAAGTGCACCACCCTCCCCTTTTTAATAAATAGAATAGCGCCCAAGCGTGCACACACGCGCACATACTTGTCGCGACCAAGTCTGATAAGGGACGGGCGAGGCTACAAGCCTGCCTTGTTGCCAAGAACAGGGCGCACAGCTCCACTGCACCCAAAATAGGCATCGGTGCATGCACACATGCACTCGTGGATACATAAAAGGGACCAACGGTGCCACGTGTAGACCGTCCATTGTCCCCGCAAGGCTAAAATAGAATGACACTCGTCTACAAGGGGGCACGAGCTCACGCACCAAAGCGGAAATCATGAGTTATTGCTGCACAGGCTTTGGCAACCAAATGGCTCGCTTCATGTGCAATGTGGCTGCATGCTGCCTAGGCAGATAGGGCAATCGATTTCACTCCCAAATATAACAGAATGAAAAGGGCGCATGGCGATGTTGCAAGAGTGATACGGTTCTTACTGCTAGAATCTGTGTGGCTGCAAGGAAGCGACGATTACACGACGTGACAGCCCGGCTGAGACTACACTGCTTAACAGGGTCCAAGGGGTTGAGATTATGAGCTTGTAGCAGCTCTTCAAGCTTTTAAAAGCTAGTTTGACAGACTTTAAAGCAAAATTGCAACAATCCAGAAGGTCTCGTTACCGCTGCTTTACAAGGGGCCGTCTCATGGCAGTGCATGTTTAGCACATGATCTTCATGTATTCCTCGCACTCATTGCTGCTCAACTAAACCGCACCCACCCCCGACAGAACACGTCAGCACGTTCGTGTTCTGCCCACCAAGTTTTGATCTTGTCAACCTACTCCCGTCACTGCAAGCTCATGCGAACTATGTAGGAGGGGACAGTGCTTCAGCTACATGACAGTGAGGAGGGTGTGTGCGCAATGGCACCACCCTCCCCTCTGCAAAAGGAAAGGTGTGACAGCCGCACCAGAAGGTGTGCACATACGCACACTCGCCACCAACAAGCTAGAGAAGGGGACGGGCGAGGCCACGACCATGCAGTTTGCTAAGCACAGGGCGCAAAGCTCCCCTGCACCCCAAAGAGGCAAGTATTGCACATGCACACATGCACCCATGGGGAAAAAAGTGGTGGTTGGGCCAGTGGTGACGCATGTGGGCTGTCCATCTAAACTATAGGCTAATGAAACCGTCCTCCGCTACATACGCGGCGCTCGCGCAGCCACGGCAACCACATCATGAAGCGTCGCTGCACGGGCGTTGGCATCCCATGTGGCTCTCTTCATGCATGTGGATGCTATGCGGCCGCTGCAACCAGCGCCACAGCCGCAGCTGCCTTTCCTGCCCACTTTCAAAGTGGCCCGAAAAGAAACACCAACAGGGAGCGCAGGCCAGTGCAGTGCTATCAGCGCCGAGCACTGTCACGCCAACCACCGGATGGGTAATTTGCCCGCATACGCAGCACCGCGCTGGGGTTGGGTGCACAGTCACCCACCCATGCAGCCGTAACCCTCTAGGAGCCCTGGATGGCGTAGGTGCCCGGCGCGGGCGGCGGCAGCAGGCCGCGGCCGTTGGGGGTGCCGTCGTCGCGGATGCTGGTGAGCGCCTCGGTGAGGTAGAACTCGCCGGGCACGCTGTCGGGCGTGGGGCCCGTGAGCGGGCCGACGATGGGGCCCAGCGCCGCCACAGACTCCTGCACGCCACAACAGACTGCTGTTGGCACAGGGGGTCATGCGCAGAGGCACAGCCCGCTCTGTGCCACAGACGCTTCTCAAACTCCGAGCAATGAACTTGTGTTTTAAGATGCGTGTGCGCAGCTGAGACCCAGAGCATACATACATTTGGGCAAGCCTGTAGATGTTATTGCATGCTTGCTGCCAGCCCCGTTCGCGCTACACAAGTAGCTGAGAACATACATGGATGCACAGTAGGCGCAACATGCAGGTGCGGGGCGCGCGGCGCGGGCGGGCGCGGGGCGCGCCTGGCCCGACGAGATGGCGTATTTGGGGATGTCCTCGGTGCGGGGGTCGGTCACGTTGAAGCCGAACGGCGAGGTGATGACGCCGTTGAGGCCGTTGGGGAAGAAGCCGCCGATGCCGTTGGGGCTGCCGACCGTCAGGATGTTGATGTGCTGGCGCGCAACACACAGTATGTCAGCCTCGCGCCCAGCAGGCATGCTTAACATTCCAGCATCGCCCTGCAGGCGGCAGCTGCACATGCGGCGGGAAGGGGCGCACCATCTGCGGCGTGCGCGAGAAGGTGAGGCCGCGGATGTCGGTCGGGATCATGTTGGGGAACTGGTCCGGCACGGCGATGTTGCGCGGGTCCGCCTGCACCAGGCCCTGGTCGTCCAGCTGCGCGCGGGACGAGCCCCCATGAGCACACTAAATTCATAGACACATGACTGTCATAGCGGGCGCTCCTTAGGGCACATGCGCGGCTCGCACACACTACACCTCGAGGCAGATGCGCAGGAGGCATTGCCTGCGCAGGCCTTGGCCTTGCACGCAGGCAGGCATGCGCATCACCCAAACCTGCACGTGCTTATAACCCTGCCTGTTTGTCACAGCTCGTCACAGAGGCAGGCACTGCTCCTTGGCACGCGGAGCCTGGCTAGGGGCATGCAATCTTGCCCATGCTGCTCCAGCCAGAGGCGCATGGCACTGGAGGCATGCAGCAGGCTCGCCCTGCTCCTGCCACAGTGGGGGTGCACCTGGGGGCCATCCAGGCTGTCGCGGAAGGCCGACACGCGCGCGAAGACCTGCAGGACCGTCTCGTTGAAGGGCGCCACGATCTGGTACCGCGCATTCCACAGCAGCATGCGCTGCGCGGCCGCGCGCAGGCGGTGAGGCCACGGTGCTCACACCGTGCTGGTAGGACCAGGATCGTGAGCTACAGGACAGTACCCACATCACATTAAATATGCAGCAGCCTGACGGCTTGCCACACCAGGTTTGGATTGCCAGACCGGCCTCTGCACATCCAGCGCATTAAATGGCGCAGCCACACTGCCTACAGCCTGCAAACACGCGTATGCAGTGGGTGCGGGCATGCATGGCCCACCTCCACAGCGGCCTGCCCGGTGGCGCTCGTCGCCAGGCCGGCAATTCCGTTGGCGAGGACAGGGTTGGTCGTGAGAGCGATCGCACCCTACCGCATGCGCATGGTGATGGTTTAGGGGACTTCTGACTTGCTCACATTGGACTGTATCTGCAGCGTCTCTGCATGTGTCTTTCATGTGTTGGCTTGACGCATCTCAGCACAAGCAAATGCATAAAGCAAAGGGCGCGCACCTTGGTGCTGGTGGCGCCGATTTCATCGAGAGCGAGCACACAGAGCGTGAAGGTCCATTCATTTTGAGAGTAGTCTAGGCGCGCACACACACAGTTATGAGGGCTCTGGTCAACCGGCCACTCACAGTACACGACACGCTCATGAGGGCATTGGGCCGCCAGGGCGAAGACTCTCTTCACTGCAGTGTACTATCTGCAGACCCCAGCATCGGGCTGGGGCCCACATAGACAGCTCACCCCACTGTGCATCCGAGCCAATGCATCTGAGCCAAGAGACACACCCACAGCTTGTCGTGTTCCACACCACCAGGAGCAAAGCAGCGGGACAAGCGCAGGTTGGGTGGGCGCTTGGCATCGCGTCAAGGCCCTCCGGGCAACGCACCAAAGGGCGCGCCAAACTGCTGCGCGACGGTCACGCCCGCCGGCAGGCCGTACACGCCCGCGAAGAACGCGTTCCAGCCGGCGTCAAAGTCGACCAGCGGGCACGGGTCGGCGCTGCCGGCCTGGCGCGTGAACAGCACGTGGCCCTGCCCAGCGCCAGCGCACACGTCAGCGGCCGAGATTGCGCACCCAACGCTGCCCTGGAACCAGGCACCAGACCGCCTGTGCAGGGGCAGGCAGACGTGCTCGCCACAAGCTGCAGCACGCTTTGTCAGCATGAATGCTTGCAGCTAGACAGGGACTTCAAGCACAGAAAGGGCTGCTCAAGCCGCTGTGCCGCACACCTGCTCGTTGAGCGCGATCTCCTCCAGGAAGGGGCGCGTGGCCTCGGTCAGGTTGGCGGCGCGCGCGCCGAGCGGCGCCGGCCCGCCCAGCTGCAGGTTGTTGATGAAGCCGTGGCCGAAGACGCCCCAGGTGTCAAACTGCCCCTCCAGGCACTCCACGTTGGTCGCGAAGCGGATGAGGTCGATGTCGGTGAAGTTCTTCTTGGCGGCGATGGCCGCTGCGCAGGGCGCAGCGCCGTGCGTCAACGCCGACTTTGGTGCGCGGCACTGCGGATGGGGTAGCTGGCGCTGTGCTGAATAGGGGCCACAAGTCCACACCAGTGCGGGTTCTGTCTTCCTTAAAACACAGCTGGAAAATGCATACAGTACTCTTTGTGCTACCAAACGCAGCCAGGACACGCTGTCTCAAGTATACAGGAATCTAGGCTGACATTATGATTTGTTTTTCTTTTCCCTGTGTGTATCACAGCCTGCCATGCGCAGCCGCATGCAATACAAAATATGCTGCACATGCTAGGGGCACTTCAGGAACTGGCTTGCAGACTCCAACAAATGCAAAGCTCACGGCAGGGCCGCACCCTGGATCTCAGCCTCCTGCACGTTGAGCAGGCTGAGGTTGTAGGCGCCATTGTTGTAGGGGCCGCCAAAGTCCACGGTGCGCAGGTTGCCGAGCGGGATCAGGTTCTGGCCGGGCGCGTACGGCCCGGCGTTCTTGTGGAAGAACTGGTTGGCCTCGCCCAGGAGCGTCGGCTGCGACAGGACGCCGGTGCCGCTCTGCGCGCAGCGCGCGCCACCGCAATCTTGTTATGTTCTTGTTGCGTTCTTGAAGCGCGCAGTGACACCCTGCACAGCAGGAGGCGAGTGCCGCCTCGCACTCCACAGGTGCATAACCAACACAGCGCCTTCAGCTGCACAGATGCCCAGCTCGCATTTGAAATGCCAAAGACAGGTACGCAGTTTGAGTGAGAGGTGAGCTGGTTCCACTCCACGTAAGGTCAACTGGCTGCACGCTGATAGCCGTACCAGCGCCTGTGCATCAACGCTGGGCGCCGGCGCCTGCGCAGCGGCCGCAAGCGCGACGCATGCGGCGAGCGCAACGCAGGTGAGCTTCATATTGGCCCTGCGCAGGCGTGAGTCCAAGTGAATACTCAATCTATCGGACGACGGCTACCTGAGTAACTGCGATCTGCATTTCTCAAGCGCATGGCCATGTCTATAAGCACGAGTCGATGAGCGTGCTCGAGGTGGCCCGCTCTCTTGGGGCGCTGCACGACGCCCGCCTTGCCCTCTACTATTTGTCTAGAAGGGTCCACCGGCAAGCACAGGAGCAGCTTACAGGGCGCGAGATTAGGCATGCAGTGCAGCACACCTCCGCCTCTTGGAGCTCGTTTGTCGCCTCTTATCTCCAACTCCGATTGCGGCTTTGCTGCAAGAAGTGAAGTGAGAAGCTTTGTGATTCAACTGCAGTTCTTCAAGCACTGTGCCGGTCCTTTCCCGCTCTTCACACGCTCCCCACTCGGACTTTGCTCCTGACTATATCGCCGCTGGTTGGCCACGACGGCCAGCGTTGGCACGTAACTACTCCTTATGACGAAGGATTGTACCATGCCCTGGTTTTGCACCACAAGGCCCCATAAGACTGTGTCTGCTCACAGGGCGCATGTGGTTGCCACTGAAGAGACTTCCATACAAAGGGCTAGGAGTGACATACATTGCACTCAGGAAGTTGCCTGGCTTTCGATACATGGTCAGGCTTGCCGGATAGCGCTGTGCGCGTTGCTTACCATCCAGCGGTCAGCGGCAGCCTCTGAGGCTGCTCGGGCCCTGAACACTATTCAACACCCGAGTCCGGCGCTTCACTGACCCCTCATTAGCAGCAGCAGTATGCAGCTGCACACGCACCTGCACGCTGCTTCAGAGCATGCCCCGCAAAATGCATGCACCTGGAAAACCTGTCACTTCATACATCGCTCAGTGGGCAACTATTCAGGCCCCGGACTGTATCTAGCCCCCTTTGCGGCTGGCTCGCCACAGAGTGGTTGCTGCTCATCGCCCTATCAGCGCGCCGCACATGGAGGCTGCCTTCTCGAACAGAATCAAACATCTGCTCACCATCATAGGCACAATGCAGCGCAGAGCCGTCCTCACAATACTCGGTACACTTTCCTCTGCCCGCATGTTTCATACACTGGAGCATGGTAGTTCAGCAAGACCTACGCAGTGCGTGGACGCACGCCCGTGTCACCGGAATGCATGCACAGCCAGACACGCGGCGCTTGGCTCGAGCGTTCGGCCGGCAAGGGCAGCTGCGCGCAGCACGGGACGCGAGCGCTTGCACCCACTCTATACCGCTGCAAAGCGGAGCCCTGCCACATGTGTATAGAAAGAACCTGCAAAACTGGCATTGATCAATGCACAAACTCACCCAACATCGTCCGCTCACCTCTGGCTGGGCACTGTGGACTGTCCCACAATTGACAGCGAGGCAAAACCAGGGGCTGCATGCTACAGGCACCCTGCCGCACTCAACCAGGGATCAGTGCCGGTGTACCACAGCCAGCGCCGGTTTCCTCTAGCAGCACGTTGTTGTGCTCTGCTTGTGCCTGGAACTATTGGCGAGGGTCGACGCCCTTCCTACACCGAGCCACTTGGTGGCGCATATAGTGCTGTCACACAGCCACACCGACAAATGTGCATGAGCTGTGCCTCCTCCTGCATGCCACTATTCTCAAGTACAGCTGCGGCGCGAAGCTGGGACAAAACGGCCGCGCGCATGCCGGGCTCCCGCACACTCAGCCACACCGGCGAGGGCCACGCTGCTCGCCCGCGCCTGCGGCCGGCGCGCTCTTGAGGCGCAGCTCTCTAGCCCGCGTATAAGACCAGCCAAAAGCGCGCGCCCTGTCGCACCGCCGCGCAGGACGCTGCGGGTCCGCCCAACCCTCACACACCCTCACCCCGCCGCGCCGATCGTGAGGAACAGGTCGTGCTCGCCCGCGGCGCTGAGCGGCCGCAGGCGGCCGGGCGCGCGCGGCGCGCCGGGCTCCAGCGGCTTGCGCCAGAGGTGCAGGAAGAGCGCGCCGGGGCGCGCCGCCGGCGGCTCGGCGCCCAGGTCCGCCAGCGCCTCCACGGGCGCCAGGCTCCAGGCCAGCAGGCTCATGCGGCCCTCGCCGCCCTTCCAGTGCCGCACCTCCACGTACACGCTCGCGCCTGCGGCGCCGGCGCGCGCCGGTGTGAGCCGCATAGCCACGCTACGGACTTCAATCGCGCACACCAGGCGGGTCGGCCGGCACCTCTGCGGCGCATGGCCATGCAGCTGCGGCAGGCCCGCGCGCGCAGCCCGCTCGCGCAGCGCGCACGCCCTGCCAACCACAAGACCACCGCGTGTATGCTACATGCCAGAGCCCTATCAGGGCTTGCTGCACAGGCGGGCCCGCGCACGCATGCACCGGCGGCCTCCCTGGCCAGCGCCTCCACCCAGCGCCTCCATTTAGCAGGCAGCCTGGCGGCCTAGCATGCTGTGCCAGGGCGCAGGAGGCCGCAGCGCGTCTTCTTCCAGCCAAGTGAGCGGTGGCACATTGAGGCCGCACCGCCCGGCAGGTCCTGCAGCGGCGTGCGCAGGACGATCGCGTGGCCGGCCGCGATGCAGCGCTCGGCCTTCTGGAAGTGCCCCGGCGGCGTGTCCTGCGGCGGCTCCAGAAGCCGGCCGGCCGCGTCGCGCAGCGACACCGTGAAGAACGGCCGGTCGAGCGGCTTGCGGTAGGCCACGACCGCCTTGTCGAGCACCAGCCGCAGGCGCCCTGCGCGCGCGGGGCAACGGTCGATTAGGTAGGCTTTACAATAACCTTAACCCTACCCTAGCTCGGGTTGCGCGCGGGGCGGCGGGGTTGCGGCTTACGCGCGCGCGCGCTGGTCCGCGCCGCGCTGCTGCGAGCCGCCAGCGGACGAGAGCGGGCCCAGCCGCTTGCTGCGGAGCGGGCGCCGCCGCATGCGTCCCAGCTGCAGACGGCGTGCGCGCGAGCCGCCCGCGCGCTCAGGCGAAGCCCGCAAGGTCACATCATGCAAGGGCGCCACGCGGCGAGCTGAGCCAGGCCGCAGCGGCGAAGGCGCTGCGGTGTGAGGCAAAGCCTGCAACTGACCTGGCAGCCAACGAGAGGGCAGCGCGGGCGGGGCGGGACGCTGCGGGCGGGCGGGCGCGCACCGCCGGGCTCCGCTCGGCGCGCCGGCAGCAGTGCAAGCTGCGGTACGGACTCACTGCGCGGCACGGGCGCGCCGCGCTGCGGGCCTGGGGCGCCGCCGCCCGGCCCCGCCGCAGGCGCGAGCCCCGGCACGGAGTCGTGGCGCCGCAGCGGCGGCGACGCCGAGCTGCTGGGCGTCGAGGCGGCCGTGGACGGCGACGGCGGGGCCTGGCCGGGCGGGCGCGCGCCGGCGCCGCCGCCGGCCGCCGCCAGCGCCGCCTGGCGCCCGGCATGCCGGGCTTGTGCGCTTGCACCGAAAGAAGAGGGACACGGACAGTGACAGACTCCCAAACTGGGTGCCGCCTGCCGCCTGCTGGGGAGCAGGGCCGGCTCAAAGCGCGAGCGGGAGCGACACGAGCGCAGGAACCAGGCGCGGCTGGCCGCCTGGCGTCGCTGCGGCATGTTCGCTTGCACGCGAAGCCAGGACATGGGACACGCGCCCAGGACAGCACCTCCCACACCTCTCGGCGCACCGCATGCCTCGCGGCAGAGGCCGGCGCTCCCGCAGCGAGCACTAGGTCCCAAGCAGGGTGCGGCGGAGCGCGAGCGCGGGCGCACCAGCGCGTCCTGGAGCGCCCAGCCCCGGTCCAGCAGCTCACCCAGCGCCGGGGCCGCCGCGCCGCCCCCGCCGCCCCCGGCCCGCTCCCAGCCGGGCTCCCAGCCGGGCGCCCCGCCGCCGCCCGCGCCCGCCGCGGCGGAGCCCGCGCCCGGCGCCTGCGCGAGGCCGCCGGGCGCGCCCGGCGCGCCGCCGGCCGCCCGCTCAGCCGGGCGCGGCGGCGGCGAGCCCGCGGCCGGCGGCAACGGCGGCCCGAGGATGCGGGCCAGCTGCGCGGGCGTCAGTGGCGCGCCCGGCAGCGCCAGCCCGCGCCGCACCGCCTTGAGCAGGTACATGAACAGGCAGAACTCGGGCGCGGCGAGCCGGCCGTCGGCGTCGCGGTCGGCCAGGCGCCAGGCGGCGGCAAAGGCGCCGGCCGCGCCCGAGCGCGCGTGCAGGTCGGCCGCCTCGGCCGCGCCGATGCCGCCCAGGCGCCCGTAGCCCTGCGTACCGCGCATGCGGGCATGGGATGAGCACTTGCCTGCCTGACAACCCCGATGCCTACGCTGCCCTGGCTGGCTGGAACAGGCTTAACCTGACGCGCCTGCGTGCGCCGATGGGCGCGCACACTCAGGCCTTTCCTTTCATCCTTTCACGCAGCACCGGCTGTGCGCCCTGTCCGCCGACGAGGCTGCGCAGCATGCTGCACGGGTCTCAATAGACACCCCGCAGAGGCATTCTTCTGGGCAACAATACGCTGCTCCTCAGCCTGGCTTCGGCCAACAACGCTCCACACACATCCAGCACACGATGCCTGAGCCTGCCACGTTTCTGGGAAAGCCAGCGCCCGTCTGTGAAAAGCCTTGCGCCAGGCGCGCGCGCCTTGGCATCATACGCGCGCTGGCACTTGGCGCGGTCGCTGGCGCTCATGGGCGGCCAGGCGGCCACCGCGGCCGCCTCCGAGTCGCTCTGCGCGGGCGCCGCGGGCCCCGGCCACAGCGAGGCCTGCGGCGAGGGCGGGTCCGGCCGTGCGTGTGCCGGCGCGGGCGCAGCGGCCGCGTCGGGCCGCGGCGGTGGCGGCGGCTGGCGCCCTGGGAGCGGCACGCCCGCGGCCGCCGCCGCCTGGCAGGCCGCCGGCTCAGGCGGCGCGGGCGCCTGAGGAAGCGCGCCGGGGCTCTGTGCACGCCCACCTGGATACCCTGGATACCCTATCTGCTGCGCCTGCACTGCAACGTACAGCAGCTCCGCCTCCGCCGCGCTCAGGCTGGGCAGCGAGACCGAGCTGGGCAGCGGCGGCAGCGGCGGCGCCACGGATGCCCCAGAGTCATGCCAGGCAGTGGCGCCGGCAGCCCGGCCGCCGGCCTCGCCCAGGCCGGCCAGCGCCGCCGCCGACGCGCTGCCCCGCAAGGGGCTGCCCGTCGCGAACGGGTTGCCCGACGCGCTCCGCTGCGCAGGCGGCCGGCCGAATGCAGTGTTGGCCCCCGGCCACATGCCGCCCGCCCCATGGTCTGCAAAAGCGTTGGCGGCACTTGCTGCTGGCAACGGCAGCGCCGTGCTGGCGCCCGCCGCACCGAGCGCCTCAGTGTGGGGCCCAGCCGCATGCGCCAGAACGCCCCCGTCCGGCTGGTCGGGCGCGGCGGCCGCCGCGCGCCCCGCGCCGCCGCCAGGGAACGCCACCCAGCTCCCGGGGTCTGGGCCAGGGCCGGACCGTGCGCCGCTGCCCGCCCACGCCAGCGCGTCTGCGCGGCTCATCAGGTCGAGCTCGCTGCCGCTGCCCGGCGGCCGCGCGGCTGCAACCCCGCCGTCAGTGCCATCCCCGCCGCGCGCCTGCACGGGGCCACTGCAGGGCAGAGGCGCCGCGTGCGCCTCCGCCGGGAACGCCGCCCAGGCGGCCAGCGCGGCGTCGACCGCGGCGCCGCCCGACTGTGGCCGCCCC
>JAABUY010001557.1_pt1 | contig 27151 bp, 18 predicted proteins | sample 5560271 | NCBI WGS metagenome assembly JAABUY01 (sample SAMN10711886, study PRJNA513374) | rock metagenome | isolation source: Antarctica rocks | place: Antarctica: Victoria Land, University Valley | reverse complement strand
AACCGGCTCAAGCTCCTGAAGCGGCAGAGTTATGGCCGCGCCAGCCTCGACCTGCTGCGACGACGCGTTCTGCTGGCGGCATGATCCACGCAAAGAGCGGGAGAACCACGAGGACGGGTCAACTTCACCTCCTCGTACACAACCCAACTTTTCACTTGACGACTGACACTCGGGGTAGGCAGCTTCGAGCTAATCTAGACGCCCAACGGCTCTAGCTTAATAGCGATATGACGTCCGTGAGGAGTATCGATCGGTAATCGCAACCCTACTTACGTCCACGGTGCATTTGATATGAAAGGGTATCGGTAAACTGTAGCGAACTCCCTGTGGAGACATTCATGCCACTATGCTTGCCTGAAACGCGCACTTGTCGAGATGCACCTGCACTTCGACTTTTTTGCTTTCCATATGCCGGTGGTGGAGCAGCGGTATTTCGTGGCTGGCAAGCCATGTTGCCGCCAGAACTCGAGGTGTGCATCATCGAACTACCCGGCCGCGGAAGGCGGATTAACGAGCCGCTACTACATTCGATGCCGGCAATCATCTGCGATCTAAAACGGCAGTTGTTGCCGATGCTCGATCGCCCGTTTGCCTTTATCGGTCATAGTCTGGGAGGGCTTGTGGCATTTGAACTCTGTCATATGCTGCAGAATGGTGGCTGGCCACAACCGAGTTGCCTTTTCGCGTCTGCATGCGCGGCGCCACAGGTTGGAGATGTAAGCACGCCGATTCATAATTTGCCAGATGCGGAGTTCCATGCAGCGATCGGAAATCTTGGCGCTACACCAACGGAAATACTAAATAACAAGGCGCTGATGGAGTTCTTTTCGCCGATCGTGCGGGCGGATTTCACGGTCGTGGAGACCTATCAGTATGTGGCGCGATCTCCTCTGGCAACACCGATCTTCGCACTTGTTGGCGACCGCGACAATTTGGTGCCAATTGAGCGTGTGGCCGGATGGGGGGATTGCACCAAGGCCGGCTTCGAAGTTCATGTCATGAGCGGAGACCACTTCATGTTGTTCTCCGGACTGGATGTCGCGCTCGGAATTGTTGTCGAGAAACTGCTTCGGCATCTCACGCCCGCGGCGCAGCCATGCGACACGGACATAAGCCTAGTTGCGGGCGTCCCACCCACCTTGCTGGGGTAAAAATGACCACTTCATCCTACTCTAACGTCGATCAACTCGCCGCTGAAATCTCTACGGAACCACGGTCCACTGTCCCGTTGGATACTGCCGTAATTGGCTGGAACCTTGATCAGATCAGGACATTCGATCCAGGAATGATCGGAGAGATCAATGCAGCATTGATCATTCAGAATATTTATCGTCCGCTGGTTACTTTCGACTATGGCAGTCCACCAAAGATTATTCCGGGTATTGCAAGCAGCTGGTCCCGTTCAGCAGACGGACTGACCCTTGTCTTTAAGCTAACTCCTGGACTGAGATTTCCCTCTGGTAGACTACTGACCTCCGATGACGTAGTATGGTCGTTACGACGTGTGCTGCACCTAGACGGCTTCGGAGCTGTCGCACTGCGGAGCTGGGGATTTGCTGAGTCTGATGCAGCTCGATGTTTTGAAGCGGTAGATCCAGAGACGGTGGTAGTCAGACTTGATAAGCCCTACCCTTCTGACCTTATTCTGTCTGCCGTATTTGCCGGACGTTTAGCCAGCGTGCTGGACAAGCGGGAAGTGGAAAAGCACTCTTTGAACGGCGACTATGGAAGTGAGTGGCTAAAAAGCAACAGCGCTGGGATGGGACCATTCCGGATTACAGGCTGGAATCACAACTGTTCACTGACTCTCGACAGAAATGAAAACTGGACCGGCGGGCCAATGCCGACCATGCGCAGAGTTATTGTCAGGCATATACCTGACCCGGTTGTCCAATGTAGCGAACTGGAACGTGGGAATATCGATGTCGCAATGCTTCTGCGCCCAGAGGACCTTTCGCGGCTTGCGGCTTCCAATCGCGCCAGAGTGATCTCGGTGCTGCAGGCCGGATCAGAGTACCTTGCGCTTAATTTGCAAGATCCGATACTGGGCAGGCCGGAAGTCGTTCAGGCGTTTCGGTGGATGGTCGATTATCAAGGGCTGCGCTCCGGATTATTGAAATACGAAGGCATACCGCGATCTAGCATGGTGCCGCTGAACGCTTTTGGCGCTCTCGGCGAGTTTGACGGTCTACCTTACCGGATGGACCTGGATCGGGCGCGTCAATTGCTGCTGGAAGCCGGTGTGACCCACGGCTTTCGCAGAACAATGCTCCTGGCAGAAGTGTGGCCGGTCCACTTACCACTTGGCAGGCACATCCAAGAAAGCGCGGCCAAGCTTGGGATCGAGATCGACCTAGAGCCTGTCGCGCAAAAAATATTATTCGAGCGCGGTCGCAAGCGCGAGTTCGATATGATGTTGCACGGTTGGGTGTCGGGCTACCCCGACGCGCACGCTATTCTAGCGCGTATGGCTGTAAATCCTGACAATCGCCTGGAGGCGCGCCTGATCTCGTATCCGTCCTGGCGGGTCGGCTTTAAAAGCGAGTGGGTGAACGATATGGCGCAACAAGCCCTAATGGAGTGCGATCCCAACCGACGGCAGACTATGTATCATGCGCTTCAACTTTGGCTCATGCGGTTCGGCCCGAACGTGCATATCTATCAGAATTCGAGGCCCCAGGCACTCGGAACCTGGGTTAGCCAGTTCCACCAAAGTGCCTACCAGATGGGCTTCGATACCATCAAGAAACACCATTGAAGGCGGAAAGACGAGTTATCCGTGAGTCACTTGCGGCTATGGGATGGCGACATGGAATTGAGCCTTCCGAGCGCTGCCAATCGCTCAGCTGATAGCGGGCAGCTGGGGATGCTTCGAACTGACACAAGGGAGACGGTCTGATGCAAGCTCGACAGGACAGCCGCCTAATGGTCTCGAAAATTGAGGGGCCGGATCCGATTGCAATTATCGGCATGTCCGTCCGTGCACCGGGCGTGACAACCATAGAGGAGTTCTGGACCAACTTGGTGGAGGGCAAGGATTTTCTCACCCGACAAGTGGAACGGACAGGTAAACGCACCTTCATAACGGTCGACAGCGAGGTTCCGAACTGGGACTGTTTCGATTCAGATCTATTTAGGTATAGTAATACTGAGTGTAGCCTAATTGACCCCCAGCAGAGAATGATGCTCGAGATGGCCTGGGAAGCCTTCGAGGATGCATCAATTGATGCTAAGCGGTGCACCAGAAATGTCGGAATTTTTGCTGCAACGGCATTCAGTCAATACCACTTGCGCCTAATCGCCGATGAAACGCTATCCTCGAACGCCGGCCTATCACTGCTTGCCGCATACGGTTGCTTGCCCGAGCACGCCGCGATGCGTATCGCTTATAAACTAAATCTACAGGGGCCCGCCCTCAGTATTAATACGGCATGCTCGTCGGGACTGGTCGCCGTCATCCAGGCGGTCGAGACGTTGCGGGCAGGACGCTGCGACATGGCGATTGCCGGCGCCGTCAGCCTAAGCTTTCGTAAACGATACGAGCATATAGAAGGCGGGGTGCATTCAGCCGACGGGTATTGCAGGCCCTTTGATCGCTCCTCGACCGGAACCGTATTCGGACAAGGCGGTGCGGTGTTCTTGCTCAAGCCGCTCGCTGATGCGGTGCGCGACGGTGATCCCGTCTACGCTGCTATTGGGGCGGTGGTGATCAACAACGACGGAAGCCGGAAAGTAGGATATACGGCACCGGGCACAGACGGACAGCGAGACGCAATTGCGAAGCTGCTGCGCGAGGTCTCGGGAGGTGCCGATGCGGTGCAATTCGTCGAGGCGCATGGCACCGGAACGCAAGTAGGCGACCCAATTGAGCTCACAGCATTAACCGAGGCATTTCGGGGTTGCACATCGCGGGTCCGCTCCTGCACGCTTGGATCGATCAAATCGAACATGGGGCATATCGGCGTCGCCTCGGGAGCGATTGGTCTGGCCAAGGGAGCATTAGCAGCTAGGCATTCGACGATCCCACCCACCATTCATTTCAGTCAACCCAATCCGCTTGCTGATCTCGATAACTCGCCATTCTTTGTCAACACTGCTCCATTAGACTGGCCGGTTGGAGATGGTGCGGCAGACCACGCGATCATTTGCGCACTGGGGATTGGCGGCACCAATGCGTACGCGGCCATAAAAAGGGTCCATGCGGCCAGCGGTAGTCGGCGAACCAGTCCACCACAATGGTGGACAGTACCGGTGAGCGCTGCCACACAAGCGGCAGCTACCGAAGTGGTCGGTCGCCTATGCCGGCATTTGGTGGCGCATCCAGAAATCGACTCGCAGGACGTCGCCTGCACGTACCAGACCGGCAGATCTCGGCTGCCTGAACGGGCAGCGGTCCTGCTGGGACCCGATAAGGATCACGAGGTGCTCCGCCTGCCAGAGAAAAGGCGATCCGGACGACCAGTGGTCGCTTTTGCGTTCACTGGTCAGGGTGGAGGGTTTGGTGCTGCCGCTTCCGCCCTGATGCACCAGGTGTCGGAAGTTGGCAGTCGAGTAAGGGACTGCGGGGCCTACTTCAACTCCCGATATGATATCGACGTGCTGCCGATGATACATGGCGGGGAGGCAGCCGGTGAAGGCGTGGATACCAGGCTTGCCCAGGCCAGCCTGTTTGCGTTTGAGTTCAGCATCGCCGCGACCTTAATCGACTGGGACGTAAAGCCAAAGTTACTCGTCGGTCACAGTGTGGGAGAACTCGTGGCTCTTTGCATTAGCGGAGCGCTTCCATTACACGCGGCAATGGATTTGATCGCCAGGCGGGCGGGGCTGATGCATGCGACGCCACGTGGTGCCATGCTCGCTGTAGCCATGGATCTCACTACCTGGAACAGCTCTCGTAGGGCTGGGATTGCGGTAGCCGCCGTCAACGGTACGCAGTCGATAGTGTTGAGCGGCTGTCCAGAGAAGATTTCCAAGCTCGCAACTGAGTTCGCAAAGCGTGGCATTATGGCGAAGCAGCTGATGACTGCTCACGCATTTCATTCCGAAACTCAGCAGCAGGCAGCGGCTGAATTTGCCGATTTCGCTTCGTCGCTGCCGTTTGGCAAGATGGAGCTTCCGGTCGTCTCAACCGTTCGTCCTGGGAGGCTCACGGCTGCCGACCTGCAATCCACCGACTATTGGCGTGACAGCATTGCCGGAACGGTGCATTTTCATTCGGCCTGCTGCAAGATAGTAGATAGCGGCCCTACCCTATTTGTCGAGGTCGGCCCGACACCCACTCTGACCAACATCATCCGCGCTTCGGTCGCAACTGGTGACCTGCCGAGTGATACCACCGCGACTGCTATGATGCGGGAGCGCTCGCATTATCACGACCGAGATTTGGCGCGGCTGTTGGGATGGGGATGGAATTACGGCCTTGAACCGCAGTTTGCGGCTGTCAAATCGATGTCCGATGCGCGCCGGATCCGGATGCCGACTTATCCATTCCAGCGTAAGCGCTATTTTCACGAGGCGAATGAGGATGCGCCCGCAAGATCTTCTGATACTCCTTCCACTCCTGCCATGGCAAAACAGGGGGCAGCCGCAATGGAGGAAGTTGTTGGCGTATTCTCCCGTGTTCTGGGCTATTTGCCTAGCCCGAGCGACTATGACAGATCGTTCTTCGAGCTTGGCGGTGACTCGATGGCCAGCATCGCCTTGACTCAAGGGCTTGCAACGTTGGGTCATCTAATCCCGATGACAGCGTTCCTGTCCAATCCAACGGTGACGGGAGTCGCCGCCTTTTTGCAGCAACAGCAAAGGGAAATTGTCGAGCGGAGCGCCCCGATCGATCTTTCCACTGCCCTTGTTGAGAGATGAGCCGCGCCGATGCGCTGGCAAACACCAAGCGATTTGCCTAGCCGAAGTGGGTGGCTACTTGGTCCGCCTGCCGCGAGTATTATCAACGCCGGCGGCTACGAATTCCGGGTGGCAACGATCTGACGAGGAAAATTCGATGTGGGATGATGACAAAACCGAGTTCACAGTCGTGGTTAATCACGAGGAACAATACTCGATCTGGCCAGTCACGGGGACGTTACCCGAGGGATGGCAGGCTGTTGGAGTGACTGGCCCAAAGCAGACATGCCTCGAGCACATCGCGCGGGTGTGGACTGACATGCGACCGAGAAGTTTGCGTCAAGCGAGTTCTCTCTAAACAACTCTGGCGTCGGGCGCTGCCTGTTAAGTGACTGTTTCATAGCGTGGAGGGAGGTGCCTATGTCAGACTCCAATGTAAGGCTATCGGACCAACACGCCTCTTCGCCCCTGCCCAACGGCGAGTGTGGAACCTCGACCGGTTGGCATCCTCTGTCCGCAAGCCAGAAGCGGATCTGGTTCGCTCAAGCACTACGCCCTGGAGATCCCTTCTTAACGGTGTCTCGGACGCTACGGTTTTTCGGGCGGCCGCGGTTGGACCTCCTGCAAGAGGCCCTGGCCGCACTCGGCGCGCATCACCCGATTTTACGCACCGAGTACCGCGAACAGGGCGGAGAGTTAGCTCAAAGAGTTATCGATCAACCGCTGCTCCCTCACGTCGAAGATTACAGCCACAAGCCGGAACGCTTATCAGCGCGGGTACAAGTGCTGGCAACTTCCTTCCTAGAACTGCACGATGCACCGCCTGTCCGGTTCACCTTAGTGCTCGGCGAGGTCTCAAAATCATTCCTAGTAGTGGCCGCCCACCATGTGTCGATTGATGCGTATTCGATTGAACAAATTGTGCATGAACTCGCAAACCTGTATTCGACCTTTGAGAGTGGCAGCGGGCTTGATCTGCCATCCCTGGTTCACTCGTATCGCGATGCTGTGGCTATCGAAACGAAAGAGGATCACCACCGTTCGCTCGCGTTCTGGGCTGAGCAGCTGGGCAATGTGAGCCAGACTCTCGAGCTTCCGCGCGATCGACCACGTTTACAAAGTCCGTCGTTCCGGACCCTAGCCATCACTTGGGAGGTCGATGACGATTTGGTAGCCCGCCTGAATAGGATGGCCGCAGAAGCTGGCGCTTCCTTGTTCATGGTGTTGCTCGCCGCTTTCGAGCTGCTGCTCTGGCGCTGGACCGGACAAGAGACCTTCGCAGTCGGCATACCCGTGCAGGTCAGGCCGAGAGGCTTCGATCGCGTCGCGGGCTGCTTTGTGAACACAATCGCCGTTCCCGCCAAGATTGCACCGGAAAGCAGCTTCATCGAGCTGATTCAGATCGTGCGGAACCGTATGTTGATGGCATACGAGCATCGAACGTGCCCATTTGATACTCTCGTCCAGGCTGTCGTGCCTCGACATCTGCAGGACCGATCGCGCAATCCGATCTGCCAGGCAGCGCTCAACTTCGTGGTGCAGTCCGAGGCCGAACTGACCTTCGGAGACATCAAAACAGAGCGTTTGCCTCCACCGGACCCGGCGAGTCAGTTCGACGTTTTGCTTAGCTGTTTTCTCTCGGGGCGACACCTGACGTTCCGCTGGCAGTTCGCAAAGGATCTCTTCAATCCGGGCACAGCTCATCGGATGACCGAGCACGCCCAGGTGTTGCTGCAGAAGTTGGTCGAATATCCGCACGCGCCGATCCACGATCATGCAATCCTGACAACTGAAGAACGACAAACCATTGCGCGCTGGACAGCAAAGGCCTTGCCCAGCTGGTCTGAACAACACTGCATTCACACCCTATTCGAACGTCAGGCGGCATTCCGGTCCGACGCCGTGGCCCTCGAATTCGAGGGCCAGCAGACCAGCTACGCTGTGCTGGAACGGAGGGCCAATCAACTTGCACGGCATCTGGGCGAGTTCGGGATCGGTCCGGGGAAGCAGGTGGCAATCCGTTTTGAGCGATCGCCCGAGATGGTGGTCGCCATTATTGCTGTATTGAAGGCGGGTGGAGCATACGTACCGCTGGATCCCCTACATCCACCAGAGCGGCTGGCCTACATGATACGTGACTCCGGGGCAACTGTACTGGTTACGCTGTCCCGACCTGAGTTGAAGCTTGATGTGGTCGGTGTCCAAACAGTATTCTTAGATAGCGAGGCGGCTGTAATTGCCAGGCACGCCGAGTCGGCTCCGGCAGTGACCGTTCAGCCCGATGATCTAGCGTATTGCATGTACACGTCGGGTTCGACTGGTGTCCCAAAAGCGGTCGCGGTAACGCATCACAACGTCACACGCCTCTTCCTGACGACGAAGTCGCTGTTCGACTTTGGTCCCGACAGCATTTCGACGCTGTTTCACTCCTATGCGTTTGACGTCTCCGTCTGGGAGATGTGGAGTGCGTTACTGTATGGCGGCCGGCTAGTCATTGTTCCATATCTGGTTAGCCGATCCCCATCAGAGTTCCTACGACTATTGGCAGAGCGTCAGGTCACCGCCCTCAACCAGACTCCATCAGCGTTTTACCAACTGATTGATGCGGTTGCTAAAGCACCATCCATCGCCGCCAGACTGGCACTGCGCCACATCGTGCTTGCAGGCGAGGCGCTTGACTTCGCGCGCGCTGCACGATGGTACGACTTACTCCCGCAAGCTGGTTCAACGCTCGTAAACATGTATGGCCCCACCGAGATAACCGTATTTGCGACGCACTTTTCACTTATCCCGGAGACTCTTGGTGAGTTGGCCGCGGTTAGCGTGATAGGCACTGCAGTTCCCGATCTCAGCGTCTACATTCTCGATCCTTGGCTGCGTGTGGTACCAGTTGGTGTGCATGGTGAGTTGTATGTGGCCGGGGCCGGCCTGGCGCGAGGCTATCTTAATCGCCCAGACCTGACCGCCGAGCGGTTTGTCCCGAATCCTTTCGGACCTGTCGGCAGCAGGCTGTATCGGACCGGCGACTTGGGCCGCTACCTTCCAAACGGCAAGATTGAGTTTCTCGGGCGGGCAGACCACCAGGTGAAGGTGCGCGGCCACCGGATCGAGCTTGGCGAAATCTCGAGTGCGTTACTTGCCTGTGAGGGTGTGCGGGATGCGTTTGTGCTCTTGGACAATCGATCCGCCAGACAGGAGCGCTTGATCGCTTACGTGGTATCATCCCGGCCTGACGCCAATCCAACATCGACCGAGTTGCGCGATCGGCTAAGGAGACTTCTACCAGGGTATATGCTGCCGTATTCTTATGTTTTTCTCGACGAAATCCCCCTGAACACGAACGGTAAGCTGGATAGGAACGGCCTGCCGAAACCCTCTCCGCAGCCTCATTCGCGAGCGACCCATATCGCTCCGCGTACTCCTATCGAAGCTGCACTCGCAGAGATCTGGCAGGATTTGCTCGAGGTCAGCGAAATCGGTGTACACGATGACTTTTTTGAACTCGGCGGCCATTCACTACTTGCGACGACTTTGATGGGTCGGATCCGTTCCAGCCTTGGCCTTGAAATCCCGATTAGAGTCCTGTTTGAAATTCAAACCATCGCCGGATTGGCCGAACGCATAGCCGAAATCCCTTCGGTCCGGCTCCCTGTTTGGCCAAAAGAAAGGCCAGATGTCATCCCGCTCTCGTACGGGCAGGAGAGCTTGTGGTTTCTGAACAGGCTGGAGGGAGGTATTCCCATATACAACGTCGCGATCGTACGGCGCCTTCTCGGTGTGTTCGAGCCCGCCGCGTTCGAGTTGGCGTTAAACGACGTGGTAGCTCGCCATGAAAGCTTGAGGACAATCTTTCAAGACGGTCCACACGGGGCCTGCCAGCTGGTGCTGCCTCCGGAAGTCGCCCAGGTCCCCGTCACTCGCTTCAACTCCACCGAAGCAGACTTGCCACCTCTGCTTGTGCAGGTGGTTGAGCATAGATTCGACCTGACGCGGGAACTTCCGGTCCGGGCGTCGTTATTCCGATTGGATACCAACCAGCACGCGTTAGTTGTCACTCTGCACCACATCGCCTGCGACGGCTGGTCGCTAGGAACTTTCCAGCGCGATCTTTCAACTGCTTACAATGCTCGGCGGCAGCACCTGGGCGTGGTATGGCCCGAGTTGCCGCTGCAATACGCCGATTTCGCGATTTGGCAACGCGACTGGCTCGGCAGCAATAGCAACCCGGACAGCCGTATCTCACGTCAATTAGCGTATTGGCGGGAAGCGCTCGACGGGATGCAAGAGGAGTTGTGGTTACCGGTCGATCGGCCACGGCCAGCGTTGGCCAGCCATCGTGGCGATCGTGTCGACTGCTCTATCTCAAGCGATTTGCATGCTAAGCTGGTCGACCTCGCGCGCTCGAACCAGGTCAGCTTGTTCATGGTTCTGCATGCAGCTGTAGCCACTCTGCTAACTCGGCTCGGTGCCGGGTCCGACATCGCAATCGGCACTCCAGTAGTCGGACGAAACGATGAGCGGTTGGGAGAACTGATTGGGTTCTTCGTGAACACCTTGGTGCTGCGAACGGACATTTCGGGAAATCCGAGCTTTCAGGACTTACTAGCCCGGGTGCGCATTCAGGACCTGGCCGCGTACGCCAATCAGGATGTGCCGTTCGAACGGCTGGTCGAGATCCTAAAACCGTCCCGTAGTTTAGCAAGGAATCCGCTGTTTCAGGTCATGCTGTCATTGCAGAATGACCCGGATAACCTGCTCTTGCTGGACGGCTTAACTAGTCGTGTCGAGGCAATCCGAGGCGCGCATACCAAGTTCGATCTGACGTTTAGGTTTGCGGAGCGGCGTCAGGTTGACGGCTCGTTGGCAGGGCTCGCCGGCCACCTCGAATTTGCTGAAGAGCTGTTCGATCGAGCGAGTGCGGAAAGCATGACAGCTCGTTTCGAGCGGTTGCTTGTAGCAGCTGCAGCCACACCGTCGATACCAATCTGGGATTTCGAACTGCTGGATCCGGAAGAGCGTAGTGGCCTCCTGGAGCAAGGTGATGGAATGGCATGTCCCCTTCCGTTGGGGACGATCGTCGATCTGTTTGAAGCACAAGCGGTCAATCTATCGGCCATGACCGCGTTGCTGTATAATAATGGAAAGCTAAGTTTCTCGGAACTCAATGAAAAGGCGGATCGCCTGGCATGCGTGCTGAGTGAAGCAAAAGTCGGCCCGGAGGACATTGTCGCGATTGCACTGCCACGCAGTCCGGACCTAGTCGTCGCGATCATAGCAACACTGAAGGCGGGTGCCGCGTATCTACCGTTGGATCCAGACTATCCGCGGGAACGCTTAGACACCATGCTGCATATTGCGGACCCGGTCTGCGTCATTCTCAATACAGACACTTCCCATTTGATAGCCGAAAGTTACCGAACGGTTGCGCTCGACTCGGACGCTGTTCAGCAGAAGCTCGTCCGACTTTCGGCTACCAGGATCGCAGACCGGATTCGGCCGTTGTCGCTGGACAGTGCCGCTTATCTACTGTTCACCTCCGGGTCCACCGGCACTCCAAAAGCTGTGCTGGTTACACATCGGGGGCTGAGTAACTACCTACTGTGGTGCGTAGATACCTACTATCGCGAAGGTGGCTTTGGTTCACCATTACTGCACTCGATCGGCTTCGACAGCGGTATCACGACGCTGTTCGGTCCATTGCTGGCCGGCCTTCCAGTTACGCTGCTACCGGCCAACAACATCGATGAGTTAGTGGCATCATTGTCGAGTCAACCGGCGCCGTACAGCGTTTTGAAGGTCACGCCTTCGCACCTGCGTGCGCTGAACTTGCAACTTCCATATCTGGAAGCATGTAGCGCCCCCAGGGTTCTAATGGTGGGTGGTGACGCGCTGATGCCGAGCGATGTGGCCGAGTGGCAGATGCGTTTTCCCGCCGTTCGGATTGTAAACAGCTATGGGCCGACCGAGGCCACTGTTGCCTGCGCGTCGTTTGAACTGACGGGCTCAGCAGCTCGGTCCACCAGTATCCCAATTGGCACTCCGATCCAAAACACCCAAATCTATATCTTGGATAAAACTATGCGTCCGGCGCCAGTAGGAATTCCTGGCGAAATTTTTGTGGCGGGCGCCGGTTTAGCCCGAGGCTATCTGAGGCGGCCTGACCTAACTGCGGAAAGATTTACTCCCAATCCTTTCGGTCCACCAGGTAGCAGGATGTATCGAACAGGCGACCTAGGCCGTCGCATGCGGACGGGCATCATAGAGTTCATGGGCCGGATCGACCGGCAATTGAAGATCCGCGGAGCCCGAATTGAGCTCGACGAGGTTGAGGATAGCCTGCGGCAATGTGCAGGAGTTGCTGGCGCAGCAGTTACCGCGCCCTTAAGTCTCGATGGGATAGAGCGGCAGCTGGTCGCTTACGTTGCGCCACGTGCGGGTGCAACGTTAGATGCAGAGGAGGTGCGAGTGGCCCTGCGGCGGCGATTGCCCGGCCACATGGTCCCTGACTTCTGCGTCGTCCTGCAATATTTGCCGCTCAACGCGAATGGAAAGGTGGACTACCGTGCGTTGCCTGCGCCGCCTCGGTTAGCGACGTTGGGCCGCGCGCCACGAACACCGCAGGAAGAGGTGCTGGCTAGGCTATTCGCAGAGGTACTCGACTTAGACCACGTCGGCATCGACGATGACTTTTTTGGGTTGGGCGGTCACTCGATTGGTGCCATTCGCCTCATCAGCCGGGTCCGTACTACACTTGATATCGAGCTGCCGATCCGAGCCCTGTTTGAGGCGCCCTCGATTAGCGAGTTGGCCCGACGGATCGCCGACCAGGATGGGGTGCGAACGCCACTTCGACCAATGCAGCGCGTGGTGCCGGCACCGCTGTCGTTCGCGCAGGAGCGCTTGTGGTTCTTGCAGCGGCTAATTGGCACCAAGCCTGTCTACAACATACCAATCTGCCTGCGCATCCGGGGTTGTCTCGACACGCCTGCGCTAACTTTGGCTACCAGCGACGTGATAATCCGTCACGAGAGCCTACGGACGCTGTTTCCGGAGACCGATGGCATGCCTAGTCAGATGGTTGTGGATTCGGACGCTGCCCGAATGGTGATTGCCGTCGAGGACGTCAGCACAGCAGAGCTGGACGAGCGTATGGCTGACGCAACAGCATATTGTTTCCAGCTGACCAGCGAACTCCCGTTTCGAGGTTGGCTTTTTCGAACTGGCGAGCAGGACCATGTTTTGGTGCTTCTCCTTCACCATATGGTCAGCGACGCATGGTCACGCGCCCCACTGCTGCGCGATTTATCAACTGCATATTCGGCGCGTGCGCAGGGAAGGGTGCCTATCTGGGCGCCGCTTGACACGCAGTATATCGATTACGCGCTGTGGCAGCGCGAGGTGCTCGGGAGCGACGCCGATCCCAAAAGTGTGATGAGCCGCCAACTTGCCTACTGGAGCAACGCTCTCGAGGGCCTGCCGGCGCAGCTGAACTTGCCGCTTGATCGGCCTAGACCGGCCGTCGCAAGCTATCAAGGAAATGCTGTGAGGTTCAGCATTGATGCCGGTCTGCACAGACGCTTGCTGGCGCGTGCTGCCACGGCGCGCGCTAGCCTCTTTATGTGCATACAAGCCTGCATCGCCGTTCTACTAAGCCGCCTAGGCTGTGGCGACGATATTCCGCTCGGCGCACCGGTGGCCAACCGACTAGATGATGCGCTCGACCAAGCCATCGGACTTTACATGAACACCCTTGTCTTCCGCATAGACACGAGCGGCGACCCGGACTTTGACACCCTCCTAGCTCGCACACGGGAGACAGCCCTCAATGCGTTTACAAACCAGGATTTGCCATTCGACCGTCTCGTCGAGCTGCTGACACCCACTCGTTCAACTGCCTATCACCCCTTATTCCAAGTGATGGTGGCATTTCAGACAATCCCCGATTGTGAACAAGTGTTTGCTAACTTAAAAACAGAAATGATTACGGTCGATTCAGCAACCTCTAAGTTCGATCTGTCATTCGGGGTTCGAGAGCACCGCGGCATCGATGGTTGCACGAACGGGATCGACGTAAGGATTGAGTACTCGACCGATCTGTTCGAGCGGAAAACCGTCGAGGACATGAGCTATCGGCTGCGGCAGGTTCTCGAATTCGTGGGCTCTGGTGCACAGGTGCCAATCAGCCAGACGAACATCTTCCTTCCTAACGAGCGCCCGACCTTGTGGCAGGCCTGCCACGGCAGCGATTTCGAACTCCTGGACACAATCGTTCCCACAATGTTTGAGCGGCAGGTTGCCCTCGTACCAAACGACGTGGCACTGCTGTTTCATAGCGAGCGGCTCAGTTACGGCGTCTTGAACGGTCGCGCGAACCAATTGGCTCGCTGGTTGATTGAGCGACACATTGGGCCGGAGGATGTGGTCGCCGTAGCGCTACCCCGCTCCATTGAGCTCGTCGTTGCCATCCTGGGCATTCTCAAGGCAGGGGCGGCTTACATGCCACTCGACCCCGACTACCCGCGCACGCGGCTAGAGTTCATGCTGGAAAATGCGACACCTGCTCTGGTGCTGACCACAATCGAAGCTTCGACGCACATGCCGGCAACCACAGCGACTGTAGCTTTCGATGATCCAGGACTCATGAGCATACTTGCCTGCTGCAGCACCGACAACATAAAGGATAATGAGCGTGTGCGCCACCTCGGAGGGGCTAGTCCCGCCTACGTCGTTTATACCTCCGGATCGACTGGCCAGCCTAAGGGAGTTGTCGGCCTACATCTAGGCTTAGTGAACCGGCTTTCGTGGGCGGCTTGGGCATACCCTTATCAAACCGGGAAACCAGTACTCGCAAGAACATCGCTGAGTTGGATAGATGGCTCAACCGAGTTGCTTGGCCCTCTTTTGCACGGCGCTACCGTGCTTATCGCCGATGGCACTACCAGTCGCGATCCGGCGCAACTGGCAGCACTAATCGCTAGTTATCAAGTGGAGCGCGTTACTTCAGTCCCAAGCTTACTGCCGATGTTGCTCAATCGAGGGGGTTCAGGTTTACTCCGGTCCTGCCAGACATGGATCGTTGCCGGCGACGTGCTGATGAATAGCCATGTCGTGCAACTGCGAGAAACGTGCCCAGAGGCCGCGATAGTAAACCTGTTCGGTTGTTCGGAGGCTTCGGGTGACAGCCTATTTTCCGAATGCGAGCCGGGATGGACGCCAATCGGCAGGCCAATCTGGAACACGCAGGTCTATGTCCTAGACGCACATTTGAACTTGCTGACCATAGGAGTGATCGGCGAGTTGTACATCGCCGGTGCGGGTCTAGCGCGCGGCTACCTGGGACGACCCTCATTGACCGCAGAGCGGTTCGTGCCGGATCCATTTAGCCCGGCGGGCGGTCGTATGTACCGAACAGGCGACCGTGTCGTTCTTAGAACCGATGGGAGTATCCACTACGTCGGGCGCAGTGACAATCAGGTGAAGATCCGCGGGATGCGCCTGGAGTTGACCGAGGTAGAACATGCGCTCCGACGCTGCCCCGGTGTTACCGATTGCGCGGTGACACCCTGGCACTCGTCGGCAGGCGCCGATGCGTTAATTGCCTATATTACATTGGAACAAGGAGTTGAGCAAGATCTTGGGCAGGTGCGCACGTTTCTCCAAGGGTCGCTTCCCGCCTACATGATTCCTAACCGGTTTGTCGTGCTCAACGAGATCCCGAAAGGCGTTACTGGTAAGGTCGATCGTCGCGCACTGCCCAGCATGGGTCCAGATCGGCCTGGGTTACCCAATCGCTCGATCGAACCAACTTCGGATGTTGAAGCGCGGATCGTTGGAATATGGCAGGAAATACTCCAAATTGCAGGAGTAGGACCTGAGGACACATTCTTCGATCTCGGCGGCAACTCGCTTTCGCTGGTCCGTGTACAGTGGCGGATTGAACAGGATCTCAGCGTTTCGCTAACGCTGGTCGACCTATTCCGGTTTACCACCGTGCGTGCCCTTGCAGAGCGCATCGGTTCCGTCGAAAACCAGGGATGATTGTGCATCAGATGTCGGAAAACACCAGTGCGAGTCTCGACCGTGCGAAATCTGCCTCTGTCATCATTCCATGGATTGTGGGATTGGCCCTATTTATGCAGATGCTCGACTCCACGATAGTTATAACTGCATTGCCCAGTATGGCGCAGTCGCTGGCGCAAAGCCCTGCAAGACTGAATTTCGTGGTGACGGCCTACCTGATAGGTGTAGCTGTATGCCTGCCTACTAGTGGTTGGATTGCGGATAGGTTCGGAACTCGCAAGGTGTTCGTCGGTGCAATCGGGGTGTTTGTAGTCAGTTCTGGCTGGTGCGGGGCAGCCAGCACACTGCCTGAGCTTGTCGCGGCTCGGTTTCTGCAGGGGATGGGCGGAGCGATGATGGTCCCGATCGGACGGCTGATCATGGTGAAGGCGCTGCCCCAGGATACCCTAGTGCGCGCAATGGCGATTGCCGGTGCGCCAGGCATCCTCGGCTCGCTCCTTGGCCCCCCGGCAGGCGGCTTCATCGTTACCTATGTTTCCTGGCGATGGATATTTCTTATCAACTTACCATTAGGTTTCGTAATCATCGCACTTGCGCTCTTTCTGATGCGGGATCTGCGGGAGCAGGCCGTGCCTCCGTTCGATCTGCGCGGCTTTGTGCTCACGGGAGTGGGGTTGTCCAGCTTGGTGGTTGGTTTAGAAATGATTAGCCGCGGTGGCGAGTTTGGGTACATAGGGATTGCAGTGAGCGGTCTCAGTGCCATGTGCTGGATCGCTTTCGCTCGCCATTCCCGGCTCACGGCATCACCGCTTCTCGACCTGAGCCTGCTCCATCTTCGAACGTTCGCGACCGCGACCCTGGGCAGTATAGTGTGTAGGGTGGCAGTTGGCGGAACACCGTTCCTGCTTGCGCTTCTACTCCAGGTTGGATTCGGCTTTAGCCCTTTCGAGGCAGGGTCACTTATCTTTGCGAGTGCTGCCGGGTCGTTAGTAAGCAAGCCTTTGCTGCAACCGATCACGCGGCGGTTAGGATTCCGCACCACTCTGCTAATTACAACTCCGGCAAATAGCCTGTTACTGTATTGGTACAGCCTGATGACCGTACAGACCCCACATTGGCTGATCGTGATCGGGTTTGGCGTTGGAGGCTTTCTGCTGTCAGTACTATTTACTTGTATTGACACACTTGTCTACACTGAAGTTCCAGCGGCGAGGGCTGCACAGGCGACAGCCCTCGCCAGCACCATCCTGCAGATATCGCTCAGCCTAGGGGTGACAACTGCCGCCCTGCTTTTGAATGGGGTCTTGCTGTTACACCGGCGAGCAGACGTGAGCGCCTCCGACGTCTCGAACGTTCTAATGATTTTGGCCATACTCCCGCTACTTGCGGTGCCGGCATTTGCGAAGCTGCATGGTTCGAGCAGTTCTTCGCTTACCGGCGAGCGTCGGAAGTAGGTGACGCTGATGTGGAGATCACGAGAATGAGCGGGCACGGAGCTGATCGCGTGCGCATGGAAGATGGCGAACATTCGGGGATAGGCGGGTGCACCGATGTCGTTTTGCCAGATACTGACCTTGTTATACGCGCGGCCCTCCTCCAAGGCGGTGCGCTGGCAGATTTGCGTCGGCCGATTTTCCTGGAACCGCTGTCCACGGTGGTAACAGACTTCGAGCATGCGGTAGAACTCTGGCCGACGAGCGATGCCATCACGTCCCAGGGTGAACGCATGTCGTACAAGGACTGCGACCGCGCTTCGCGGTGGCTTGCGGGGCTGCTGCGAGAACGTGTCCCGTGTCATAGTCCGGCAATCGCGATATACGGTCGTGCCGCGGCTGCCTGCCTCGTTGCCTGTTTCGGCGTGCTTCGCGCTGGCAGTCGATTACTGCTAATCGATGCCCGGCTGCCTTTGGAACGCTGCCAGACAATTATTCGGGACTGCGGCGCCACTGGGGTAATCGTGATTGGTGACGATGACGCTTTACGCGCCGCTAAGTCCCTTCCCGCTCCGCTGATCGTTCACCTCGGTGGCAGTTGCATGGACTGGGAATTGTCGGAAACCTTCGTAGAAATTGAGTCGTGCCGGCCGTCACCGACCGATGCTGCTTACATTGTGTTCACGTCCGGCAGCACCGGACGACCAAAAGGCATTGAAGGAAACCACGGTAGCCTGCGGCATCTCGTGCATTGGCAACGCACCCGCTTCGGAATTGGACCAGGAGACCGCATTGGGCAGGTAACTGGCTTGTCTTCCGATGTAATCCTCCGGGAAGCGTTCATGGCTCTGACCAGCGGTGCGTGCTTATACATCCCGCCAGCAGGCACGACCCTTGAGGGAGCCAGACTGTTCGCGTGGCTTGAAACCGAGCAAGTTACAGCGCTGCATGCGGTCCCAAGCCTGGCACGGTTCTGGCTCAAGCCTGGCACGGTTCTGGCTGAGGTACAAGCGCGCGTGCCAGTGCTCGGCCCCTCTCCGCTATACTTTTTTTGCAGGAAATTCGCTTACGACGTCGCTGGTGCACGACTGGAGACAAGCGTTCCAAGTACCTCCAGTCGTCATCAACTTCTACGGCCCCACCGAGACCACCCTTGCTAAGTGCTTTCATATTGTGCCACAAGATCTGGCGGACGTTGGCCTGCTGCCGGTTGGAGTGCCGATTCCGGGAGCTGAAGTGTATCTGCTCACCCCGAGCGATGAGACTTTTGAACTTGGCTGCACGGGGGAGATCGCGATCCGTACGCCATACCGGACGAACGGTTACATCAATGACCGTGCGGCAGAGAGTCGAGCGTTCGTTCCCAACCCCAGCAGCCAAGATCGATGCGACATGCTCTACCGCACCGGCGACCTTGGTTTTGTGAACAGTCGTGGATTGCTGGTGCTGCGAGGCAGGATTGACCGCCAAGTTAAAATCCGTGGTGTGCGGGTCGAACCTGACGAGGTTGCTACGATACTTACACGGCATCCGGCAGTTGGTGCTGCAGTGGTGGTGAGCCGGCGAACCGGAACAGGGGAGGTTGAACTCGTTTGTTACTGGTGCCCTCGGGAGGCGGGTGACCCCGTTAGCAAGCCGGGTTCAATAGAATTGCGTGCCTATCTCCGCAGCAAGCTGGTCCAAGAGATGATCCCTGGCCGGTTCGTCGAACTTGCGGAGATGCCACTTGGCAGCAACGGCAAAGTTGATCTTCGCGCACTTTCTGAATACTTATGAACTGAATCCGACGACGAAAATGAGTCATCACAGATAACCTTCGAATGCGAGTGAGCCATGGGTCGACGGTTAATCGATATTTCAGTATCACTAATGGCTGGAATTGCCAGCGATCCCCGAGGAATGTTGCCGGAAATCGTCTACCTGAACCACCATCAGACAGCACCCAAGATGGCCGAGTACATGGGCGTGCAAGTAAGTGATTTCCCGGACGGCGAATATGCTGCGCTCGAACGCACGTCCATTAGCACCCATAACGGAACGCATCTTGATGCTCCCTGGCATTATGCCTCATCCATGAATCAGGCTGTAAAGCCAGGTGGTGAGCCTGCGTTAACAATAGATGAAGTGCCGCTCGAGTGGTGCTTCCAGCCAGGAGTTAAGCTGGATTTCCGGCATGTCCCAGACGGCACAATTATAACCCCGGCCGATGTCGAGGCCGAACTGAAGCGCATCGGCCACGATCTCCAGTCATTGGAGATCGTGTTGGTTAATACCCGCGCCGGGATGCGGTACGGGCAGGAAGACTATGTGGAGTCCGGTTGTGGCATGGGCCAAGCGGCTACTCTTTGGTTATTGGAACGTGGGGTGAGACTGGTCGGGACGGACGCGTGGAGTTGGGACGCACCGTTCAGCATCACTCGGCGGCGTGTCGCCGAGACTGGCAACACCGGATTGATATGGGAGGGACATCGAGCGGGCCGCCAAATCGGCTACTCGCATTTGGAGAAGCTGCACAATCTTGAGCAGCTGCCATCGGACGGTTTCGAGGTTATCTGCTTTCCGGTCAAGGTGCATCGAGGCTCGGCGGGGTGGACGCGAGCTGTCGCAATGATTTCGGAATAGCGAGCTGTGCGGCGCTGCCCGCAGCACCTCTATATCGACTGCACGTCGGGGCCTTGTCAGGTTGCTGATTAAGGTGACCCTCAAGAGGTTTGGCTGATCGTGCCTCACGCGGCGATGACGCCGGCCACCTCGCGCCAGGTGCGGAGGGCCGCCTCGCGTGCGGCACGGTGCTGGTCGGTGGTGAGGCGATGGCGGCGGAGCTGAAAGTGGTTGTGGATGCGGCTATGGACGGACAGGAAGCGCTGGGCATGACGGGCTGACTTGAACCGCTGCATTTGCCTTTCTCGTCGTCGCATCGGCTGGTGCGATACCTCGGCTTGGTTGTTCAGGTATCGGCTCTGCCGGTGCTCCGTGTGGGGCAGGATCTCGCGCTTTGCGGCCGCGTAGCTCCTGAGCTTGTCCGTGACGATCACCCTTGGCGCATACTGCAGCCTGCGCAACAGCTTGCGAAAGAAGCGCTTGGCTGCATGGGCATTGCGCCGGCTCTGAACCAGGATGTCGAGCACGTGCCCGTTCTGATCCACGGCGCGCCAAAGGTAATGCATCTTGCCGCGGACGCGCAGGAACACCTCGTCGAGGAACCATTTGTCGCCCGGCCTTGGCCTGCGCCGCTTCAGCGCGTTGGCGAACTGCCGGCCGAAGCGCAGGCCCCACTCGCGGACGGTCTCGTAGCTGACCACGACCCCGCGCGCGGCGAGAATGGTCTCGACGTCGCGCAGGCTGAGGCTGAAGCAGTGATAGAGCCACACCGCGTGCTCGATCACCTCAGCCGGGAAGCGGAAGCCGCGATACGGGCTGGCCCTGTTCGTCATTTGGAGCAGGCTGCCATGACCAGCCCCATACCGCCAACCTGACAAGGCCCGTTCCGATGATGTCGAAGGCGACCACCTTTGGCCGCCTCGGCCGTATCCATCCGGCGAGTAGCGCCTGGCATATCTGACTGAGCCTGGTGATCTTAGGTGCGCTCGTACGAGTGCTGTTAAGATCGGAGGCGGTTGGGGATGGAGATCATCACCGGGGTTGAACGGCGTCGCCGTATCCGTCCGGCGAGGGCCGCGGTTCAGGTTGATTGCTTGCGCCTGGCGGGCGGTTTGCGCGTCCACGCCTTGGCGAGTGCCGCGACATCGTCGGTAAGCGCCTCGACGTCGACGGCTTTGGGATCGAACGGCTCGCCGGCCCATTCCTTCATCTCGGCATGGTTCTCGTGCGCAGGGTCGGCGATGGCGTCCAGGAACTCGCCGTAGCCCCAGGGGCCGCCGACGTCTTCGGGCGGACAGCGTCCGCTGGCGTCGAGCAGAACCGGGTAGGCCGTGCCGGGCACCGCATCGGCGATGCGTTCGACCTTGACCGCATGCTCCCAGCCGTCGCCGAAGTCGTAAAGGTGTTTGATTGTCTTGATGCCGACATCTTCGAGCACCTCGACGAGGCGGGCCTTCTTGGCGTCGAGCGGGCCATCACCGAAGTCGGGGTCCGGCAGGCCCCAGCCGACATCCCGGGCCTTGATTTCGTAAAGATGGCTGTTGGTCCAGCCCATGGCGGCTTGCAGCACCAGGTGCAGGCGATCGAGCCGGATCGCGAGCGGCACCTCGACCCGGCGCCGCACCGGGGGTTTCACGTCGTCGAGGGTGACAAGCAGGCGGGCAATGCTGGCGGCGGTCATGCCGCCAGGTTACGGCGCTTCAGTTCCCGCGCCCAGTTCCACGGCAGCAGCTCGTGCAGGCATGACGCGGGATGGCCGGCGATCCGGCGCAGCACGTCGGCAAGCCAGGCGCGCGGGTCGACGTCGTTTAGCTTGGCCGTGATGATCAAGGAATACATGGCCGCAGCGCGGTCGCCGCCGCGATCCGAGACGTTTTCATTATGCTGCTGTCCTTGCTGTTGAGAACGATTGAGTTCTGGTTGATGGCAGGACGGTGCCCGACGAGCATGGTGAGAGTCGCCATTCCCAATGCCTCGATCCCGTCTGGACCCGGTAGGCGTGGAACTCCCCTTTGCGAACTCGCTCCCAAACCGAAGCAGTCGGGCTTGCGTTCCGGCTCGCGACATCGCGGACCCGTTCCATTCCAGCCGGATCGGCCTGCCCGCTGAGCCGCTCGACGTCGCCGGGATCAAGCCTGATCCACAGTTTGGCCGCTTCGCTGCTTTGGTCGCAAGCCAGGACGCCGCGGTGAGCCCAGATCCGGAGAGCCCCCAGCGTGATGCCGAGTTGCCGCGCCGCCACTTTCGCCGGCACGAACCCATCGGCCCGCACGACGACACCCCGGGTATGGGTCGGACAAGCCGTGGGGATGCGGTGCTGTTGCCGCATGGACGCGACCCGGCCGCGGGTCCAGGGTTTGCCGTGGCGGCTGAGCAGGCCTTGGTTCGTCAGCGCGGCCGCGACCTGGTGATCGGGCATCCGGGTGGCCAAGTCACGGATCGCCTCGAGCACGCGGGCGTCCGTGCGCAAGCGCAAGGCAGAGCTGGGGCTGCCCGTCCAGTATGTGGTGCAGGCACCCCCGCTCCAGAGAACCAAGATGTCTGCGCCGCTCCGGCCTTCCTTCACCGTTACTGTAACGCTTGCAATGGCCAAGCGGAGCAGGCGCTTGCGGTCCACCGGCGTCGTGGTGTCCGCCTCCCACAAGGCTGGCAGGTCCGATGCAAGCCGGCGGACGTCCTCCGCCTCCACGGCGTCCAGCGGCCGCAGCTCGGTGAGGAGCAGGCGCTCGTAGTCCTGCTGCAGCCGTTCGGCCTCGGCCAGCGCCGTTTCCCAGCGCCGCTCCAGCTCGCGGGCGACCAGGCGGTTGTCGGGGTCGACCGCATCATATTGCCGCTGGGCCAGCCGCGCCTCGTAGCGGGCGCGCTCGAGACGGAGCTGCCACTGCCGGCCCACGCCCCGCCGCTCCTGCTCCAGTTGCCGCAACGCAGCGAGTGTGGCCTCCAGCCCAGCCGGGCGCACCGCTTCAAGGAACGCTTCGACGACCACGTTTTCGATGCCAGCGGCGACAAACGACTGGCACATGGCCTCGGCGTGGTGGGTTTGGGCATACCGGCACTCGTAGCGCGGCTGCTGACGGCCGTAGCTGACCCCCATCTGACGACCGCACCGACCGCAATGCACCAGCCCTTGCAGCAATGCTGCTCCTGTGCGGGCGGCGCCCCGGCCCTTGGCTTCGAAGTTGTAGCGATTGGCCTTGAGCTTGACGCGGTTGGCCAGGAACGTGTCGTAGGCGATGTAGGGGGGATAGACGTCCTGGACGACGATGGCCCATTCCTCCGGCGGCAGACGGCGCTCGGTCAGGGTAGGCGGATTGCCCGCTGCCATTTCCTGGCGGCTCCGCCCATACACGAACGCGCCGGCGTAAACCGGGCTGTTGAGCATGCGATTGACCATGCCGTAGGCCGGGCGCACCCACACCGCCTGGCCCATCTCGGGGCCAGCCTGGACGATGCGCGGGAACTTGAGGCCGTTGCCGGCGAAGTGGCGCAGCACCGCACGGGCGTTGCCCAGGACGGCAAACCGCTCGAACACCATCGCGACCGCGAGCCGCACGGCGTCGTCCGGGTCCTGCACGACTGCACCGTCTGGCCGGCGGCGATAGCCGACTGGCAGCGCCACCGCCAGCTCGCCTCGCTGGGCCTTGTTGATCAGTGCGCCGTGCATGCGGGCCTGGAGCACGTGCAGCTCCGCGGCGAACAAGGTGCCCTTGACGCCCAAGAGGAGCCGGTCGTTCGGGTTCTGAACGTCGTACACCCCGTCCTCGTCCGCGATCAGAGTGCGGAACACCGCGCAGAGCTCGATGACCTTGTGCCAGTCGCTGTTCAGGCGCGACAAGCGCGACACCTCGGTCACCAGCACGATGCCGACCTCGCCCATGCCGATCGAGGTGACCAGGCGCTGGAACCCGGCGCGGTTCTGGCTGCTCGCGCCGGACATCCCGAGGTCGTCGTCGATGACGCGCACGGCCGTCTCCGGCCAGCCCATCTGCCGGGCACGCAACGCCAGATCATACTGGCGGCGGGTGCTTTCCTGGTTGTTCTGGAGCTGCTGCGGCGTGGACTGGCGGACGTAGACGACAGCGAGCAGGCGCAGGTGCCGGGCCTCCACCTTGGGAGAGATGGCCGTCATGGCTTGATGCTCCGCCCTCTTGGTCGCGCGTCGCTCGTCGCAGCATCAGCTCGGCCCAAAGCTGCGTCATCGCAGCTTGCGCCTCGGCAGGCAGTCGCTTCCAGATCCTGGTCGCAGGAGATGACATGGCTGGTCTCCGCTGACGGCGACCTGCCATGCTCGCGGACCCACCGGACCAAGGCCCGCAAACTGCTGGGCGAGAACAACAAGGCTGGCACGGCCGACCCTCCGTCGATGAGGTCCTCGGTCCAGGAGCTCGGCATCCGCTCTCGGCGGTCGTCCGGCAACTCAACAATCAGATAGGGGCAACCCTCGCGTACAACGCGCCGTTTTGCTCGGACGACTTGGCCACGCTCCGGATGGCCAGCATGGCTGATCCTGACCCAATCAGTCTGTTCGCGATGATCAGCAGCATTATACTGCCGGCTTGTCGGAGCCGGCGAACAGCCACGCTTTTCTTCCGAGGGCGACACCGCGCAGTGCGCGCTCGGCGGCATTGTTCGTCAGGCAAATGCGTCCGTCGCCGAGGAACCGGCTGAACGTGTCCCAGCGCCTCAGCATGTAGTCCATCGCCTTGGCCACCTCGGCGTGGCGCGACATTTTGCCGCGGGCAGCACGCATCCAAGTCTCGAGGTCGGCCACCAGCGGCGCCACGTGGCTTTGGCGCACCGCGAGGCGCTGCTCGGCCGGCAGGCCGTTGACGCCGCGCTCGACGTCGAAGATGGCATCGATCCGCCGCACGGCTTCGGCGGCCAGTGGGGCGCGCGCGACCTGGGCGAGGTCGAACAGCTTGCGGCGCCCATGCGCCCAGCAGCCCGCCTCGGTCAGCGGCCCGGGCTTGCGCCCTGGATGGTAGAGGCCGTTGAACCCGGCATACGCGTCGGCCTGCAGGATGCCGGCGTAGCCGGCCAGGTGCTTGGTCGGGTGCTCGCCCCGGCGGTCGCGCGAGTAGAAGAACACGGCAGCAGGGGGCGCCGGCCCGCCGAACGGCTGGTCGTCGCGCACATAGGCCCACAGGCGGCCGGTGGCCGTCTTGCCTTTCGCCTGCACGGGCACGGTGGTGTCGTCGCCATGCACGCGCTCGGCCGCCATCACGTGCGCCTCGATCAGCGCGGTGAGCGGCGCAAGCGTCGCCGTGCACGCGCCCACCCAGTCCGCCATGGTCGAGACGTCGATCCCGACGCCCTCGCGCGCATAGGTTTCGCTCTGCCGGTTCAGCGGCAGGTGCTGCCCGAACTTCGCCTCCAGGATCATCGCCAGCAGCTCGGGGCCGGCCCGGCCGCGTGCGATGGGGTGGAACGGCGCCGGCGGCTGCGTAATGCTTTCGCACGCCCGGCAGGTGAGCCGCTCCCGCACCGTCTGGATCACCTTCCATTGCCGCGGCACCACCTCCAGCGTCTCGGTCACGTCCTCGCCGAGCTTGGCCAGCTTGCCTCGGCAGCACGGGCATTCGGTCGGGCCGGGGATCACCACGCGCTCGCGCGGCAGATGCGCCGGCAACGGGCCGCGCACCGGCTTGCGGCGGATGGCGCGAGGGCGGAGAGGCAATCCCTCCCTGTCCGGACCGAGCGCCGCCTCGTCCTCGGCCGCCGTGGCTTCCAGCTCCTCGAGCTGCAGCTCCAGCTGGTCCAGCAGCTTGCGGCCGCGCTCGGACGAGGCGCCGAAGCGGTCATGCTTGAGCTGGGCGATCAGCAGCTTGAGGTGCGCCACCATCGCCTCGGCGCCCGACGCGCGCGCTTCCGCCTCGCGGCGCCCCAGCCGCTCGGCCGCAAGCGCCACGCGCAGCGCCTCGATGTCGTCCGGATCAGGGTTGGTGGCGGGCGTCACGGAGCGGAGTCAACCACACTCGGCGCCGGCTGTGTACCCCCGTTCTGCGCGCTTACACCGGGCGCGTCAGCCGGCCATCTCCGGCCGCCAGGTCCGCTGCGGGTTTCTCCAGTCAATTCCTTCGAGCAGCATGGACAGAGTGGCCGGGGTGAGCGAAACGACACCCTCCTTGGCCTGCGGCCACACGAAGCGGCCCCGTTCCAGCCTTTTCACATACAGCGACATGCCAGTGTCGTCGTGCCAAAGACATTTCACCAGGTCGCCGCGGCGGCCCCGGAACACGTAAAGATCACCTCCGTGCGGATCGCGCTCCAGCGCCTGCTGCACCTGCAAGGCCAAGCCGTTCATCCCCTTGCGCATGTCCGTGGTTCCCGCCGCCAGCCACACTCGCACTCCCGTCAATGTCGGGATCACCTCCGCAAGGCCGCCAGCACCCGCCGCAGCGCAGCCTGGTTCACGTCAGCACCCACCCGCACCTGGCGGCCGTCGCCCAGTTCGATCTCGATCAGGCCCGCCTGGGGCCGTCCCAGCGCCGCGGCCGGAGCCGGAGGAGGCGCCGATTGCGGCAGCGCAGCCGCCGCCGACGTTCCGAGCACCTGCACCGGCATGAACACCGCCATCCCCGGCTCGACCAGCAACCCCTCGCGCACCTGCCGCCGCCACGCGAACAGCAAGCTCCCGCACAAGCCGTGTCGCGCCGCGACGTCGCAAACCCGAGCGCCCGGCTCGTGCGTTTCCCCGACAATGCGCAGCTTGTCCGCCGTGCTCCACTGCCGACGCCGCTCGCGACCAGTGATGATCTCCACCACGCCGTCCATCCACACACCTCAACCGCCACCTTAACCAGCAACTTAAGGCGGCAGGAGGATCACGCCCAGGCGGCCCTCACCGGGCGGATACGGATACCCTCGGCCTGCCCCAACCGAACATAGATCTTTCCCGCTGTTCGCACCGGACAGCAACGAGGCGGACGCGGGATCGTTCGCGGGATGGGTGGCCCTCACGCAGCTAGCGAAATCAGCAGGCGCGCTGATCTCTTGATCCGCGACTCACGTCGGGCAGGGGTTGACCTGACCCCCAACTTTCATCCAGTGGCGACCAGAGACCGGCGTGTGTTGTCGCCCTCCTCGGCGACGGTTGCAACCGGCCGCGTCGCGGCCAGCCTGAGCCCGGCCGCGTATGCGGCTGGGGTTGCGTAGCCGAGCGCAGAGTGCGGCCGCTCGGCGTTGTAGTCGTCGGCCCAAGCGGCAACCGCTTCGCGGGCATGGGCCAGGCTCATGAATAGCGTCTCGTTCAGCAG
>JAABUY010001831.1_pt1 | contig 27163 bp, 47 predicted proteins | sample 5560271 | NCBI WGS metagenome assembly JAABUY01 (sample SAMN10711886, study PRJNA513374) | rock metagenome | isolation source: Antarctica rocks | place: Antarctica: Victoria Land, University Valley | reverse complement strand
ACCGCCCGTGATCCGCACCACCTCCTTCTGCCATCCTTCTTTCGTGTAATCGACAGCCTCGTCGGCCCGTCCCTTCTCTTTGCAGATCCGACGTTTCTCATCGCTAGAAGCGGTCGCAATCACTTTGCACCCCAGCACTACTCATGACTCAGCTCCCTCGCTCGGACAAAGTGCTAGAAGCACTGACTCTTGGCGATCTGACATGCGGCGAGACCGACACCACCTGCTCCGGCGTGGACAAGCACCCATTCACCTAAAAACAAAACCTTGGCATCAAGACCGCACGGCGCATTTGTCATGCTGCTACGCACCTGCCTTCGCCCGACCCTGGTGGACCAAACCCAGATAGCTCGTCGTGAACGACCTGCCTTATCAGCCCACGCTCTCCCTCATACGCATTGGACATGCAGCGGGACCGTCGCGGCTTGCTCAAATGACAGATTATCCGGCATCGGAATCACCATCCCCACGTTGATAGCCACATGCTCCGCATACGTTCCCTGACCCCACCCAAAGACGCGATCTAAGTCGCTTCTACTTCAGTCGAGACAGCCAATTGAGTGGATAGCCGTACCTCCGGGCTTGAATGGGCAGCCTTTGGGGATGGGGGAGTTGGCGTTTATGATACCTGCGAACTCGGCGCCGAGGTTGAATGGGAGGGGCGGTTTGGCTAGGAACGGTCAATCGCTGTCCGGCTCTGACGATGGGGATTGACTTTGGTAGAGTCCTTGGGCTTGTAGGATACTATGTACACCTTCGTCAAATGCGGCAGGCGGATTGAAGTCAGGACCAACTCTAGGAAGTTCATCCCTGCTGCATAGACGTCCACGAGGACCTCGCCCTTTGTCGGGACGGGCATCGGAGCATCGTTCGAGCTGATGAAATACGCCAATCAGCATGCAGGTGAGTGTCAGCGTCAGGGCTTCACGTACACGGGGACTTTACTCGGATGAGCATGCTTCGAAATCTGAAAGGCCTTCATCTTGGTTGTGAGAGGACGTAGGAATGTTGGAGATTTCAATTCAAGAAGCGACATGACCGGCTCGATTCATAACCGGTCTCCAATCACTCGGCCGCCGCGGGGTCAATCTTCAGCGATATTGCATCTGAGGCAGCTCGTTTGCAGCGTATCGTCATTCATTGGACTATATGCGAAGAGAAGAGTATGTAGAGAAGAAGATGCTTCCGGAGTGCGATGATGAGCGTGAAGAAGTATTACAAAGGAGGGCAGGAGGGTAGCAGTAATGATACAATACCGGGCCCACTCGACTCCGGCGTCAATTATTGCATCGGCGATCCGGCAGTAGCTGGGACCTGTGAGAGTGGACTGGCAGCCGTCTTCTTGCCCCGTCTGCCGAGCAGTGTCGCATTGTTGAGATCCAGATCGAATCCGCCTCCTGATGCTCCTGACTTTCCTTGTCCTCCTCGACCTCGGTCTCGTTGACCCGCTCGTCCATCGTAGAGAACGGCCTCAGCTTCCCGTCGATTCGCACCTCCTCTCCCAACGTAATGAGTGACAGGCTGTTCTTTTACTCCAGCCGCAGCATTCGCTGCGGCACGCCCTCGATGCTCCTGGATCTGCCGAGCGACTGCCTCGCCATGCTTGCGTCTCGCGTCCTCCACCTGAGCCGCCTCATCATCACCCTCGTCCTCCTCATTGAGTCCCTGCAGGAAGCCACGGGTCCCAGCACCGCCCGGTCCATTGTAAGCCCGGCGACGAGCACCCTCTTCCTCCATTCGGTGGACAGCATACGTGACGTCGAATGCCTCTTTGAGTGCTCCAACACCAGGTGATCTGCCCTCACGATTTCCAGCGCGGATCGAGGCCAGCAGAGGTGAATCCAGTGGAGCATTCGATGAGGCTGCGGGCATGCGGGCAGCGTTGGCGCTCGGGGCGGAGGGTGCCTCCTTGATCCAAGGATGTGCGAGGAACTCATCGATAGTGTATCGTTGCGATGGGTCGACACATAGCAAATGTGTGATCAGGTCTTTGGCTAAAAGCACGTCAGGACGATCAATGGTGAGGCGAACCGTGCTCACCCGTGTGCGAAATGTCATCCCACCAAGGGCTCAAGAAGGTGTAGTAACCACGAGCAACCTTCTCGGTTAGAACGTTGATGCTCTCATCGTAGAATGCTAGGATATTGAATCAGCAACGTCTTGCAGTGAGGATGTAGCGCTTACGAGGGAAACCGCAGAGAAGAGTATAGAGCACACAACCAAGCGCCCACATGTCGACACTCTTGCTATACCGCTCATCCTTCACAATCTCGGGAGCTGTATAGCCGACGGTTCCGCAGGGGGTCATCGTTTGCTCATCCCAGACGATTTTCGAAAGGCCAAAATCGGCGATCTTGACGCGGCCAATACCGCCTCCTCCGATGCCTAGGCGGAACTCTCCCTCATCCTCCTTTTCCTCATCGTATGGTCTGTGGACCGGTGTCCGTGAAGGCACAACAGGGATCCGGTCGAAAAGAAGGTTTTCGGGTTTGATGTCTCGGTGAACGACTCCTCGCTCCTCATGCAAGTATCGGATGCCCTCAGCTACTTGCAGGATGACGTGTCGAGAGAGAGATTCAGAGAAATAGGTGAGTTTGACGATTTGGTGGAACAACTCTCCACCCTCCATCACTACTTTCGATTAGCGAGGCAGGACGAAGGGGCTAGGCCAGACTTACACTCCAAGATCAAGAAGTAGTGCTCTTCACTTTCGAAGAAGCCGATGAGCTTGACGACGCCGGGATGGTCGATGCCTCGCATGATTTGCACCTCTTTCAGGATGTTGGCCCGCTATATGAAGGGCAACCAGTCAGCTTCGGTTCGAGAACGGACGCCTCTTACGAGGCAAAAGGAAGAGAGGAGAGGTGGAATGTACGATATTTCTTCGCGCTGGTGCAGTCTTAAGGAAACAACACTCAACACAAAAGGCTGGGGAATATGGGAACAGCGGATACTCCCGACGCTCAAGGGCCAGCGACCGCAAGTGAAAGGACTACAAGCGAATAAGAGGAGAGACGGATTCACCTCTGTAACCCTAGGCCTCTTCTTAAAGTTGGCGTTCAGATGCTTGTTGCCATTCTACGTGGGATTGCCATGTCAGGATCGATCGTTCGGTTTGTTTCCGACATCCATCGCCACATCGTTGTCCGGAAAAGCTTGCGGGGACCCAGCTGAGTAGAATAGAAGGAGACAAAATGAGAGCAAAACCTCCGCTGCCTGGATCCCGTACGTGGCCAGCGCACGGGAGGTAGCAGAAGGTGTGATTTGAAGGAAGATACAGGAAAGACTATTTTTGATGCGGGTATATTGCAGAGATGAATAAAGAATCTCACCTGTGACGAGTTCAACTCGTATTTGCGGACGACCTTGACAGCCACCTTGCGTCCGGTCTTCCGTTCGATTGCCTTGTAAACGTTCGAGAATGCACCATCACCCATCTTCTCGACCAACTTGTATTCCTCGAGGCCCTAACAAGTATGTCAGCGTTAAATGTGATTCGTGCCACAAACATACCTCGTACACCGGCATCTTCTCGCCCTGTGCCTTCTCCTCCGCTACTATCCTCTCGGCCTCTTCCCGATAATTTGGCGAGACCATCGGGCCCTTGCTGGCACCATTCGGTGCTTGCAATTGCCCTGCATAGCCTGGACCGGTGAGCATCGCGTATCGCAGACGTAGCGGGACATACCATTGCCTGCTACCAGTCCTTGTGAGGGCATGTCGTTATTGTAGTAAGCTTGTGCCAACTGAGGCTGAGTAGCCTGTGTGGCTGGCGCCTTGGGACTCCGAATGCCGTTCGATGGTTGTTGCGAGGGGGAGGATTGATTAGGGGTTGTCTGCTGGCCGTGCTTGCCGTGTCGGAGGATCTCTGTAGTGATTTGCATTTGGTCGAAGAGAGATTTGGTGTCCGGCAGACGAGAGAGTTCGAACACATCAGGTGAATGGCATCGAGTAGAGCGAGGACGAGATGGTATGGGTATTGGTGTAGGTGAGTAGCGAGAGGGCGACGGCGACGTCAGCTTTTGGCCACGACAGTTTGATTGTAGAGGTGGAGTGTAGATCGGAGAAAGTCCCCGCGATGGAGAGGGAAGGAAGTTGGGGAACGGGAAGGTGGAAAGTGCTGGTCTATGTGCCTTAGACAGCGGGGACATTGAGATGAGTTGAATGCGACTATGTCGTCGAAAAGCGCGATGGCAGTGGGTCCAGACTCTGCCAAGCGGTGCCATAGAGCAGGTAAGAAAGGAGGGTAGGGAGGATGCCCCGTGACCCTCCTTTGAGCTGAGTATACACGCCACCCCATGACGTCAAGCCATAAAGCTTGTCACTCCAGGTGACTGGGAGGCGAAAGGACGGCAAGGCCACAGCAAATACGCCGTAGGGCGACAACACGGTATGAATCGAGCGACTCACGTTTGAAGCTCGACAGCATCTGGCTCTGAAGATTCGCGTTTTCCAGCCTTTCAAGTGCGACCTGATAGTCTAATTTGTATCGGTTTATAGACTCGTCTGACGATTTCGTATTGGTAGACCGAGCCGTGGAGGGGAAAGGAAGGGATGTATTTCGGTGATTCGAATCGTTCGACAGTGGGACGACGAGGGAAGGCGAGCGCGGTGATGGAATCGGGTCGGTGAGATCTGATGGATGTTTTGCCAGGGTAGATACAAGAGGACGATAGGTAGACGACGGAAACAGAATGGCGAGACTTGTCTTCGGTAGCGGAGTCGGTAGAACGTTTCGGGACTGGTTACAGGTAGACAGAGACAGCCGGAGGGGCAGAGAGATTGAGGTGAATTGCGGCATTGCGAAGTTGAGGCGTGAGGATTGAGGAAGCGAGCGGTCCAGGTCAGTACATTTCCTCTCAATGATGACGCTCACTCACCTATTGTCCTTATCCCCAAACCTCCCTTTTCCGCGTGCACTTGTCCAGCTCTGAGTGTGCCGCTTGTATTCTATCGAGACGATATGAGTCCAAGGCGAAGCTAAGGCCTCAAACAAGCGAAGAAAGCGATTGACGTTCGCTGAAATAAGCTGGTTTCCAGGGTGGAAGGGCGATGATGATGCAGAGCCGTGTTATGACGAATCTACGGCGTACTCCACTCCTAATACTCGCCCTTTTCCGACTACAGAGTAGGGAGGGGCCTTGAATTGTACAATCGGGCGCACGCGCCGTATGACGATGATCAACCGATGACGTCAAGGTTCGGATCTCCGATTGCGTCACGTATGTGGCACATCGGAGAATTCTGCTCCGAGCGCCCGTTGAATTTTCTCGACACCCGGGGAAGCTCATGTGTCGGGAGCAGCAGATGGTGATGTCAGCCATGATATCCAAGATCCCCGTTTATCTATCTGGTAACCGCCTGACGAAACGCAATGGACTCCCAGTCTCCTCTTTCTCCCCCTCCTCATCCCCCTCGCCAAACCCCGTCCCGCTTCCAGCTCCGTCGACTTTCCCAGCAGCTAGCCATCTTCTCTCCTCCTCTGGCTCGCGAAACTTTCGTGCCATCCGGGTGAACGAGGTGTCTATATCTCTGATGGTGCTCGGATCAAGCACGGTGAGGTACGAGCGAGCCTTCGACTCCCATGCATGATATCTCCCAGCCGTCAACGATAAGTTCGAGAGAGGTTTATTCTGCTTACGCAAGCTGACCGGACTTATCGAAGTCGTACTCGGTCGTCTTGTATACCGCATGGATATGGTCGTCCGTCCACAAAGGCCAGAAAAATGCTCGTTCCGACAAGACTGTGACGAGGGTGGGGTAGAGTCTCGCCAACGTCCAGGGCATCTCCTGCGTCACTTCATCACAAGCAACCTCATTTCGAACAGGGCACGACTCACCACTGAATGCTCGGTCCAACGGCTTTCCCGGAACTCCTCGTAGCTCTCAAGCCATCGCTCAAGGAACAGCGCTCCCTTCCGCGCGACGATGATGGCATTGCACAGTCCTTTCGGTGCCATCTCGTCGTCGGACATCGGCTTGCGGAGGTAGGAAGGACCGCGGCTTTCCATGCCCATAACGGTATCGTAGAGCAGGAGCGAGTGGTCGGCGAAGGGTCGGAGGATGAAGGTATCGATATCGAGGTAGATACCGCCGTGCTCGAGCAGACTTGCAAAGGAGTCAGTAAGGATCCGAGGTTTTAGACGAAACACGTACACCTCGAGACGGATGATGTCTGCCTTGTGAGCATACTATCCCATCAGTCAGCGATGCCAGATGGAAAGTCTGGTAGTCAACATACAAGATGGATCGGCCTCTGGTGCCCACCGATCGACTGAACATCCCTCGCCTTCCAAATCTCCACCATCCCCTTCCGTTCCCCACTTTCATCCCGCCACCCCTCCCAATCTCGCACTCGGTCCCACCAATAGCCCTCTGGCTCATTGATACAGTGAAACATGACTCGTTCCGGTTTGAGCGTCATCATCGCCGACCGCAAAGCGAGGTACGCGAAATACGGAAAGTCAGGCTGTTCTCCGGGTGCAAGGCCGTACACGTAATGTACGATGTTCGGGATGGGTTCGGTAGGGGCTGGAAGGGTGGATGAGGGTGGTATGAAGGAGGTTGGAGGGGGCGGTAAAGCTCGAGGGAGGATGGATGGGGCGATGGCGGGTCGGCGGAAGTAGATGGAGAGGTAGGCGGGGTGATGGATACCGATGACGATACCGAGGGCGAGGATGATGATGGTCGGGACAGAGCGGAAGATGATGGATTTGAGGTGTGACTATGCGAACCAGTCGTCAGCTGATGATCCTGTCTGAAAAGGGAGACTCGCTGGAGGACGTCCACCCCTCGTGGTCATCGGCACGTAGCCTGTCCCCACCACACCGAAGCTGGGAAGAATGGCCATGTCCGAACGAGATCTCTGACCCCTTCGGAGGGATTCTTCTGCAGGACAGATGATGAGCCCAAGCTGACCTCAGCCAAGTCGAGAGATTCAAGCGTGGATGTCGAAGGTGGTGGTCGGATAAGGTCGCGAGTGCTGGTTCATACGCTTAAGGTATTCTGTTGACGGGGACCATAGTCATGCACCTAGCGATTCGGACGAGCCGAAGAGAAGTCCGAGTTGATATGAAGCGGCCATCTGGGATACTATCGAACAAGTCCAGCAGCAGCAGGACCGGGAACGAGATTTCTCTATTCGATCGCGAGATGCGCACGCGGTGCGTTCATTCTGGGCAGCACGTCGACAATCCGTGCTAAGAGCACATTCATGAAAGGAGCGTGCGGTGGCCACGTGCGTAGTCGTATCGCCAAGCTTGGCAGAGCAAATTCGAGCGACGGAACTCATCTCACGGCACTCAGGGGTCGTTGCGAATGAGGCGCCGCCAAGAAGGACTTAACGAGGAACGATATTCAAGATCCATGTAATCAAGATACTTCCATCTTCTTGGCGCGAGCAGGCATCGCAGGCATCATGATATTCTTCACAACCTTTCCCTCCGGCACCACTTCCTTCTTGGCCTTCTTGCTTGGCTTCATTGGCTTGTCGGCCGGCTCGAATCTGCCCCAAGCCCCGTAGACCTCTGCCCAGACCTTTTTGACTCCCGTACCGATGTTGGCGCTCTCCACGCCCGCGTCGTCGAGCCAGATACCCATAGAGGGAAGCGGAGGGCACGACGAGGATTTGAGAACCAAGTGGAGGACGTGGTATGTCATGTTGATATGCGAGAAGATGTGAGGGATGCTGCCGACGTCGCGGCGGGCTGTCACCATATCGGACACCTCGGATACAGTGACGCCTAAAATTTCTGAAAGGGCTTGAAGACCGTTCTCGAAGCGTGCCGTCGGGGTTGACGCAGGGGGTATAGGTTTTGTCAATGGCTCAAACAGTCCAGCGAGCAAACCTGTTGAGGTTTACTGTCAGCATAGCCGGTCCCCTTACATGAACGAAACATACCAATCTCGGGCCGCTTGACGAAAAGCCAGTTTCGCACACCATCAGGTCCTCGCCATTCGACAACAGAGACCACTTCCTCCTGGACGCGCGACACCTTCTTGTCCTTGCGCATAGGGAATACCATAACGCTGGGTATCCGATCTGCTCTGGCAGCGGAAGTTATCGGTGCACACAGTGTACAGGCGGAAGCGGAGTCTGCAGGAGGGGTAGGAAGCTGAGACGTCTGCAAGATGGCTCAGCATTTTAGTTTGGTCATACAGGATGGGTTTACTTCCGCATACGCCTTGCATCCTCTCCGAACGGGACAAGTCTCGCAGTCGGGTGACACTGGCTTGCATATTTGGCTGCCGAACTCCATCAAAGCCTAGAGTCCGGGTGTATGAGCACATCTCAGACTCGGCTGCGGGACGGCACCACCAACCTGATTCCAGTCTCCTGCTATCCCCTCGCCGTTCGGCAGTGATTGCACGAGCTCGGCTGCAGCGGACCATAGGATCTTTATCGTTTGCGGAGCGGTCTGTGGTGAATGCACTGCTAGCACTCGTGTGAGGACGCGATGGACGTTCCCGTCGACCTGAAGGCGTGTAAGCTAGGGAGTCGCTCACGACCAAGACCTACGACAGGTGTTCGCACACCATATGCCATAGAGCATATTGCTCCCGCAGTATAGCGTCCCACCCCTTCGATCTCCTTCTCCAGGACTTCGGATTGGTGCGGTAATCGTCCTGCTACCCTTGTCAGAGCAATTATGTATACGAGGAGCATAATGGACCTTTGTACTTCGGCTCAGCCATGACGGTCTTCGCCCCTGCAAGTAATGACCTCGCTCGTCGATAATATCCTAGACCGCCTGGAAGATACCCATCAGCCCAGTGACAACCAGCTGAGAATAAGCCTCACGCCATGCAGCGTTCACTTCCTGAAAGCCCACTTCATTAACCCATGTTCCAACCCCTTGGATCACGACGGACCTCGATGTCCGCTTTCGCGAGATCCGCTATTGTCGGCCATTTCTCAATCCATCTCCGCCAGTACGCGATGACCGTCGCCACCTGAGTCTGCTGGAGCATAACCTCGCTGACTGAGCTATTTCATCAGCTCCGTTGCTCATTGATCAGAGCTTTACAAACCCCAAATCTGCGGAAACCCATCAGCCAGCGTTCCTACCTCGGCCGGATGATAAGTATACCTCGTAAGCGCGTTGTCCTTTCTCCTCCATGGTCAGATCCGGATTGTACCGCTTCCGCCAAGGCATCCCCCGCTTCTCCCTAGTCTACATGAGCTTCCTGCGCGTGTTCGAGATTGACGCAATGGACCAACCTGACAACGTCGAACCATACAAGAAGCTCGATTTGCAGCGCAACGATGTCCACCATGCCATGATAGGCAGCCTCATGCGGCCTTCTGATGTATTCCGCTGCATCCTCGATGTCCAAGCTCCCTAGCTGTTTCCCAGCTTCGCGCTTGATTTTGGTCTTGAGTACCGAGACGCGTTTCCGCTTGTTACCGCGACCGGCATTCTTCTTCTCCGGGACGAACGTGCTTGAGTCTGAGTCGGAGATCGAGAAGATTGAGGCAGAGGAGCTCGATTTCGGCATGATTGAGGGACCCTCAAATGGGAACCGCGCTTGAGCGCCGGTGAAAATCAAATCGCAAGACGCGGATCAAGAGACATTGTGTGCTCAACCTTTTCTCCGATCAATCACTTCACCCTCTAGCCAGATACAGACATCAGATTCGGCCGACCAGACGGCACAAAGCGGAGCTCGGGTTGCAAACTGTTCATGGTACGACGGTGGTAATCCTACAAAGGTCACAAATGATCGACAAAATGTCGACGAAAAGGCGCAGCGGGAGTGAAATAGGAGGTAGCCCCTGAGTGTGGTACACGTGACCAAGTATAGGAACGCCACCGCACCTGATCGTTGAATTAATCCGATTAATTCCCGGCGAGGCCGGATCGTGACCCGGAGCATTTTCCTGTCCTCCGACGCAATAAAATCACTTATGCGAAGTAACGGAAAGGCCACGAAATGTGTTCGGTACTTCTGCGTGTTGACTGACTATCCAGTCCCCGGAACTCGGAGCAGGTGATATACTGAATGTATCGCCTTTCAATCGGTGATATTCCGTTCTTGATTCCTCCTCCAAGAGAAGGAATCGAAAGAAAAAGGGAAAGACGAACGGCGGAATCGAACCGCCCTCTCGGGAAGGTCTTTCCCCGATCAGAATCCCACGTACTAACCGATATACTAGTCCGTCTATTGTACGCTCCGGATGGCATCGTTTATTTCCTGTTCAAACTTCGTTCCCGGCGAATCAAGCTGAGACTCTCCAGCGGGAAATCTCTCCACGTGATACACCCCCTTAGCAAGAAGCCCTGCATGGTGCTTAGACGCTTTGGCGGGACTCCGCCTTAGGACACTTATAAAGGGGTCCTCGCGCTTCGCTATCATCTTTCCTCTAGCCAAGGCATGATCCAGGGTTTCGGGGCGACCGCGTTTAACCAAATCCCGAATCTGAATGCGCTTCTCTCATCGATGTGTAGTCGTCTTAGAATGATCGTCGTTGAGAAACAATCCTGCAGGAAGCCCAAGCTCTGCGTTGTTATGAAACAGAGGCATGCCCCAGCCGAATGTCCTGTTACTGATTCAATCCTTTCTTCCATTCTCTCCACTTTCCTCACTCTCACCCAAGTTCTCATATCCCGATATGCCGCTCGAGTCCAGCATGGGATCTGACGTGGAAGAGCTTAGAGCAGCCGCAGGGAAGCTCGAACTCCATCAACGTGGAGAAGAGCATGTGATCAATAACAAGGCGAAAAATTGGGATCCTGCCAAGACGTTGACTTGCGGTGAGCCTTATTCTCGTCATCGATTCAGCAGCTGATATATTCTAGACGCAGAGAAGGTGACAGTGCGTGACCAAGGTGGCCGCGAGCATCAAGCATTGGCAGAGTACGTCCCATATGCTCACTCCACCGTCCTGCTGAAGTGACATCCGGATTTGGCCGCATGCTTGTCCATGCTAGGGTGCTGTGGCGGGATGAACCGGTGGTAGATTGGCACAGCAACCGTGAGTCCCCGTGACCTGGCATGCCTGACTTCAATGACCCAACCACAGATTCCGGCGTGAACCGCAGCATTTTCAATGACGGTGAGATTCCATGCATTCGACGACCCTCGTTCTCTGATCTTCATCGTATCTAGGCAGTAAGCCCGTTTATACACGCGCCGAAGCGATCTGCATCATGCGATATGTACTGGCTGCGGCCGAGCGCTGCTACTTCTGGGGAGCCGCTCAGGATCTGAAGGTACGGTTTGTCGTTCTAAGGACCCGCACTCACCTGATATTTAGGTATTGGCATAAGCATGCAAGAGTACCCCTGCGTACGCGATCTCTCGATCGATCCCGCTATGCTCGATTTCCTTGGGATCGATACGCAGACCAACCTCGCTGCTGCGGACTACTTCAGCTCAGGGCGCCTTCATCAAGAGCCCTTCCGCATCATTTCAACCGTGGCGCTCTTTCCAGCGCACTTTCTCAGCTTCCGGATGGCCAGTGAGTCCCGCTGCTTGTCACCGTACTCTTCGCTCACAATGCGGTAAGTCTGATCAGCCCAGCTTCGGTTCCATACTCATGAGTTCCTCCAGACGCTTGACACTGCAACAATCATGTATCTGCTCTTGCTTCTTATCGACGTCATCGTTGCGAGGGAGCATGTCGAGAAGCGAGTCGCTGTTGAGGTACTTGACGCATGGGACGCCGAGTGGCTGTTTGCATGGGGCAGGTGAGTTCCCCTTACATTCCAGCTGTTTGTCGCCTTCTCCGATCACTCGTTATACAGGTCCATCGTCCGCCTCGTCCTTCGCTCGATACGTCTGCTCCGCTCCCTGTCCCACGCCTGCCGCTTCGGCATCATCAGGATCGCAGCCTCCGAAGCGTTCAACCTCTTAGCCCTTCTCGCTTCATTGTCCCTCGTAGTCGGGAGTCACGCAGCCAAAGGTGTTCGTCTGGTCGCAGCAATTGCCTCTCTCCGGGGCGCCGATCGGATCCGGACCAAGACCCGCAACAGCACACAGATGACAATCATTCGCACCCCCGAGAAGCTTGTCGCGGAGCTCAACTCTGCTCTTCCTCTCTTCAAAGCTCAGCTTTCTACCGCGTCGAACCCCGCGATACGTATGTATAAGGACCGCAAGATGGTCGTTATGTATACGGGCCGCACGATGGTCAACAATCCGCTGGTCGCCGCCGTCACCGCGAGCCCGAGCTCACCAAGCAGCAAACAGACAGTCAACAAGGGGCAGCACGCCGTCAAGCACGAAACGGTCTCTGCAGTCGTTCGCATTCCTGTCCTCCCCGCTTGGTTACCGCAGGATCGAATCCCGATGCGACTCGTTCCGCGAACACCCAAAGACTGCAAGCCCGCCACTGCGGGACGTTGCATCAGCGTCGTTGCGCGTTACGAGCTTCTCGGCTTATCGACACCCATTGCTTTCAAGCCGAGTTCGCGGAGTGCGGCGCCCATCTTGGTCGCAACGGCTTATCCATACGGTCAATGATCAGCGACCATCTGGTAAGACGTATCTTCCTCGCAAGGGAGGATGAGCAGAGGACCGCCTTGTTCTGTATGTCCTGATCGTCCCGAGCACGGAGTCGTTCTGACGAAAGTACAGTGCTTCATTCGAAGGATGCTCCCGCTATCATCATGGGGCTCAAGCTGTTCGACGAAGTCAATATGCTTGCTGCCAAAGATACAGACGCGGCAAAGCCGCTGCCAGGCCAGTGGTCCGACTACGTTGTGACTTGCCGTACTCTTGGGATCCAGATTAATCACCTGCAGTCACCGAAGACGCCCGCTCAGCACCCAGAATCACAATTCAGCACCGCTAATAACACCGAAGTCGTCACGCGTACTCCCGTCCTGCCCTATGTATCACCCCGCGTGACTCAGCTTAGTCATTGTGGCTTCCCCTGGACTAGGGGTAGCATTCGGACAGCAGAGCTGTCTCCGTCGCTCGTGCTCGAGCCAAGCGGCCTTCCGCTTAACCAGCAGCACCGATGCTCGGTTCCCAAGGACGATCCCCGCTTCGGGGAAGATATACCGACCCGCGTGTGGCTTCCCCAAGGTGGTGGTTTCACTTATGTCTGGCAGCCAGAGGATGGGCCGAATGGGGGAAGCGAATGGCACAAGGAGAGCGCACGCTTTACCTGGTTACCGGATAACAAGTCGGCTTTCTGACAGCCAGGCGACGAGCGCCCCGCGAGAGGCGAAGTCCAGCAAGAGGCGAAGTCCAGCACGCCTCGAAGGGACAGCATCCGGTGACTCGGGCCCTGGGCGACGCCATCGGCCATAGCGGCGCCTTCCCACGCTCGTCAGCTTATGTGCTGAATCTCATCGCGCTTCCAGCCAATATCACATCGTGGACCGAGGTGCTTGGTCCGGTCTATCAGGGTCGCAGCGAAACATTCGAGGAAGAGCTAGTCACATGGGAGTCTGGGGGACGGGCAGGAGCTGCTCCCACGAAGCCAATGCAACGAGGCGGAAGCATGAGGGCTGAGCAGAGCGAGAACGAGTTGCTGAAGCTGTGTCAGCAGGACATAGCGCTCGTGCGCCCGGGATATCGTTCCAGGTGACCATCGCTGACTTTGCCTACAGAAAACCCATGTCCTGAACCAGCTATTGACCGGCCTGGTAGCTCCGCCAGATGATGCCACGGTGAGCTTCACGATCTCGTCATACATTTGCTGATCACGTTGACTAGCGCATCACGCTTGAGGCATTCTGCGACGGGATGTTAAAGTGAAGTGGCGAAGCGAAAGACGGATCTGGGTCAGGTCGTGGCATGACGCGGTGTACCATAAGAGGATTTCCATACACGCAATCACGATTGTTCCCATACACGCGATGACTATCCCTTTGATACACGCCATAACGGACCCCCATGATGCAATAATCACTTGTGACCATTCGCACTGGTCGCTTCGAATGATGACTGAGGGAGACCAGTTGTCAACATCCGATGGGTTTCGTGTGTCGATGCCTCGGAGAAGATCGATTGCCATGGAGGATCGCTCGTGAAGGTCACATCTGAGTTTCCAGCGGGCGATTATAACTCGTAATATCCGATCTTCTGTCCGAGGAATTTTCCTGCGCCTTGTGGCCGAGGCGGACTCGTCTCTTCTCCCAATTCATACGTAGCGGGTGGGGCGGAGGACGAACCATCATTCCCAACCTCACCCGACTCCGCTCCACATGACCCTGTCGAAACGCACGGGTCAGCAACCCATTTCTGGCTTCAGTACGACAAAGCTCACATCCCACAAAGCCATCTCCAACCTTAGTCGAGCCACCAGCGAGGCCTCGCTTACGGGTCCGACCAAACAAGCGGCCGATGGTCTTCGAACAGCGTTTCCCGTGTTAGCGCTGGAAACAGGTACCGCGCCCATGATAGCCCCGACAGAACGAAGCCCCTCGTCCTGAGCTTCGCCCGTGTATGGCACGCTTGGCCCGCCGTAATCGAAGTTGACGATGTCGTAGTCACCTAAGGGGCAGTGATCAAAAGGTACAATTTGGTCTAATATCGTGATACACTTACGGATGAGACAGATTGTCTGTTCAAGCGTCTACTTGGAAGGGTTCCAGGTGGTAAAGATACGTGATGGGATAGGACACAAGGATGCAGTGGTTCGTGGTGGAAGAGGGTCAAGGTGACAGGTCGGAAGCAGGTCGAGACTGAATACAATCAGCGGGGTTGGGAGATGGAACGCCAGTCATACCACGCCAAGTCTCTGACAAGTCTCTGACAAGTCTCTGCGAGGTCATTCAGGAGCCTCCACAGCTACTTCAGCTGGCTGAATCGCGTATGCAACAGGACTCACTTGGATATGGGCAAAGGCGAAGAAAGCGACACGGCCGACGGTGAATCCCATTTCTGCAGATATGCGGATCCAGGACAGCCCACAGACGCCCAGAGTAGCATGTGTTGAGAACCCCATGTTATGGAGACTTCCCTGACAGGATGGGTACTTCAATCAGCAGCCCTGATATCGCATTGCCCGATGGGTCATTCAAATCCTCACCACGTTATCAGCACAGGCTATCACCGCTGCATTCTTGTTTGGACACGCCAACCGTCCTGGGCGCAGACCAAACTAGCAGCTTGAAAGAAGGGCTGCTGTCCACGTACAAGATGAGCCTCTATAGTGAGCAAACAAGGTAAGAGATATACCGACAGGCAGTCCACACGCCGTCATAGCCGAGGTCAGTAGGGAGCCATGTCCAAGGCTTGCCGTGGAGCGCGCAGACGCCGACATCTACCGAAAGTCGAGGAGCGCTCGATGCGGAAGCGGACGAGGGAAACGAGACCGTCGGGGTGGTGATTGAGTGGAGGAGATAGTGTCGATCTTCGTCGCCCGTTCCCTGTGGCATCCCAATATCTCCACGCCGTCGTGCCAGAGTCCGTTAATCGCTCTGACAAATCAGCGACAAATCAGCGACAATCATACAGCGGCACGCAGGAGGTCATCTTCTCTCCTCGAAGCGGAAATGCGAACGGGACTGGCGGAGCTGACGATCTCCCGAGTCTGGCACCTCTCTCACCATTCTCCCGATGAGAAGAAGCCGCTGCTCGGCTATAGAGCTCAGCGTTGAGAGAAAGTATGGGGTGGCCAGGAAGCCAACGGGACAGAATGCTAAGACAGCAATTCTCACTCGTGATTCCTTCCTCTGAGGTCTGATGTGCCCAGGAGTGACCAATTCGCTTCGAATTCTTTTGATCATCTGGTTACATTTCGACCTGATTCAAAGCCGTATACTGTCAGATTGCCGGTGTTGCATTCCATGGTCTATCGGATGACAACCGGAACCAATAGACTGCGGCTCACGACTTGGAAACTATGCATGTACCTATTCAGCGATTGGACACGCATGAAGGTGACAGTCTAGCTACCATCTAAGCTCGTCTGCACCCGACGCGATTTTTCGAGAATCTCAAGCAAAGTCACTTGACTAAGCTCGACGAGATGATCCAGCCGCTTCGTATCGAAACACCTCGTATCGAAACACCGGTTGTACTTCTTTGATTGGTGCTCGCGTACAGAGTTGGAAGGAGCGTAAATGCGGATACAAGCCCTCGCTACCCCTAGCCCGCAATCTTGCTCGAAGACAGCCTTTTGCGCTAGGTCGGCTAGATGCTGCTCTTGACGCTGCTCGCGAATCTCCGCTTCTGTACGGGACGGGTCGCTCGTGCGAGCCGCGAAGGGGTCCAAAGTCGTCCTCCAGGCTTGCAAGCCTTCCTCCGGGTCGAGATGCATGGGGAGATTGCGGGAGGACATGATGCGAGTGACGCGGATGGAGGTGACGAGGATGGAAGTGACGAGGATGGAGGTGGGAGCTCGCGAGGCTAAAAGCTCGCGAGGTCAAAGCTGTCGAGATTGAAGCTGTCGAAGATGGAGCTGACGTGGTGAAGCTGTCTGAAGTCGAGGTGAACCCCTCATCGCGTGGCATAGGGCCGCTCAAAATCTGTAAGATTCCCTGTCTTCCGCGGTTATGATACCGTCATCCCATCATCAACAGCTCACTCTCATTGGTTGATCGTATTGATCGGAGAGTAACGTCTAGCATGGGTTCGGACTTTTGACTGTAACGAAGAGTCTCGGAGGAAGGCTTTCACATAATCTGTCTAGGGGCGACGCATAGTCCAGGTTGAGCTAGTCACAGTACGTACACCATTCTTCTGCTGATGACAACCTTACATCGCTGCTTTATAGGAATGTTTTCTTTCTTCTCCGCCGCCCTGATCCTCCTCGTCATACAGGTGACATCGACTCCCCTTCAACCAACCTTTTCGTCATGCCTTTCATCATTCCCGCCTGTGGCGTCCGGTGCAGGCTTGCTCGATGTCACAAATATCTATGCCAACCTCGTCACCGGTGCGGAAGCGTCGAAGCTCGGCTTGGTTGGCGGAGGTCATGAAGTCTTGCGGGTAGATTTGATAGGGATCACAGGGGAGGAGATACTAGGATACGACAACAGCACGAATAAGCTGGGTGAGCGGGAGCAATCATACTCGATTCGACTGAATAATGTAACGCAGCGACGCTCTTCACCACCACCGACACTGCCAGCTTCAATATCTTCTCATCAATTTCATGGCTTTGCAACTCCCTGTTCCCATCGACATTACCTGAACCTTACCATCCCGACAATACCACTTACTGTCCCCTTCCGGCAGGAGATTTCGCCCTAAATCTCTCCATTCCCCTCTACCGCTCTTACGCTCTCACCACCCTCCGCACTCAAGTCCGCATCGTTGATACCGCTCTTGCCACCAATACCATCGCTTGCGTGAATATCGACTTCACCCCTTATCGCAACACAGGGTGGTACTACCGCCTATTCCTTTGGCTGCCTGCGGCAACGGCTATCGGTTTCTGGGCGACCACATGGGGTGCTCGATTCGCGGCTGGCTGGATCATCGGTAGCGGAGTAGCGGAGTATGGGCAGAAGGAGGGTCATGGACCAAGGACAGAGAGAGTAGGGAATAAGGAGGCGATCATGCGGAAATGGGGAACGATGATAGTCAGCGGGCTTAGCGGGGAGAGACTCAGTGTCAGCGCTGGACTGTTGCGGTTCGGTGAGTCACCTGATCCAGGTCTGATACCTCATTGACTCGACTTCCGCAGTAACTCCTGGCCTCCGGGACATCATATATCACGTCCAATTCTGCACTATCCTTGGCATGATCGCCGTCGATTGGCCCGCGTTTGCTTGTAAGCACTTGCTTTGCAGATGTGGTGCCTCACTGATAGGCGTTCCCAGATCCAATCCTCGCTCAAGGCTCCTGGGCTGATCTTGTGGGAAGTGAGCACTGTTATCTTACTGGTCCAATCCCACTGACGATCGCAGACGTGACATTGATTCAAGGATCGAATGCTGTGTCAGACCGCATCGACGCTTATCCGACTGGCTACAATCCGCCAGCGAATTTCGTTGGCATGTTATCCGACCCGTTGTATCCGCTCTATCTCGACTCCGCCGCATTCAATCCGCTGTTGGATCTTCGATCGTCATCAAACGGGATGCAATCATGGGCCACCGCGCTCGGACTTCGAGAACAAGATCTTTTCGGAACATGTCTCGCGATTTTCCTGATGATTGCGGCTGGTATCACCGTCCTCAGCCTGCTACTGTGGAGCATTCACGCACTGGTCGAAATGAGCTCGAGCGAGCGTCCTAAGACTAGGACCGGGCCCCAGCGAAACAGTCTCGGCAGCAGTCCGCGCACAAGCAGGAGCAGTCTCGGAGGAAAGGAAGCTTTACGACCGTCTAGCTACGGGTCTGATCTCAAAGGCCCTTTCCTTCCGACTCAGGCGAATCAACCTCATCGAGGGTCTGCGCCATCTCGACTGCGCCGGACTTGGCTACGCTTCCGACCTAAAGGCGAAGCAGGCGCCTTCCACGCTGCAGCGCTGTACGGCAACCTACTCCGGCTCATCGCCATGTTCCACCTTCCCATCACCACCTTCTCAATTTACCAGCTAGTCCTCGGCTCTCGAGCTAGTATCGTTTCCCGCGTCTTCGCCTCCCTGGCATTCGTTTTCATCTCCCTTCTCATACCCGCCGGCATCATGTTCAAGATCTCGCGTACACCGAGCGGCAAGTTGTACGACGCGACGAGGACGTTGCTCTCCCTTGGCCCGATGTACAACGTGTATGTCGAGGGGAAGCAGATGTTCCGAGTCTTACCGATCGTCGCGAGCTTGATAATCGGCATAGTCGTTGGCGCTGGGCAGAGTAGTGGAATTGCTCAGGCGGTTATACTGGTGGTCGTAGAGCTAGCGATGCTCATCGTCCCCGCACTTTGGTATCCTTGGGGCGAAGGCGCCAGTATGGGTGCTCCAGGCGCTCTTCTGGGAGTCATTCGAGTCGCGTCGATGGTGATGGTCATGATCCTGAGCCCTGCAGTGAGTCCGTAACTTTGATTTTGGCTGATTATCAGTTCGACGTGATCGACTCCACCAAAGATTGGCTCGCCTACGCCATCCTGCTACTCCAAGCCATCGCCTTCGTCTTCTTTGTCTTCATGCTGTTCACCAAGATTGTCGAAGGTCTCATCCGGTTGGTTGGCGGCGTGCACTTTGACGAATCCACTCATCCGCTTGACGGAGGTCTTTTTGCAGCCATAATGGACTTAGACTGCCTCAATGGGGTACGCGGCGGCAAGGCAGCGGCACGAAGGAGGAGGAAGCGGGGCTCGAAACAGCTTCAGCGGAACGTGTCCGCCGCAGGGTCATTGACAACACAAATGATGCTTGATCGGCACTCGCAAGGCGTCGCTCGCTTGCCCATGTCTGAGGGCCAGACCCCCTTCCTTACAACATATCCGAAGAACGTGGAAGAAGATCACTTCCCGGTTCTCCAGCCACCCCTTGGACCCCCACCTCCCGAGCGTCACAGCTGGGAATCACGATCCGACGAGCCGTCCACTGGACACATCATGGACGCCTGGCACCCGCCCGCGACAGCTGCTGGCTACGCAGCACCTGGGGGATATGTCCCTTCCGGATCTACCCCGACGGGAGCCAATGAGCCAGACAATGCACCGAAACGCAGCTTTTCCGTTGTCCGTGGCGGTCAGGCCGATTACCGAGACCCGTACACCGTGAAGGATCGAGCCTATATGGCTCAAGCACTCGCCGCACCCTCTCCTCGGATGTCACAGGCCGGTCAACGCTCCACCACGCCCAAGCATGCTCGACATCAGTCGTCTTCCGCTCTCGTGGAGGTGGTCGATGGTGTCCCTCTCACTTCGCCGAGCAACACGTCGCTCGTCAATGCTCCCGGCCTCCGCTTGAATAACGAGGGAGTTCGTCCACCGGCTCTTGCGATCCCCAAACGCCGATCACTCAACACGCTTAAAGATGAGCGAGGCGCATCCCCAGATTCCCCGGACTCAAAGTACTCGCATTCGGCGAAAGCGAAGAAAGGCAAACGTAGCAGCAAACCATCAGCCTGGTTCTCAAAAGCGCTCGTCGAAAGCGAGGAGTCGGACGATGAGCCTGGGCCTTCTCGGCGCAAAGGTCGCAGGACCTCGAGGGGACCGATCCCGTTCGAGCCAGTCCCGATGTCGCCTGAAGAGCCGAAGAAGGGCTGGAGGTCGGCTATTGGACTGGGGAGGAAGAAGAGTCTGGATGCAATCGCGGAACAAGCGAGGGACGAGAATAAGGCGCGAAAGGCGGCACTGGCGGCTCAAAGTGGAGCGCTCTTTGCAGGGGTCGAAGCACCGACACCTTCACCAGCGAAGAAAGCGTTTGTGGTGAATCGGAAGAGCAGCGTGCCGACTGCAGCTCCCATTGCGGAGTACGGAGGAGGCAGTACTTCACCCAGCTCATTCCGGGTCAAACGGCTTGCCCAGCCATCTCCTGCTCCTATTCCAACACCACTTGCGCCACCGGCATCGAGCACACCGCCCGTGACCACAGCCGCTGCACCACAAAGCCCTGTTCGGAGCTTCCAGGTCATTCGACCGCAGGTCCAAAGCCCAACGATGGGATCTTTCGCCGTCAGCCGTCCAGTGGTGCACCACGCACCTTTCCCGCCGATCCCCGATGCGGATATTGGATACGCGCCTTCATCGTTTGTGCCGTTGTCGGAAACGAGAAGTACGAGTTCGAGTGCTGAGCCAACCCGCCCGCCGAGAGATCCAAGGAGACCGAGTCAGGAGTCAGGTCGGGGTTATGCGCTTTGAGAGAGGATTACCGACAATGAGGGATACGAGTTACAATCGAAGCGGTCTACTTAGATTTTGCCTCCGTCAAGGAGTTAGTGAGATTGTCCTGTTGTCTCCTGTCAATAATATATGCTCTCTATGCCGTTGAGTACATCAGAGTTGAACATCATATATGCATGAAGCATAGCCTGTCACGTCTCACCTCGCCTGCATCGCTTCATCTCTCTCGGTGCATCGACATCGACAAGGCGAGCAATTTTTGTCATCTCGAATCGTGAGCTGAGACCGATTTAGACTCACTAGGCTTGGAGTTGGACATGATTTTTCGATTCTCGACGTGTTCCAAGTGCGACAGAAATGCCGACCCGAAATTGAGCGGCTGCCTTTGCTTGCGTCATATTCCTCTTCCACGAGACCATATCGGGGCCCCATAGCGATTCGCGTGAGCCACAGGTCAATCCGATACCCCGATACTCTTCGACACTGTTCCCCACAATTCCCTTGGCATTCAGTTTTGACCCCATCCATCGTTCTCGCCATGAAATCCTTCCACACTGACGGATCCTCCGCCAAACCCCCACTCGAACCCCCACCCTACCCCCGCCGGCGAACCCTCCCTACGCTCCCTCCCCCCCAAGAGCACGCCTGCAATATTCGCCTGCCTCCTCCTTTCCCGCACTGACCGGATCTGACTCGTCGGTTTCCCCGAAGACGTGATGAACCCGGTGAACCTCGCCATCACTCGTGTCTGGTCGTCTGGGATGCGGGCGCGGGGACGTTACAAGGGGGGTGGGTATGAGTGGATGTTGTCCGGGCCGCCTTTTATGTTCCCTCCTCGTCCTCCTCCTCCTTCACACCCTTTTGGTACAGGCACGCCGCTCTTGGTACAGGTTTGAGCGGAGAAGCTAAGAGCCATAGGGCCCGGTCCAAGGATTCGAAGCGGTAGCCGCCCGCCGACTCGTCGTCCACTTCCTCCACGCCCTCTCCGCCTCTGGATGGCACCTGTATACCTCCACCGGGTTATCCAAGAAAGCATGGGACAAAGATACGCTCATATTCCGCCCTGAACCCTCGGGACAGAGAGATTATTTTTCGATCTCGTTCGATGTGGGGGATAAGATCCGGTTGATTGATTCGCCGAGTCAGAGCGTCACACTGGATTTCATCGCCGCCGTACGAGTAAGTCGTTCTCTCTATGGAGAGGTTGATGATGGTGGTGATGTGTGATAGACTTGGGCTCCAGGGATCCAAGATTCGAAAGAGAAGGAGTCTGGTGTGCTGGCAGATGAAATTGAGGGGTGCACCTTGGTAGAGTACCGATGGCGTCGAGATCAACAACTCGAGATTATTGATGTGCACGGTGCTGAGCGCGATGGAGGCCAATGGGTTCGAGTTGGTGGCAAGGGTGGATATGAGCTGTTCATCCGGGAATGAGCATCATGATTGTAGGCTCTTCCCTCTCGATGCTACGCAGGATAGACTGACCGAAATCAGTGGATACTTGGTTCCTCGCGAGCAAGCTGTGACGCGGGGAGTTTGGTCGAATTGCATAGATAGGACCAGCTGCCCTCTCAATGTGGCATCGTATCTGATATATATCCCCATCACGCTTTCCTTTGCTTCCCGCTTGCTCTCTCTTTCGCATGATTGATTGACCCAGTCATTAGGCACCTGTTTCTTCGCAAGCCAGCTATAACGCGGCGAGCATATCTATATCGCTTTGCGGATCCAAGGCCATCTCGCTCGGACAAAGCATATAACATCTAATCCAATCGCGCCTTCCTCGCCTCACTCCTTGATCGCATCCGCCACCTGATCCGTCTGGAGTCCCGTCTCATCCGTCACGAGACCCCTCTTCCCATGCACCGTTGAAGATCCTTTCCTTGCCTCGTCCTCATTCGCATCTGCCACCTGATCCGTCTGGAGTCCGGTCTCGTCCGCCAGCAATCCCTTCTTGCCGTGTATTGTTGATGACGCCTCACCCGCTACAGACCGAATGGCGTCCGCCGCTTGGTCCGTCTGCAACATCAGCTCATTCCCCCCTTTCAGCCCCTTCTTCCCATGCACCCCTGTTCTCGGTCTCCCCGTTCCCATCAGGAGATCCCGTGCCTCCTCGTACTTCTTCCTCGTCTGATTCACCACCTCCTCAGGTAGCGTCACTCCCTCCTTTTTCCGCAGACCACCTTGGTTCAACCAGTCTCGAAGGTACTGCTTGTCGAAAGAAGCTTGTGATCTCCCAGGAGCATAATCTGCGGCTGACCAGTAGCGTGAGGAGTCTGGCGTGAGAAGCTCGTCGATGAGGATGAGTTGATTCTTGCCGTTCGGAGAGGGAAGGAGACCGAACTCGAACTTCGTGTCGGCTAAAATGACGCCCCTATCGAGAGCGTACGCGGCTGCCTCAGCTAGAAAAAATGCTCAGCCGAGCGAATCGCTCTTACTCTACGGTCGCAGAGGCCCGCCCACTCACTGTATAGTTGCAACGAGACTCGCTCAATCTCGGCTGCCACTTCCGGTCCACAGATATCCTTCACTAAGGGCAGGAAGACAACCGTCAGCCCGATTTCCTCCGATGTGTCGACCGAGTATGGGGGAGCCTGGAGATGATTAACCTTTGTCCGGGTGGATATTCTCGTCGTGCTCTCCCTGCTCAGCCTTTGTAGACGGCGTGAAGATCGGCCTTTCCAGCTTCTGCGACTCGACCAGTCCTGCTGGCATTTGGATCCCGTGCACCGTCTGGCTTTTCTTGTACTCCGCCCACGCTGACCCTGCAAAGCGTAAAATGCATGAGATAGGCCAAGGTCCTCATTGGAAGATATCACACCGGTGATATAACCTCGAACAATAGCCTCGATCTTCACAACGTCGCATCTCCGCACGATCATACTCCGTCCCTCCAGCTGATCTCGGTATTCACCGAGGAAACGGGGGAATTCCTGCCACGATATACCGCCAGATGTCAGGCACGAGGGTAAGGAAGACGATGATGAAGCGAGTGAAGGGGTGAGGACGTGGTTTGGAATGACATGGGCGAGCTTGTGAAACCAGAATAGGGATAGGGTAGTTAGGGTGACGCCTTTCTGGGGAATGCCCTGCATTGTACGTCAGTAGCTCCTCCCATCCTTCATGAAGGAGCCTCACGTTATCCATGGTGACGTCGAAAGCGCTTATCCGGTCAGTCGCGACGAAGAGTAGCTGATCGGCGTCGCCCTCGTCTGGCAAGGCGTAGATGTCCCGCACCTTTCCCTTGGCTAGCAGCTTCAATTTGGGCATTCGAATTTGGGCTATCTATCGATACAATCAACAAATGCCATGGTGTTGATTATGAGGCGGGACGCACTACAGTGCTGGTCCCACTACTGCTTGGCACAATCGCCGCCGCCTCCTGATCTCGCTTTTGTAGCTCAGCCGGTGACAGGTTGTCGGGCGCATTTTTCGCCTGCGCTTTTGCCAACTTCTCTTGCTCCCTCTGTGAACGCAAAGCAGCTCGCTCCTCCTCCGTTGGCGGCTTGTTGCGGACGTCCTTCGTTGAATTCTCCGCGGCCCCTTCAACGGAAGCTAAGCTATTTGGGATGAAGATCACTCACAGCTTTGCCGTCCGCCTTGACTCCTGCGCCCTGCTTCGCCGACGCGACGGCTGTGCTGACTGAGGAATCAGGGTATCCGTACTTCTCCGCCTCCTGCCACTCGGGATCCTTGTCGAACATCTTCTGAATAGGTGCCAGCAACGCGTTCAAGGCGTCCGTCACACCCTTCTTGAGGTCACTCGGATGCAGATCCTCCTTCGCGTACGCCTTCTCGACCGCCTCGTAGCTGGAAAAGTGAATGTCTCCCCCGAACTTCTCCGATCGACTGATACTGAAGACCGTTCCCGCCGGTGCTCCCGGCTTCACAAAGCTCATTTCTCCTGGTCGATCTGATTCCTCTTTTCGCGCCTTGGCCTGCTCGTCCCAAGATCTCTGGACCGGTATCAAGACCGACTTGAGGAACGCCAGGACCCCGTTACCCTCGACCTGCCCGGGCGTACACACCGCAGCCTTCAGCTTCGCCTTGACCTCTGCAGGCTTATCCAGGAAATCGATCTTCGATTTCGGTTCTGAGGATGACATCTTGCCGCCGGAGAGACCCGGGACCATAGGATTCATCAGGTGGGCGCGCTTGGCGTATCCGAGGCGAGGAAGATAGTGTGCAGCGTACATGAAGATTTTGCGCTGATCTTCCTCGTAAGCATTTCTCGCTCAAGGTAGCAGAATGCTGACCTGGTCGACTCCTCCGAATTGAAAATGGACATCGAGATACTGCTCATCCAGAGCCTGTAGACCCGGGTAGAGTAGATTGCATAGCAGCGGGGACTCGGACTGCTTGACCACGTCCGCCCCAGCATGTTCACAAGCCTTCGTGGTCGTCAACGCATGGAACCTAGGGCGGACATGATCAGCTCTGAGGCGATATAGTAAAAATGACGTACTTGTACATGTCAAGCGTGTACTCTGGAGTGAGCTGGTAGGAAGTGCCGGTGACGAAGTTCAGCTTGTCAATCGGAACGCCGAGAGTGATGAAAATGGTTTTGAGGAGGAAGGAGTAGTATTTTGTCCGCCATTTCAGCGTTTCCAGCGTGGATTTGTTGGCATCAAGAAAGCCGTGGAGCTGAGCGTCGGGTCAGTCAGACGAAGCATTGATTCTTGACGCAATCGCAGCTTACATCTATAGTAGAAGTCAGCTAAGCCAGCTGGGGCAGATGCAGTCATTCACCAGCTAAGAGGACCGTGACCTATCAAGCAGATTGGGACTGTAAGCTGAAGCTTGAACCCGGCAAGCTACCGCAACTCACCTTGACGCCTGCAGTCAAGAAGTCTGCTATCTTGAGCAGCGGTACACAGTAGGCTATGTGCGCTGCCGTGATGCTCAGCTCCGGATCCTCTGGCGCAAAAATCTACTCACGTCGGCCAGTGATTGCGGTTCCTGCGACAGCATGCACAGGTCAGTGAGCGGCAGGTAGAAGCTTGAAGCAGCTGTTTGCAAAGCTGTACGAAGTGTCCGAGCTCACCGAAATAACCCCTCAGCACCTCCCCATCACTCAACACCTTCCTAATGATCTCCCCACTCGTCATCTCCGCCAAATTCCGGGTGATCCGCTCATACTGAGCTTCTGCCTCGGCAGAGAGGGAGATAGAAGGGCCAGAGTAGGTCTGAGCGACCTCGAAGTCGTCTTCTGCCATCTGAAAAATTTGGTTTTGGTAGTTCAAACGGTAGCCCGAAATGGAAATCAACTGTCGGTTAGCGTCACAGCGTTTTGCTCTCCGAGTATCTTTTGCTTCCGGCTTGTGGCACTGTGGCAATTTTGATCAGCAGTTTACATGATCCGGACGCACTTCTTGTCTTCCTGACTACATTGTAGTCAGCACGGCAGCGTACTTCGACGCACAGCTCCTCGGAACGATCCATGCACGTGTTTCAGCCGAAGTGAGAGAGCACGGGCTTGAAAGAGGACGGTAGATTCCAGGTGATATGACGGTATCGCTTCAGATGTCCTAACAATTGCTCGCAATTCAAGAAATAAGGCAATTTGACCCTCTGATACGGCATCACTTCACGGCATCGACGAGAAGCTCCGTAAGCCTATTCAGACTGGCCAGTCACATGGATCCGTCCACTGACGTCAGTGCATGACCCCTCAAAGCACCCTCCGCGTGCGACACATCGCCCACCGGATATGAGGCAATACGGCCTCATGTCATTCGATGCATGATCTCTTAGAAGGGTGACGTCGAACAAGAGGAAAGCGGACCGGAATCCGACCACGAAACGGCTGAGCGTCGAAAGTCCTGACGTTCCACAACAAGATGGTCCGATTGTTTGTCGTTGGCCCTTAGAAGCTCCGAGCAGGGCTTATAGACGGATCTCGGTCAACAGATGCTCGCGAACCAAGGCTCATCTGAAAGCTGTTGTCCAAATTGACTCTCAATCTAGTATTCTGGCCGGATCAGGTTCAGGGTGTTGACGATACCGATCGAGAACCGAGAGTCCATTACGACTGACGCGACGACCAGACCTTTATGAACAGGGCGAAGCTGTCCGCATGACCACCGATGACGAGAGGTTCTTGAAGGTAGCTGCGGCACACCGTTAGAAGAGTGTATCGTCGGTATCGATCAGAAGGATAAAAATTTCCCTCTGAAATGATTGGCGACGCGTGTCCATAGATTCGTGTTTCAGCCGCAAGTCCAGCTCGCTTCCCCCGCATGCGTCAGGAGATGTTCTTCCCACTAGCTGACCGAGGGCGTACGCGCCGCTGTGATCGTCGTCCGAGCAATCAAGCAGGTCCTGCGCTCATTCGCATTCGCTCACTAAGTCCGCTTTCGCTCTTTCACTTGACTTCGCTTTCCTGGCGGTCGGCCCTTTGTTGTCACTTACAACAACTACTTTTCACCATATACACGATGTTCAAGTCCCTCTTCGTGATCCTTCCCCTTGTTGCTATCGCACTCGCCGCGCCCCTTCCCAGTGGTGGATCTGTGTATTCCGGTAG
>JAABUY010001830.1_pt1 | contig 27165 bp, 26 predicted proteins | sample 5560271 | NCBI WGS metagenome assembly JAABUY01 (sample SAMN10711886, study PRJNA513374) | rock metagenome | isolation source: Antarctica rocks | place: Antarctica: Victoria Land, University Valley | reverse complement strand
AAATGTTGGGAATTAGGGCTGCTAGGATTCCTGATTACTAAGGTTGGCAATCTAGCCTTTCAAGGCTAGCCCATAGGGCTGCAGAGTTTTCGCCTCATATTGGTTTCCTTCTATCCAGCTAGATAGATAATCAATATACAATCCAATATGATCGCTCTATAAACACTGCTATTCCATCTTTCCATCTCAGCATTGTCTATTAATATAGTATCGATGTATAGAGACAAAAGGAAGGAAATGATTCCTCGCCAGGTGTACGCTAATATAAACTCTTCTGACATCTGATGATGATGAGTTATACACGAGCCATAAAGGCCGTCGTTTTAAGATCTATGTGCACAAGGAGATTTTCCCTGCTCACTAAATACGCCGGCGAGTCCTACGAGCTCGGCTCGTGGGCTTGAAGGTCAGGTGGTTACTATAGCTACTACAGTAGAGCGACGACGACAATGAAATATCAACGTATAGTGCCCGCACGTCATTGGTATAATGCTTACGAAGGCGTTATAGAGTGGCTTTTGATTACTATTGTGTGCTGCGGTAAGGTCTGAATGTGTGCTGGCTCGATGCGACTTGCTTTTTAGACTGTCTGTTCCAGCCGAACAACCAGCATATCATCCAAAACTTTCAAAGCTTCCCTGGTGTCTTTGGTAAGGGCAGTCTCGAGGATCGACTTCCCAGCCGTCATTGTTAACCGCTCTGGAGCAGGTTGCTCCAGGTATGGCATTACTCTGGCTCTATGAGATGTTCTGAATACCTGCAGCACGTTAGAAGGGTTTTCTGATGGAAGACAGGAATGAATCTTACCTTCAAGTAATTGACGATCTTTCTGACTTCTTCCTCAATCGCAACATCTTTTTCCCCATCGAACTTGTTGCGGAAACAATTCTTCTTGAGCGAGATGCACAATTTTCTCTGATTGACGGGAATGTATCTCTCCATATTCTGGTCGGAGAGATAGCGATCCATGCCCAAGAAAGCATCTAGCGCTTGGAAGAACAAAACATGATTGCCAGACAATCCATCATACTTGATGTACTCGCCGTTGATCATGCTGCCGACACCCCACCCTTGGAAACCTTGGACATAGCTCAACCACACCGAGTGCGACACGCGGGACTCAGTCAGGTTTTGGTAAAAGATCCTAAGGAGCTGGCGGACTCGGAAAGACATGCTTTCTAAGTGTCTGAGACACATCTTCTTGTCATTTCTCTCGAAATAAATATTTGCTTGAACCATGTCGTAGTAGATGGGGAAGGCCTGATACATTGTCAGTGACAGCTAAGGATATCTACAGATGAGAAACTGACCAAGACTTCCAAATCGTAAAACATGCGGAAGAAAGTCTCTTCCGATGAAGTGATCACGTCCGACATACCAGCATTAATCTTATAGATCCTTTCACCTTTTTCATTGAAATTGTGCAGAACGTTAGATGTGTTATTCCCACTATCAGCCTTCACACCGAAGCTTCGTTGAAGGTAGAGCCAAGGTACATTGAGTGCATGTGGAAAATCAACAATCTTTTCGATCTGAGCGACTTTCACGACAGGTATTGTTCCCCATCTGAAGACATTAGCGATCATTAACTAGATCCACTTACTAAAGGTAGATGAAACTCACCGATAGGCATGGCGACAGACTGCAACGCAAGAATAGACCGCGTTGTAAGCATCCCTCGGACAGGCATCCCAATTTCCAGCCTCAACGGCCTTCATGATTCTCTCGACTTCAACAACATTGATTCGCTTATGCAAAAGTTTCCGCATTAAAGAGCGGTATTTACCGCGTCGCTCCTGATTTACGTCGTCATCGGTTGAAGGATCTGCCGCCGGCAAGAGTGGGAGGCATTCGAGGTAGATGGCTTTGTATGGCTTGAGAGCAGCTGGCCATAAGTCGTGATTTGCTTTCGGTGGCCATGCACCAGCACCATCCTTATCGACGAGATCTGATAAGATAGCAGCAGTCTCGTGCTGGTTCTTGAGTACTCTGAGGTCTTGATACTTCCGGGGGTTACCCGTCTCATCAACATCTTTTTGGGGTTTTCGAAGCTTTCGCCATGACAGAACGCCCAATGGAAGAAGGAGAGCGGCCAAGAAAGTGACAATGCAGAACGCTGTGTAGGGGCTGCCTATTCGAGGCTTAAGGGAAGCAAAGCGGAGCATGCTCAGCTGAAGGTACAAATTCAAAGGTGCCTGGGCAAACGACTTCATGGTGGATCTAAGAAACCTCCACCATCTGGGATTCTTGAAGACTTGGACGACTACGGACTTTAAGGCTCCTAGACAAACAACATAGAATATGGTGGAGATCACATCTCTAAGCGACGCCTTGAAAGAATAACGAAGCATCATTGATGAAGTGCCAAAGAAAATTGGACGGAAAGTCAAGGCAAACCCGGGTAACTCGTTCAGACAAATTTACAGCCAGGAATCTTGGACATCACAATAGTTGACACAACGAATATACCATGGAACTGACATGCTATGACGTACAGACAAGGGCGTCAACTCATCTCTCGGCATGAAAACTACGGCATCACATTATTAGCATTTTGCTGGGTACGACAGAATCACTGGTCCTGGTGTGCTGGCGCATCACCCATCAGTCATTCCGGTAGGAATGTCTGTGGTGACAAGGTCATCAACGCACGTTGCAAGAATGTCTCAGTGAGAGTCAAGCTTGGTTACAATCCGCAGTAGGTAGTCTTAGAAGGGAAGACTCTGACTGAAAGGCTACCACTCTTAGCTCTACAGTGATATCCCACATGCTCGCAAGGCATACAAAACACCGGAGTCAGCCATTTCTCCATAAGCTAATATCACAGCATGTGGGATGCTCTAAAAGGATGCAACATTCTTCTGGCCTACAAGGCTCACGCGGCGCCGCGCCCTGTTACTAAAGAGCTTTCTTTTTCCTCGCAAAGAGCCAATGGGAGATATATGGCCCCAACGTGCTCATGAGTTAACTCGAATGCATGCATGCATCGGACCATCAGTTTTCACGCCTGGTTGCCTCGTGGAAATAGATCTATCCTAGACGGTCGAATTCTCCGGTCGGATTGATATGCGGATTGATAGGCGAATTGATATGCGGCTACACTAAGCTAAGTCTCTACTCATCAAGCACTTCAGAGTGGGTCTAAAAATGATATATTTTTACATAAGAGAGTCTTGGGTAATAGGTGTTCGTCTGATGAGCGGTCAACGTGCTGAGATATGGTGGTATCAAAGGGCACTAACTATATTGTGTTGAGAGGTTGTTACTTGGCTATGGGGACTATCTAGGAGGTAGAAGGGTGAAAATTTACTAGCGGGACCCCAGCCCTATGAGGCGGAGATTTCCAATTCCCCTATTTCCGATACAACGTGGAGTATACCGTTGTGAAGCTTGAGACGAGATGCTGCACGCCAAGAATCCCGAAAGAGCCAATCGGGTGGCTATCGGGCATCGCCTCCGTTTGAACCAATATATATTATATGTGTTTGGGCAAACCCGACAGCCCCAGGCGGTCTCCAGGGCTAAATTTTGCCCCGGAAGCCGCCCTGAGGTGTCAAGTCTTGGTATACGAGGACACGAGGGTAGATAGGCATATAGATATATTTGACTGAACTATCTAGTAGGTAGAGCATACCGAGGAAGAACGAAGTGGGAGGAAGGATAAATACCCCTAGCGCCAAGCCGCTTCGGCCGGAGCGGAAATAACTAACCACCGGGGTATACGTATGTGCATACGTATGTGCATACGTACCCCGTTTCCAACATCAAGCACTCCCTCTATCTAAGCGACTGAGTCTATGGAGTGGGTGGGTGGGGCGAAAGCGCGTTTCTGGCTGAATCTTAGGGGATGGAGAAACAGGAAGAGATGAAGGGGGAAACAGTAGGGAGGACGGCCTATTTATTCCCCTTTTCCCCGCTTAAATCTCCTTGTTCTCTAGCGGCCGAGCTATTAGCCGAGGCAGCGACCACCTTCGCTTGCCGATAGCCTTCAGTCAAGCTGGCCCTTATTCAGCTGTGTTAATACGTAAGCATTTTAACTTTGTTGAATTCTTGGGAGCAAGGTGGAAGTAATAGCTGACGAGGCCTGTCTGGTTACAGAAGACAGCTGGTAACGATTTGCGATTTTGCTTGTATGTCTAACTAAATTGGGAACAATCTCTTGTGCTCTGATAACAACCACCGCATTCTGTCTCTCACGGCTTCTTTCCAATCGTGATGGTATACTTCTGATGCAAACCCTCCTCGGATGCGAGGTCCCGAAGAGCATTTCCAGTCAGTCTCTTCAGTTCCTCTTCAGCAATACCTTCCGCACCCAGCATCTTGCGAAGTAGCTCAGGATATTGCGGAATCAGTTTCGCCTGGACATATTCACCCATAGCCTGGCTGTTAGGGGTCTTGCTCGTCGGAACAAATGAAAACTCAAACTCCTGGGTGCTGATGACCTCCAATCCAGCCTCTTTCATGAGAGGCGCTGCGTTAGAACCAGCGTCGATGGCAAGTCCAGCTGTTTTGGCGGCGGAGACCACACGGCGGTGCCATTCCCATTTGTCGCTGAGGCACTCGGATGTGCCGACACGGTAGAATTTCCAGTCCAAATCCTGGTGCTCGATCATGCCGCCAGACTTCAACGAGCGGGCAGTCGTAGAAAAGTATTGGGTCCAATTGTTGATTCCCAAAAACAGCATTCTGCCGAAAATGTAATCGAGTCCACCTGGTGTGAAAATCCTTCTACTTATTCCACTACCGCTTTGGTCGTCGTCACGATCTTTGTCAGGCTTCCCATGATCGAGATCCAACACGTTTCCGACGGCCCAGGTGATATTTTTGGGAGCCATTTGTTGCGCAGAGTCGGGGACCTTCGAAATGTCGAGTCCGTAGACTTTGGCAGACGGGAACATGGCAGCGAGCTGCAGTGTTGCAACACCAGTACCGCAACCTACGTCGACCACCTTTGAGACGCTGGTCATGGATTGAATTGGTGCGAGACAAGGAAGGCCGCCAATCATCTGCACAATAGCAACCGCCTGAGCATCAAGCCGATTCTGTTCGACGGCACTATGCAGAACGCGTTTGTGAGAACAAGTTCTACTGAAACCGAATAGAAATATTTACTCATTCGGAAGGACATAAGCAGAAGCGGTGCTGTGATACTTGCGCTCGCTGGCGCTGAGAGTCTCCATGGTGGTCGCCATTTTGAATTATTTACTACCGAGTAAAATGATTGAAAGATGATGAGAGAAGTTCTGGAGGTCTGCCGGGCATGTTTCAACGCCGCGAGAATGGCACATGTATGCTCTCATGCGCGGCAGAAGGTGGGATTCTGAACCACACCACGGGAGACAAGTGCACCGGGAACATGACAAAGGTAGTGTGGCCTTCCGTCCGCCTTTGACGTAATCCTAGCTTCCGACATCAACTGGGTTCGGAGTGGTGGAGTATTCCCCGCGGCGATTCTCAGGAAACATCAAAAGCTGAAGGGTGACTTGACCTGCGAACATGGAACGTTTCTTTTGCCTCAGTCTGGTTGGCTCTCTCGCACACACGCGGACAAAAATGCCGAAGCGAACATCAGGCAATGCAGGCACAAGTACGCTGATATCCGTTTTCTCGCCCGATATTATAAGCTTGTCAGTTGTGATATTTTCAGCGCATCAAGCGAACCGAAATGTGACATGCCACGCCGTTGAATAGTCTCATGCAGCTAACGTGATTCTCCATTCTTCTCCCACAAAGGCCGAAAAGCGAGCTAAGGCGCGGAGGAACCTCCGCAGCATCTGATTTTTACTTGAGCAATGAGTGCGTCTGCAAAAGGAAAAGAGCGACATGGAACTTGGCGCCCAGTGCACCCTCTTCTGGAATCATTAACCCGAAGAAGGAAGCACGCTCTCACCTACTTCACTCTCGTTATACAACCCTTTCAATTTCTACAGCTTAGCCGTCACTTTCATCACAACGCTCGCATACATGTCGACGCCGAGCCTTCCATCTTGTCCTGCGACAACTTGTAACCCATCAAGTGAAGAACTCCGCGATGTATCAGCAACTCCACCTCAACCCAAAGACCTCTCACCTCGAGGCGATGACGAGAAAGAGAATTACAATGCGGTGCTCTGCACCGAGCCGGCAATGAAGACCGGCCCGGTCCCTCCAAGCGAACTGCGACAGAATCTATTCATGATATTCATCACTTTGACTCAACTTGTGCAGATGATACCGCTGGGTGTCGGCATCAATTCCGGTCTAGCTATCGGAGAAGCACTGGATGCACCTCCCATAAATTCAGTATGGATTGTTACATCGTACCCTTTGACACAAGGCGCCTTTGTCTTGATCGGTGAGTACTCGACAAGCTCCTTTGTCCCTGTTCCTCGCAAGAAACCCCAAGTTGAAATGCTGAACCAGGAATGAAGGCGGCCGTCTTGGCGCAGTATTCGGCCATAAAGTAATGTTCACCGTTGGCTGCATATGGTGGGTTCTTTGGGCTCTCTGTGGCGGATTCTCCAACAATCTGGTCTCCATCTGCATCATGAGGGCACTCTGCGGCATCGGCGGTGGCTTGATGGTCCCGAACATCGTGGCCTTGCTGGGTATCACGTTCCCGCCAGGGAAGAAGCGGAATCTTGCCATGGGGCTCTTCGGAGCGATGGCGCCTGTCGGTGCCGTGGGCGGATCTCTGGTCGGCGCTGTCATCATTCAGCTGTCGGAGTGGAAATGGGTATTCTTGTGGCTGTAAGTATGACGGATCCTATGACTCGATCTGCAGACTGAATTTCCTCAGGGGCTTGATGGGCTTTCTGGTCTACGGTGCCGCAATCGTCATTGTGGAACAAGACCAAGCAGTAGATCCAAATGGTTCAATTGACTGGGTTGGTGCTTATCTGGGGGTCGCCGGACTTATTTTGTTCAATTTTGTCTGGAAGTAAGAGAGACCTCTTGATAATCTACGCGACCTGAGAGGCTAACATCTTCGCAGCCAAGCACCAATCGTTGGATGGGATAATCCCTACGAGATTGTCCTTCTTATTGTCTCCATCCTCCATTTCGCCGGCTTCTCATACTGGGAACTGAAAGTCGCCAAAGAGCCGATCTTACCTTTCAACATCTGGAAATCCCCGTCATTCGGCAGCCTCATGCTCGTCACGCTCTTCTCCTTCATGAGCCTCGGCATCTTCTTCTGGTACATGAACATCTACATGCAAACGATTCGCGGCGACAGTCTTATCCGAATAGGCGTCCAGTATCTGCCGCTCACTATCATGGGTTGCGCAAACGCCTTCTTTGCCGCCTGGCTTGTTCCTCGTGTGCCAGCGCAAGTGATCATGGGGATCGGCTGCTCCGCAATGATCACCATCAACGTCCTCTTGGCCACCGTCCCCGCCAAACTGACATATTGGGCAATGTGCTTTCCGGCCATGTTCATATCTGCGTATACGATCGACTTGATCACCACAAGCGCCCAAATAGTGGCAAGCAATACCGTGTCAATGAAGCACCAGGGTGTGGCAGGATCCCTGGTTGGAACGTTGCTCAGTTATGGCATGAGTCTTGGTATTGGCTTTGCGGGGACTGTGGAGGTCAACACGTTCAAGAACGGCACGGACTTGCTGAGAGGCTATCATTCTGCTGCGTATCTGGCCGTGGGGCTGGCGAGCACAGCACTGACACTTACGGTGTTCTTCATTCGCATACCAAAGGATACGCGGGAAGGCTGGGCTGTAGATCATGTACCGGAGGGAAGGAGGTGAGACTGCAATTTAATGACGGGTATGACCGTACATAAAAAGTTAAGAACTGTATGATTCGATCCGAGAATTCGATTCGAGTATACACTTTCTGTGCTATGACGTATCATAGCGCTCGGCGACAACATGACGCAGCATCAGGGGGTGTCAGACGTCGATAGATAATAAACGATTCCGGTAATCTCCGCCATTGGGCTTGGGACGCTAGCAGAATCTTTACCTTCTGGACCCCCTAAATACTCAGTTATCAACAAGTGCCCCAATGTGACGGTGTATTCCAACAGTAATCTCCACCCCCGCCAAAACATTGGATTTGGCTAATCACATCAGCCATCATCATAAATCTGAGGTCATAACTGAACAGGTTGGAGGATAGGTCCGTAGGTAGAAAGGGAGGCTGAAGAGGGACATACGCCAAATGCGATGTTTTGATGTGGGTGGAGCTGAAGATACCTCGCTAACCCCTGAGCCGCTTGTTGTCTATTGACTTTTGACACCCCCTAATGCAGTTTCGAACAGGCGATGAAAGCCATTGATTGGTAGGTCTCAACGTGCATCACGACAGTGATCCAAGACTTGACGCATGTCATTGTCATCGTCATTGCTGAAGATTGCCACCACAGCCACCGACAACCCTACCAAGTCAGCCTGCCACGCTGGTTAGGCTCAAGCTGTTTGTCGATGGCCCTATATTTTAAGATCCCACATCCCACATGGGCCGATCCACGTGGGCCGATCCACATGCCACAACCGAAGATTCGTAAGTGTGCAGTAGTACCTTTGCCCAAGGCCAAGGCCTTGACGCAGGGAAAGTTGCTTTATTGGGCTTAATGATGACGGGGGCGAGGATCCCGGCGCTAGGGTAGGCGAAGTCGCATTAAGCCATTGAACGTGGTGCAATGGCAGCTCTGACAATGACACTGAATGGATCGACCTCTCGTTAAAAATCTGTATCTGTTTAGCTCTGCGTAAGTGTGCAGTATGGCACTCTCGATGCCTCCTAAGAAGGATACTAGATGGCGAGTCTCTTCATGCTCTTCTCTGATGTCCTTTCTTTCCGTCCTCCTCCAATATCTCATCTCCATGAGCTGTTCTGATGCTCCTGACTTGATAAGCCACTTGCCATTGGACTCGTTCTCGTTTTCTCCTGCATGTGGGTCGCAGAATCAAACTCGCCGAATTAATTCAGATGGGGTCTGAGCTTAGTCACCGTACCTAGCCCACCTCGCCCGAAGACGATGGATCCGTTGAGGCAAACAACAGTCGCCCAACCAGCGGTGCGGCGCGTGGGATGTACTGTTCCGGGATGTGACAAGATGTTTAACCGCAAGGAACATCTTAATCGTCACCTCAAGTCCCATGATCCGCAGCGTCCATATGCCTGCCCTATCTGTGGACGGCGATATGCACGAAGGTAAGCTCGGCCCCCCTCTCCTCCTCCCCCCACATTGACAATCTGCCTCACGGGGAGTTCAGACATCGACTCGAGGGCTAAGTTTAATATCTGTTGGATGCAGCGATGTGCTGAAGCGCCATATCGAACCTCATTCCCAGGATTCCAACACCAATCGCTGCCTAGTCGCGTGCGTTTCCTGCCACAAACGGAAGCTCAAATGCGATGACAATACGCCCTGCCAATCATGTACTCGCAATGGCACCGAATGCAGCCGATTCAGTCCAAGTCAGGAGACCAGGACGAATATGGAAATCGATACCCTAAATGCTAACAATCAGATGATAACAACGGATATCGGCAACATGAACGAGATTACTGATATACCACCGAACAACGATGGCCAACAGGCTTGGGTTGCATTAGCGGAAGACTCTTGGTCGGCACCATTCTCAACAGCCGGATTTGATGCAACATTTCCAAGCGTCTTGAGTGCGACTGGTTTCGAGCAGTGGCCTGTATATACCGTTACAGGCCCGCAAAATCCCGATACTTTTGCTGCTTCAACGGCTGCGGATGATGCGTTTATGATAGCCACCTCTACTGGGCCACAGATCGAGCGCTTAGAGAGCACAGCCAGGGCTGATGTAGAGCCGCATTATAGAATTGAGTCATCAACTGCAGCGCAGTCACCTGCATCTTCATCCAGATCCCGTAAATCGTCCATAGCAGACCATATAGCAGATCATATAGCAGATCTAGAAAATAGCCTCACAAGAGATTCGCAGGCAACCAAGCAGCTTGTCCAGGTATTCTTCTCAGCTATTCATCCACACTGGCCTATCCTACATGCGCCAACGTTCATGATAGAAGATGCGTCACACCATCTGTTGGGCTCCATGCTCATGCTTGCCAGCTGGCTGCAAGATCGGTCAGATCACGTAAAGCTCGCTCCTCTCGTATTTGATACGGTGACCGCGACCCTGTTGGTACAGTTGGACCTGTTTTCGTCACTTATGGGCTTTGATTAACCATGGTATGTAGGGATCGAGCCCTTCTGTGGGCAGTAATATCCAACCAGCACCGTTGCATACTTTGCAAGCCTTATTACTATGTATTGTGTACACAATCGGATGCCGCGTAAGTGTACACGAGGCTACAAAGGCGCCAGGGCCGAGGAATGTCCTTTGACTAACGTCGATTCAGACCACAGAGGGAATGCTGGCAAGAGCAGTCCATCTTAATGGCATTCTCATCTCGCACTGCCGTCATCAAGGAGTTTTTAACGGTCAGTACACTGACTACGAAACCGAAGAATCTTCTGCCTCTTGGCTGGCCCAAGAACAGCTGCATAGGTACCTCACCCACTCATCCGCCTTGAATTCGAGCCACTTGATATGATCAAAGTTTTTTATGCTGATCCTTTCAGGCTTGCGTTCTCTGTTCTGCGCATTGATGCGTACCTCTGTCTGCTCGTTGATTACCCGCCTTCGGTCCGCTATCAGGAAATCTCCATTCCTCTTCCCAAGTCGACTCATCTATGGACTGCTGCTAGTAAGGATGAGCGACGGACACTTCAATGGAATGAGCCGGCAGGACGTGAGAAGGCACGATTCTGCTTTCTTGTGCGTGATGCCCTTGAACATGAATATCGCCACCAAACTCCCTATCACCTCACAGAGATAGACTACCACCTCTGCCTCTGCTCATTCCAAGCTGGTATATGGGAAACGGCACACGAAGCCCACAGTTGCGATTCCAACGAGGTCATCGCCAATTCACGGCCGAGAGATCACGTCGTAAAATGGCGCGCTCATCTTGACCTCTGGCGAGCTAACGTGGAGAATAGCTGCCAGCTTTGGCAAAACTACTTCTCCGCCTCCACAAAGAGAGCTGATCACAATTGTGGCCCTCTCAGCATCATATTGTGGCACTATTCTGCCCTCATACTCCATGCTCCGCTCAAGCTACTTCAAGGCTGGGGCTGCTGCTTCCAGTGTCGCTCTGGTACACCCGGAGCCACGAGAAAAAACAAAGCACGACATCGAGGCTGGATCGAGTCCTCGTACGCGCGCATTGCTGTGTGGAATGCCGCTCAAATAGTCAAGGTGGTGGCATTAGAGTCTGCCAACGCGACGTCTGCAACACGCCTCCGTCTCAACCCGCTAGCTATCGCCAGCCTGCTCAAGAGCGCTATAGTTGTTTGCTCATATGCTTTTTATACACGTGGATGTCCTGTATGTACCGGTGGACCGCCGATGGATCTGGTGCATTTGTTCGATGCCGCAGATGACAATGAGAGATTGGTGAAATGGAAAGAGCACGGCGAGGGGCTGGCGGATTGGAGACCTTTGTCTGCACCTGTGTGCAGATGCAAACTCTCTCTTTTGGCGGATTGGTTCCTTCAAACACTCGCGAGAGAAAAGAACGCCGAGGCAGAGTTTAGAGCCTTTCTCGAGGGACTTGGTAAACCGTGGGATTCTTTGAGATGAGGACTGTCGATAGACCATCGACCGTTGAGGCTCGGCAGAAGATTGCAAGCTGTCTGTGGAACGAAAGAGTGTCAACTATTTTATATATAGGATGATAATAGAACGACATCTTCTAAGGAGTTGCAAAAGATAACGAATGACCATTCCAGAAGTTCCAGAGTCGTAAAGCCACTTTATCCGCATGGAGGCTTCTTGATGACATCGTCCTCAAAGCGATAGCACCTCCAATCACAATGGGGCCCACGTAACCTAGTAACCCTGAACACCACATGTAGGGACAAAACCTCGACCACCACATAACTGCAGCTGCAATTGTTCATCTCCCAGGTACATACCCAATGGAAAGCGGTACAGTCCAGGGGCCATACGAGCGGTCGCCTTGTTGATCGTATATATCCTGGGTGTGTATAGATGTCATGACGACTGTCCCAATTATCAAAAACCACTTGTTGGGTGGCCGTGATAGCCAAGATTGCAAATCTGTTGATGCAGCAACTTCTGCTACCCCTGAAGCGAAACAGACAAAGCCGCATGCGTTGATGAACTTGCAAAGAATACAGTTCCTATCTCCACCACCGAGGTCGTTATAACAGTATCCCAGCACGGTGAGGCATCGGCACTGCTTCAGTCCCCCGAGGTAAGGGTTCGCTACAAATGCAATAGCGTAAATGGCTCGCATGAGGCTTGTGGCTTGCTCCTGTGAGAGTCTTCTCGAGGGTAGGGGCCGCCATGGTTTGTTGGTGGCATCTTCACGGATGGCATATGCCAAGTGTTGATGGCCGATCGTAAAGGGAAGAAGGTTGATTCATACCCACAAGGCAATGGACGAGCTTTTGCCGAGGTAGATGGCTGTCAGAGGGAGTTCGAAGCTGCTTGTGGATGATGGGTTGGAAAGGACGCTGAGAATACCAAAGACTCTTTGAGGAAAGACAATGGGCTTCAAATTGCTGCGGGTGAAGAGTCAGATGATATTGATATGATAAAAGAAGGGATTCAACAACCGGTGGACGGATATGTTCTAGGGAGCGGTCAGGATCAAGCTTCTACTATGCTTTGGGCTATTTGTCTGAACAAAATATCTCCACAGTTGCATCCCAACCTATACTTCTGATGACGGACGTGGCACCTAGATCTGAATTCCATCCTGCTTCTACACATTTAACGGATTCGCATTTATTGTTTCTAGATAGAAACTTGGCGATGATATTACATTTTATATCAATTACATTTAACGAGACTCGGGGAAAAGGATTGAGTTTACAATCCTCACCCGAATATAACCCAACGCTTACACGAAGTAGACAAAACTAAAATCGCGATGCTCGAGCACTATACTGACCAAGTCGTCTAGCTACAAAAGCGCGGGAGACTAAGGGCCAGCTTGACTGAAGGCTATCGGCAAGCGGAGGTGGTTGCTACTCGGCTTGACTCGACCAATGTCGACCGCTAGAGAACAAGGAGATTAAGCGGGGAAAAGGGGAATAAATAGGCCGTTCCCCCTTCTGTTTTCCCCTTCATCTCTTCCTGTTTCTTCATCCCTTAGGATTCAGCCAGAAACGCGCTTTTGCCCCACCCACCCACTTCATAGACTCAGTCGCTTAGATAGAGGGAGTGCTTGACATCTCAGGGCGGCTTCCAGGGCAAAATTTAGCCCTGGAGACCGCCAGGGGCCGTCGGGTTTGCCCAAACACATATAATATATATTCGTCCAAACGGAGGCGATGCCCGATAGTCCCAAAATTCTATCATTTCTTCACCCGTGGAGGGCTCAGGCGTCGTCCTCATGAAATCTTCAAAATTGCCTCTATCAGCGAATTCGAGAATGATGTTGTATGTGTCGTTATCAATGAAACTTCCGTAGTAGGCGATGACAAATGGAGACGGTTTGCTATCGTATCTGAGATTCATGAATGCATTGCGCTCGGCTGTATGCTGTTCTTTGGCATCGGTGCCTCGGTATGTTTTGAGGACAAAAGTATTTCGGAGATGAGGAGGACGCTCCTAGTTTAGTATTAGTAATTTGAGAATCAAGCGTGGAGCAATCATGACCGTACAGGCATCTTCCAGCGCTGTGGGACTAGCTTGTTGTATTCTCCATCAACATTAATCTTGTAAATGATAGCATTTCCACCATGTCCAATTTCTTCCTTGCGTGTTATTGGAAGTATCTCCTCCTTGTGCAGATGAAGATTCATGTTGTACTCGAGACCTGCGGCACAAAATTGCCATTGATGGTCGTGGAAACGTTTGAAGAAGTTTGGGTCGGAAGAGAAGGGGAAGTCTTCTGGGCGACTGCGATAGGGCAGTCGGTGATCCTGTAGACTTCGATACTGAACAAAGTGCTTGATCATGGGACCTTCCCCAATCAATAAGAGAATCACCAGCGGTCGAACATAATGCTCTCGAACGACGTCTGCATCTATGGTCCTGGGCGCTTCCTTGCCAAATAGCGATGTTAGGAGACACTCCACTCGCCGATCAGCTCCGAGATACGCTTTGACAGCAGAGGGAGGTATAAAATCACAATGAGTGACATGACTCGAGCCTCCAATGCCCGGTCGCCGCGTCGTCGAGGATGCGATCCACCTGTGAAAGGCCTGAATTTCGTCATCTTGGTCAGGCTGGGTCTCGCGCATGGTCAGGCGCGATGTACGTGGCTATGAGCATAGCGTTAAGAAGGCAAAATGGAGGGAAGGGACAGAATACAAATCCAATAACAGTGTCTCATCAACGACGAAGTCCACGGACGGACCTCTTGGGTTTGGTGGCTATACCTCAGGCTTTCAGCTCCTCAGCCACTTTAGCTCCAGATCATATTATTAATCAGAGCTGAACATGAATTGATTGGATGGGTTAACAGCGCACTCATCATGGTGATTCTGCCGATCTGGTAAAGTTTTGATCAGGCTGCCACGGCCTTGCCTGAGCCATTGAGGGGATCTTGCAACCGAACCAGCATCTTTCCGGGGAACGAGGACCGAACAGAGGAAAGATAAACGGCTAACTTTTTGAGACATGACACCACTATAAATCCAGAGAGAAGAAAGACTGCTGACTTCTTCTGCTGAGGAAATAGGATACACTGCTGTGGAAGTTGCGACTGTCACTACTCGTACGTACCCGTCAAAGTACAGGGGGTATCAGAAGACATTGCACCACTTGAGCAAGATATTTCCAGCAAATGGTGCAACGACTTTTTACACCTCCTTGTGACAGGGCAAACCCCTCAACGACAGCTAACCCTGAAAGCTCTAGTCAAACCTAGCCCTAGCCCTAGGCGGACTGTTCCGTCTCAGTGCGGCTCAACTGTTGACAACTGTAGCAGCGCCAACGGGATCATCACGGGATGAGGCAGCCCCCGTCTAGGTACCTATCTAGAACTTGCGCAGCTTTCCATCTATCTATCCACATGCTCGAACCAGTTCCAGTCAATGCTCCCTGGCAATTTGACTCGATTGAACAGTATAACCTGAGCGAGGAAATCATTAACAACTATTTGAATACGATTTGGGGCAACTATAAATATTTTGTCGAGGTAAGTCATGAACGCGACAGGAAGCTCCATGGAGGCACAGGCGCCTGACTCCTTATAGCGCCGGGGCGACGACTTCGTTACTGCATTGTTCGTTAACATGCAAGAAGAAGTAATAGCCTTGTGCGAAAATGCCAAGGCTTTCCCTTGGAATTTCAATCAGCAGAATGCATTCTCAGCATCTGAGCCTATACGAACAGCTAGATATCAATGCTACGAGACTTTTCTCGGATGAAGATGAGTCCGCCTTGAATTTTCTGGAACTCAGCAGTAGAGGAAAAGGTACGGAACCTCCTTGCACTCTAACAGTCTAGAAAGGAATTCCTAACCTTCGATTTCAGATTTCTGGCCAACCTGTATTAGGACCGAAACCCGACTAAAAGCACACCTAGGTCTGACCCCTACCTCGAGACGCCCTGACCCGCGATGTAGATTTCTGTAAGTCCCACAATGTTTGATCATATGGCGAAATGCTAATAGTCTTCTCGATTCGTACGCGCCATCCGTGGCAGCTCTCGCGAAAAGCTAAAAACAAGTCGGGAGATGCTAATGCTGTGCTTTACCTATTTCCGAGTCATGCCAGAATTCGTTGACTTTTTGTTCTCGTTTGGATATCAGTCTCATGCTCAAGATCCTTATTTTAGTAGCTTCCGCCAGCGCACCTGCATATCCAATTCGAGTTAAACCTACAACATCCCTGGGCTCGCTTGGTCAGGCAGTGAGATACAGATGTGCTACAATCTGAGATCAGCAGAGCGATCCGGGTCAGATCCGAACGACTGGTTGATCCGGCACTGCGCTGTACATCATACTTTCGACGTGAAAAATGTACGAGCAAATTGGATTATTGTCAAAGGCAACGACGTCATGAAAGATCGTATTGAACGAGCAACAGCCGGTCGCGTTCGTGGTGACCTGTCGTCATTTGAGACACTCGATAGAGCTTTTGCAGCATCCCTCGCTGCGCATCTAGTCTTTTGCGACTGGGGAGCTGAACAATGGCGTTGGTACATCAACAACCTCGAGGACCAGTTTCAGAACACATCACGAAGAACGCTTACAGCATCTGTGACCCTTCCATCGAGTCCAGTAACAGCCAAAGATGAATTTCAAATGCACCCCCGCACAGACACCCAGAAAACCAATGGATCAATCGTCGCTCGAATAACTCGAACACAAACGGCATTAACAAAGACATTCTCGATCTCGAATCCAAAGCCAAAATCCCCGGTCCAGCGCACATACACCGATCCTGAAAGTGGACTCAGCCAGCCGCTGCCTCCACACATCACGGTGAATAATGGTCCTGGTCCTGGCCCGCAACCACCAGAACCAACTTTTGAGAACTCAGATAAGCAAGACTTCTCTTTTGCCAAATTACAGAAAATCCAACACATCGGAGAGAAGGCTCACGAAGCGTTATTGATACTGAAATTCAACGTCAGCATCATGCGCCAACTAAAGCAGTACTATAATGCCACCTTTAAGTCAAACCATTCTCCCCAGGAGGTCGTCCAACTCTGTCAAGACGATATTGAGCAGTTCGTGCTTCGAGTCACTGGGGTACTCAACGATCTAGAGATACAAATATTGAGATTGGAAACCCTACTACGTCTGCTTGGAGATCGCAAAACCCTGGTATCTTAAATCATTTCTTCGGTCTAAAACGTCAGGCTAAAGCATGACTAGCTCCATAGTATCCTCGAATATCACAACACCGAGATCAACAAAATTTCGACGAAGAATATGATTTCAAGGACCACAGATATGAACGATATTGCACGGAAAACAAAGATTGAGACCGTCTCGATGAAGGTCATCACGGTCGTAACCCTGTTCTTCTTGCCAGGAACATTCATCTCCGTATGTGAACTTTTCCTTTATGTAAATTTTTCCCGTCCAGATAACATAACAACGGCCAGACGGGTCCGCATATAGGATTAAAGTGCTCGTGGAAGTAAACACCGCCATAAGGCTCGACGTTGATGGCTAACGATCGTCCAACGCGAAATAGACACTCATGAGTACCGACATCTTTCATTCAGCCAGCATCAAACACCCAGGGCCAGATCCCTTTGCTTACCTCTCCCCACTCCAGCTATACTTGGCTGCAAGCCTCCCGCTTACCTTGGTGACAATACTGATCTGGGCCGCCCTCCATTGGCTGGAGAAGCACAAAGAAACGGTCAAGGCACAAGCTCAGCGGCTCGAGTCATTAATCATAGTCTGAAAACATAGGGGCAGAAAGCCTTAGGAGATGTAGGTCATGTTGGAATACGATGTTAGATGGGGCACATTGGTAGATATGTTGATGTTGTTGTTAGAGGTAGGTGTTATCTTGGGGGACAGAAAGTGAAAATTCTGCTGGCGTCCCGAGCTCTATGGCGGTAAACCCCTGATTTTAACAGGTTATACACTTGAAGTAACGAGAAGTGAGATCTCTTGATACTGCATGACGCAAGAGATTTTGGATTCGCATTTGCCACCTCATCATATATAAAGAACATGGCTTCGTCCAGTAGAAATTTACACTACATATATTATATATAGATTTCCCCCGACTGAAGGCAGCAATACGGACCCCTGCTGGCACATGTCGGCTTGGCTCACCCCACTGTGTATTGAGAAATTCAATGGGAGATTCAGTGAGGGATAGTGACGGGGGAAGGGAATTCAACAGGGGAAAGCAATTCAATGAGGGAGGGCGATTCAATGAGGGAAGGGGGTTCAATAAAAGATTCAATAGAGGATTCAATGAGGAAATCAATGGCGGAAGAGGACTCGATAAAAGAAGACAACTCGATAAGAAAAGACAATTCTGTGAGAAAGAGTAATGAGGAAGAAGAATTCAATGATGAAAGGTAACTCAATGAGAAAAGGAGATTCAATGAGAGAAGACACTTCAAAGGGAAGACAATTCAATAAGGGAAGAAAATTTGATGACAACAGGGGAGGGGAGCGACGACGAGAGCAGGCAGCGAGATGAGATCTTCGATTTGAAGGCAAATGATGCGTATAGCATCAAATTACGATATCGGGCATTTTACAACTAATTAAACAAGCAGATGGTGGCTGCAGTATCATGAGCAGTGTTTTTGATCTTTTTGGTCTTTTGGGGCTTCTCCCCGATTTCTTTTTTAGATTTTTTTTGTCAAAATCTGATCAACCAATTTGCACACGGCGATAAATGGTTTTGCATGCAAAACCACCGCGGACTATGCTTGAAAATTTTCCTGTTAAGGTTAACAGATCTCTCATCCTTCGACGCCGGAGACTATGGTAGGAAGTCGACGGTCAGTAGCTGCTGACATCTTATTGACTTTACTTACAAAAACATGACTCTCACATGTAAAGCAGGCAACTATGCGGCCGGGAAGGAAGCCGAAGCGTGGTGCTGTCAGCTGAAACCTCTTGGAGGGAAAGCTGGTCGTACACATCCCCCCTCAGCATCTGTGGATCAAGTCGGAGTAAAGTAAGGCGGTTTGTGTTCCTGTGACACTTACTCGCTCTCAGTCCTTCACAGGCCATCCTGATCAAGAAGGTTGAGAATTAGGAATGAGTATCCATGAGTATTATACCGCTCAAGCCCCACCCATAAGTATCATCCCGCTCGCATCTCATAAGTGAATAGCCTACCATTTACATCCAATCATCTTAAGACGAAAACACAACGCCAACACCACGGGGTATATTGGCCTATGCCAGCTTCGCCTCTGCAATCTTCTCATCAATTTTCTTAGCGTTATTCACGCTGGCTTGAATGATTTCCGTCTCTTCTCGAGAAACAGTCTGCGCTTTCCCATCTCTCATACAACTCATGTCGGGCTTCGTGGCACCTTTCTCCCAAGTGGCATCGATCATGAAGTGGGTCGGGACGTCAAACAGGGTATCGTTTACAGCTTTGTTCTTTAGTAGGCTGCCGTTGTACCAGAGTAGATTGTCCTTCTCGTCCGTGTGGGCGATTGTGAGACCGCAGACTTTGGTTTTCTTCCCTTCGCCTCGGATTTCTCCAAGGACTGCCCCGTAATGCTCCTCGAAGGTGTAATTAGCACCACTGAGCTCGAGACCAAACCACCAGCTCTCTTTGTCTCCGTAACCCATCGTATAGGTAAAGGCTTTACGGACACTGAGTGTGTTCTGCCAGCAGACATGGAGAAGACCAAGGAAAGTTTGTAACCGGCTTTTGTCCATCACAACCATACCCGAGTCGCATTCTTCTGCATAGCCCTCGTTGTAGACAAGGGATTTCGCTAGCGCTGGAGATGGTGTGTGATGCTCGAGCTCTTTTTCCCACCATTGGTGGCGTTCTTTGAAAGCGCCCTGCCATAGGAGTCGGTCATGGAATAGTAACGTGCCGGTCTCTAGATACCCAGAGTGATTGTCGAAGATTACTTCGGGTGCTTGTAGGAGGACCGCATCAGCGTCGAGAAGCATGCTTTGCTCGAACGTTGAGGTTAGCAGGACAAAAGGCTTGATCGCCCACCCGTCGTTGGCCAGCTCGAGGGAATCATCGTTCACAGTCTTTAGCACGTCCAAGGTTTCTACATCTGCTGCCAATTTGGTGATGAACTCCCGAAATTCAATGGGTAGGTCACCATTACCAGCATATGCAATTCGGATAGGCAACTTCGAGCGCAAGACATCTCGTAAATTACTAACAAGTTGACAAGCAAACCTGAAAGAGCCTTTCCCCGTGGGAATGACCACCCCCTTCGACCCATGTTCGTAGCTTTTTCGCAAATCAGTGAAGACTTGTGTGTTCTCAGGCTTTAATGGGTTCTTCAGGAAAGGAAACAGTGAAAGCGCCGTCTTCTCGATGTCTGCCAAGAGCTCTATCGACTGTGTACTTGTTGAATTGTAAGATAATGCCTCGATGCTTTCTATCCATCTACCCAGTATTTGGAGCCTTTTGCCCAATTCTCCGAACTGGGACGATTTTAAAGGATAGTCGATGAAGTATTGGGAAGCCTGAGAGATGGATTCGAGCAGCTGGGACGGCACTTCTAGTGTACTATGGGGTTGTATTGACGTCTCTTCTGCAAAGCTAGATGATGTTGAGGCTATTGAAAGTATCGAGGGTATCGAGGGTATCGAGGGAGTCGCAGAAACGGAGGGTATGGCGGGGATCGAAGGGGTGGCAGGTATAGAAGGTATGGGTGGGACTTGAATTATTGAGGGTTTCGAGCCTTCTCCAGATTTGTGTATGTCGTGGGGCGCGTTGTGCTTCCATGGTAATGCTTCAGAACGCGTATACTGCTGCCAGAACAGTAGTACAAGCGATAGGAGAACCAATGCACCGAGGAAGAGGCGAAACCTGAGCTGCGACAGCAGTGGTATATTCATCCCAGCAATCATCGCCTAGATGTTGGTGGGTGTGAACGAGGATACGGCACAGACAGCAGCCTTTCCGTCCCTCGGGATTTTGTTCAAGAGTGCTAGCAGTAATACTGCTTCAGAGCATCACAGACTGATGAACGATGATGGGGCCGGTGGGGGTGATTGAAAGGCTTCATTTTGAAGAGATTCTGGATGTGAGAGTAATAGAAGAATGACCATCATACCCCTGCTTAGCTACTAGACAGACTACTGTAGCTTGCCGCCGTGTGAGCGATACTTGCTTAGCTACTAGACAGACTAGAAGGGTCCACCTAGCAACCGGCTAAACCTAGCAGTCGGACAGCCCTATAGGGCTGAAAATCCACATTTCATCTTTTATTGCTTCAAACGATGAACTACGTAGCTAATATGATCTCTTTGAGACTCTTCTGATACGCATGCCTCGCTCTGATTGATCAGTTGTAGATATTTCATTATTTCTTTGCTTCTGCTTCTGCTTCAGCTGTCTGATCTGTAGCTTAACTATCAGCTGTGTCATGACGTCAGATCATCAACTCAATTTAAAACATAAATCATTGATATTTTAAATAATCTTGATTCATTGAATCTGTTTTGCAGTTCAATGAATCAAATCATCAATCTAATCATCATAATCTTAATTTAGTCTCAGCAATTCTGTTTTGATCATCTCAGTCATGTGCATGAACTTCTGCAATCTTAAGTCAATAAAACTACTGTCTAGTCTTGATTCTGCTCGATTCATGTATATAAAAGTTAAGCTTTTATTCTTTTCTTTTACTCTTTGTCTTTCATCTTGTACATTATTTGATGTATTGTCTTGTATTTAAATTCTATCAAGTCACTCAAGTTGATCATGATCATCTTGAATAGTAATAATAATATCATTCTTTTATATTGATAGTTTTTAATTTAGTCTTTGACAAGCTGCTTCTGCTTCTGCTTCTGCTTCTGCTTCTGCTTCTGCTTCAGTTGTCTGATTTGTAGCTTAACTATCAGCTGCTTTTTTTTTTATCTAGAGCTTAATGTTGAAGTGAAGAGCTTAAAATTTAAACATAGTAAATTATTAATCTTTCTATTTCACATCTTTGTCTGTTGAGCTGAAGTTACAACAGCTCATTTTTGAATAGATGATTTTGAAGTAAATAACTCAGAATTTAAATTTAGTAAAGAATTGATCTTCTTTTGTCATATCTTTGCTCATTGATTCTCTTTTCTTTCATCAACAATCTTTTGATTCATGACTTTTGCAATATTGTAATTATTCTTAATTTAATTAATCTTTTACTTTTTTCTTTTATTGAGTTTAAGAAGTTTCTGATTAATGATGTTTTAAATAGTTAATTTCATCATTGCTTGTATTGTTGCTTTACTCATCTTTTCAAGAATCTGACTAGAAATCATTTATTTTATTGCTGTCATGATGTCAGATCATTAATTTGATTTAAAACATAAATCATCAATACTTTAAATAATTTTGATTCATTGAATCTGTCTTGCAGTTCAATGAATTAAGTCATTAATTTAGTCATCATCATCTTAATTTAGTTTCAATAATTCTGTTTTGATCATCTCAGTTATATGTGCAAACTTCTGCAAACTTAAGTTAATAAAACTATTGTTTAGTCTTGATTCTGCTTGATTCATGTATATAAAAGTCAAGTTTTCATTCTTTTCTTTTGCTCTTTGTTTTTTATCTTGTACATTATTTGATGTATTGTCTTGTATTTAAATTTTATCAAAGTAATAATAATATCAGTCTTTTATATTAATAGTATATTTAGTTTAGCTTAATCTTTGACATTACAAAAGATTTACACTTTCTGTAATGTTTTCATACATTGAAATCTCATTTAGTTATTCTTTCACTCAAATGAAATCATCTTACAATTTCTTAATTGATGATGAGTGTGCTGTTGAACAGTTTATTCAAAGTATGATTGAAAATTTACTTGAGATCTTTTGTGTAATGCAAGAGCTTCAAAATCAAGTTTGACAACATGATGTTATCATTTTGTTCATCATTTTCAGTTCTTCAGTTTATATAAAATTAAACTCTCAGTTTCTTGCAATGATAACTCAAATTTCATCTTTCTGTAAATTCTGTTGCTGTCTTCATTACTTTAAAATTCAAGAAGCTTTTTGACATATTTAAATATGAGAAAGACAAAGATTGATTGAATGCATGAAAGCAGAGTTTAATACTGCGCATGAACATGAATGATGATTCTTATTTCTTTTATTGAGTCAAGATCATTTATGTCAAGTCATAATTCATCATAAATAAAAAGACTCACAATTTAATGAATCAATATCAAATTAATGATTTCTATATCATTTTCATCTTTGCAGATTAATGATATAAGTTGCATCATTGCTGCAATAATTCTTTCAAGACAGAAGATGTTCATTTATATTTTTGCAAAATTCTGAAGTAAGACATGAATAACTTTGTCAACTATTACAATCTTTTTTATCAAAAGAAAGAATGTTTTTTGATGAAAGATTTCTTATTGATTGATTGTTTAAAGTGTAATGTTAATTATTTCACTTAAATCATCATCTTCTTCTGCTGAAATCTTAATGAAATTCAATTACATTGACAAAATCATAAGACAGAAAAAGTTGATATTAACTGATTTTTGTCAACTTTTTCTGAGTTAGCTGTTAATCTCATGTGTCAGCTAACGATCGAAATTAGCTGATCTTCTCAGCTATTAGCTGACTATTAGCTGATTATTAGCTGTCACTTAGTTGACTTAGCTTTGCGCTCAGCTAATATCAATTTTATCTCTTTTGTCAACTTCTTCAACATTTGCGCATTTTGTTTATTAGCAATCAAATATTGAATTAATGATTGAATAATTATTGCGCTCATATAATAGATTAATTAATGATTAATTTGACTAACTAAATAATAGCTATTTACACAGTTTAATATATGCGCTGAGAAAGTCAATGAGAAAGTCAATGAGAAAGTTAATGAGTAAACTAATAAGATAGAAAGTTATGAAGAAAGTCATGAAAGAAATCATGAAGACTGTTTGATAGAGAGTCATGTAGAATGTTTAATAGAGAGTTATGTAAAACGTTTAATAGAAAGTCATGTAGAATGTTCAATAGAAAGTTATGTAGAATGTTCGATAGAAAGTCATGTAGAATGTTCAATAGAGAGTCATGTAGAATGTTCAATAGAAAGTCATGTAAAATGTTCAATAAAGAGTCATGTAGAATGTTCAATAGAAAGTCATGTAGAATGTTCAATAAAAAGTCATGTAGAGTGTACAATAAAGTCATATTTGATGCTCGATAGAAATCAAATTTGATTCTTGATTACAAAGCAATTTGAAGCTTGATAGAAAGTCATGTAGAAAGTCATGTAGAAAGCATTGTTTGAAGCACTGTTTGATTCGTGTTATGCGCTCGATTGACGCGTATTTTGAAGCATGTAGAATGTTTGATAGAGCGTTTGATAGAAAGTTCAGTAGAAAGCTCAGTCGATAGCTCAGTAGATAGTTCAGTAGAAAGCTCGATTAAAAGCTCAGTAGAAAGCTTGATCAATAGCTCAGTAGAAAGCTTGATTGATAGCTCAGTAGAAAGCTCGATCGAAAGCTCAATCAATAGCTCAGTAGAAAGATCAGTAGAAAGCTCAATTGATAGCTCAGTAGAAAGATCAGTAGAAAGCTCAATTGATAGCTCAGTAGAAAAATCAGTAGAAAGCTCGATTAATAACTTAGTAGAAAAATCAGTAGAAAGCTCGATCAATAGCTCAGTAGAAGATTCAATAGAAAGTATTGTTTGAAGCACTGTTTGACGTATGTTATGCATTCATTCAACACGTATTTTGAAGCATGTAGAGAATTTGATAAAGCGTTTGATCGAAAGTTTGATATTGAGTCATGAAGAGTGCATTCTATTGAGCTAATTAGCATTATTTCGTACGAAATAGAAAGTAGAAACTACAAAAGAAAGAAGTGAGAAGAAGTAAAAACTCTGAATCTTCTGAATTTTCTAGTGTCGATCTTCGACTGAAAGCGAAGATTACTAATCACGAAGGTAACAGTACTGTTCTCAAGTCATGTAGAAAGCATTGTTTGAAGCATTGTTTGACTTGTGTTATGCATTCATAATTTGAAGCATGTAGAGTGTTTGATAGAGCGTTTGATAGAGAATTTGATAGAAAATTCGATAGAAAATTCGATAGAAAATTCGATAGAGAATTTGAGTGAGTCAGTAGGTAAGCGAGTAGGTGAGCGAGTAGATGAGCGAGTAGATAAGCGAGTAAATGAGCGAGTAAATGAGCGAGTAAATGAGCGAGTAAATGAGCGAGTAGATGAGTGAGTGAATGAGTGAGTAAATGAGCGAGTAGATGAGCGAGTAAATGAGCGAGTAAATGAGCAAGTAGATGAGCGAGTAAATGAGCGAGTAGATGAGTGAGTAAATAAGCGAGTAAATGAGCGAGTAGATGAGTGAGTAGATCAGTAAATGAGTGAGTAGAATGATGAGCATGTAGAATGAAAAGTAAAATGATGAGCATGTAGAATCATGAGTAGAATGATGAGCATGTAGAATGACGAGTAGAATGATGAGCATGTAGATAGATGAGCATGTAGATAGATGAGCATGTAGATAAATGAGCATGTAAATAAATATTTTAGCTGAATTAGCTGAATTAGCTGAGTTAGTTGAATTTAGCTGAAATTTAGCTGAGTAGTCAGTTGTTAGCTGATTATTAGCTGAATCAAGTCGACTTTTTCAGATTCAGTCATTGAGCAAAAAGTTAGCTGTTGAACATTTTGTCAATGCATTCATCTTTCATTAATGAATTCAAGCATTTTTTGACATTAATAAAGAGTTTCAACAGCTTAAACATCATCAATCTTACTTCATCTCATCATCATTTCATTCATTAAAGTTAAGAACATCTTTGCATTGACTAGTAATTTTTTGAATTTAAAAATTATCATTTTTATAACTATCATTTCAACAATATTTTTATTTCTTTCTCTTTTATTTCTTTCTCTTTTATTTCTTGATGAATTAATGAATTTAAACATTATTATTATCATCATTTAAGATAAGACTTTGATCATTTCTGAAATCAAGAAGATTTGTAACAAGTGAAAGTTATATTATTATTGTAAGTTGCAACATTTGAGTAAAATTATTAAAAAATGCTCAAATAAAAAGTTTTTCGCTTTGCATATCATGAACATTTACAACAATAATGTTATCAGTATAAATGAAAAAATCTCACTGTTTGTAAGAAAAGTTTAATTTCTGAGCTAAGTCACGCTCAGAAATCTGTATATATATCATCTTGTTTACTAATTTTAATCTTTTCATTCTCACTTTAATCATATAGAAAGTTTTCTGCTACATCTGTCTTGAAACTCTTCAAATTCAATTCAACATTTAAGAATAATCACATGATAATATTTTATATTTTACATTAAGCTTAATTTAAAGTTCTCATTCTTGCTTTAATTGATAATGAGATCTTTGCTTATGTTTTTATGAATAAATTTTTCATGCAACAACATTATTTTTTCTTGCATCAATTAATTCACTTTTGCAAACTTCAAGAATTTAATGATTAAATCACTTTAATTAATAATATTATTCATGTTATTGAAATTACAATAATTCTTAATAAACACATTGAAAAACTATTCTTTTATGTCATTGAATTAAATCAATATCTCATCATCATGAATCTGTCATAACTTTGTTATCACGTCATTGATGTTAATTTGAAATATAATGTTCTCATTTTATTTTTTTTCTTCTATCTTAATCATTATTATCAATTCTTCATCAAGATTTATGATTTTAATCAATAAAAAGAAACTTTCTTGTTTGAAGTTAACAAAGTAACTTCTTTTCAGTCTTGCTCTTAATTTGCTCACAAAAAGCAACTCAGTTCATGAATTATTTACAAGAAGTAATTCAATTTACAGATTACTTATAAGAAGTAATTCAATTTACAGATTGTTCATAAGAAGTAATTCAACATTCAATTTACTTGCAAAAAGTAATTTAATTCTTAATTTGCTTGTAAAAAGCAACTCATTTTCTCATTCATTCATAAAAAGTAATTTAACTCTTCATTGACTTATGAGAAGTAAACTAATACTTAGTTCATTTACAAAAAATAAATCTCATTTAATCTTGTCTTTTATTTGAAACAAGAAGTTTTTAATTGTATTTTTCAAGTCATTTAAAAGAAATACTCATCAAAAATCAAGTGTTGAAATTTTTTCTTCTTTAAAACTTCTGTTGTTTCTTAAGCAGATTAATTCAATTAATCTTTTATACAACTTGATATAATTGAGTTAAAAGTTTAAAGCTGTTATGAATTTGTATAAAGTGAATCATATGAATGTATTTTAACTAGAAGTTCAAAGCTAAAGAAGAAAAAAGATGTAATACATTGAAGATTTATACTTATGAAGACGCGTTAAATTACTAGCGTGTCAACATCAGCTTTATACTAGTTTATATTAAACTAATCTGATTTATGGATTTTAGACATAATCATTAACATAAACTTTTGAAACCACGAAAACGAATTACTTAAACTATCTAGAGACAGAGCACACCATCGGCATGATGCCCGCGCTTCATCCTGACCGTCAGGGGCAGATGAGA
>JAABUY010001829.1_pt1 | contig 27167 bp, 24 predicted proteins | sample 5560271 | NCBI WGS metagenome assembly JAABUY01 (sample SAMN10711886, study PRJNA513374) | rock metagenome | isolation source: Antarctica rocks | place: Antarctica: Victoria Land, University Valley | reverse complement strand
TCTGACGCAGCAGGTTTACCACCTGCTCAGGCTGGTACTTCTTCCCTCGTCCCATACGCTCTCCTTGTCCAGTTCTCGCTTAGCCACTGGTACAAAGCAAGCCGGGCACTCCAGGGTGATGACCCAAAGGGCTTTGACTTGGCACCTCTGTAAGGTTCATTCACAATTGTCTCTTCGTTGGTCGCCCTGATGCTCGCCATGTGTGTAAGGCGTATGCTGCGTAGGCTAGTTGCCCGAGACCCACCACGATATAGATGAGAACAAGGTTCCTATGTCCGAGTGGTGTGTCGATTGAGAAATCGAAGGGCATTATGAGTGCAAAGGCGAAGAGGCTAGACATGTTGTGGCTGCTCCGTTAACGACGTTTGAAGCGCGCCGAGCGCTTCGTCATGTGATCGCTGTTGTGCTCGAAATTCCGCAGCGTATCGGATGCTCACAATCAAACCTCCCCACTCCACCCAGGCTACGATGTTCCAGAGTGTGGGGACGAGAATGGCATGCGCTACTCCCGAACCTTCTCCTCCGCCAAAAACAGGAGCTGGATGTTGAGTTCTCCACCAAGTGGTGGACATATAAACGATTGGCATATCAGCAAACCCAAATATCGCCAGCACTGCGCAGATCGTCGCTCGACTCGAACTGTCGGCCATTCTTCGCACCATCAAATAGGCCCCATAAATGAGGGTCAGCATGAGCGTGGTCGTCAACCGTGCATCCCACGTCCACCAGATTCCCCATTCTTCACGACCCAAAGCGAGCCAGTAATCATACCAAGACTGCAGTAAACCACGCCCATTTCGGCTGTTGCGAGTGCAAGAGAATCAGCCTTGAATGCTGACTTGAGGTTCTTTTTACGGAGATACAAGTACGCCACAGAGGCCACGAGGTTTACGGGCAAAAAGATGCCTGCACCTATCCAGTTCGGAAAGTGATAGTAGAACGCCCGGACCATGTTGCCTTGTTGTGAATCCGGTGGTGACCCCCAAAGAGCAAGAAACAATCCGTAAGCAATAAGGCCAGCAGCTCCTCCAAACCAGAGCCAGCGAATGATGATTCCTTTGCGGGTCATTTCTTATGTAGCCTCAGAGGTTATTTTCTCAGCTTTGGCGACAGTCGTTCGCACGCATGATAATGTCCTCTATCATGGATGTATCTTTCTGATTGCAAGCGGCTTATGTCCGATAGCGTCCATTCTGTACGGTCGCACGAAGCTACGGCTTCTTGAGGCTGGTGCCTTGCGGATGGCTTGCTGCTGGTTTGTCGGGAAGGCTCGTCGCCGATGCGCCAGGCCTCACGTTATAAGCCTTAGTGAGCTGGTCGGTGATGTCCATGTTGTTTGTGGCATACCAGACTACGGGCGCAGAATCCGTTCCCCTTTCTAGGACAGCCGAGTATCCGTGCTGCTGAGCGTATTCCTGGAGAAACGAGTACATCTTTTGAGCAACGCGTTGAAAGGCTTGTTGCGAATCTTGTTGCGAATCATTCTTGAAGTCCTCAGCTTCGCGTTGAAGTTGCTTGTCTTTAGTGTTGAGGTCTTGAAGTCGCTGATTCTTTTCCGACTCAGACAGTTTCGCAGTGCTGTCACCGAGCAGCTTCTTCGAGGCTTCAATGTCGTCGTTCAGCTTTTGAAGTTGCTGCTCCCGAGGGGAATACTTCTTCTGCAGAGCGCCTAAATCGCGCTGGGCTTCAGCCGTGCCAAGCACAGCATTGTTGAAACTGACCGTGACTATGCTGGATGGTGGCGGATTGCTAACAGACGCTCCGGGCGTTTGGGCAAACAGCGGTGCGACCATCATCAGGGTTGGAGAAATGAGCGCGAGTGTTCTTGATCGCAGCATGCGGCCTCCACTTCCGTAAGGGTTGTTTGGCTACCAGGCTTTAGTGCTGTTCATACGAAAAAGAGGCGGTGGTTCGTTCAGCACGGGAAGACGGGGTAATTCCACACGTTCCGGTGTACCCAAGAACGATAAAGAAGCTACAGTCGGGGTGTAGCGAAAGGCATGCTTGTTTGGACTGGAGTACTCTCCGTCGGCCAGAAAGCGGGGAGCGGAAGTCAGCTCAAAGGTTCTTCTCGCTGGAAGACGAAGCCCCGATGTCAAGTAATCTCCGACAACTTCGGAGGTTAAGACAGTAGGCGCACCACCGAAGGCGTCAGGTCCACGTTGCTGTAGGAGCGCCGATTTATACAGGACGGAGTAGCTGTGGCCTTTCCCTGTACCCCGCTGCGGAGGGGCGTAAGAACCAGTGCTCCGGAGGCGTGTGGTGTTCCGGGTCCTTTTCAGGCCACTCTCGACCGGCTTCTGAGGTGGCGGGTCACCAATCACTTGTCGAGGCGCTGCAGTCGCCATTTTGATTGGTTCGATTGATGTTGTCTCTGGGTGAACCGCCACCGGTTCTAGCATTCGCGGGTAGAGTACCTTCCAGCCCATTTGCGCGAAGACAGTCAGCAACACGACTGAGAGGGCAACGCTGATGAGACGGGTTCCCAACAGAGCAGGAGTGGTATCTCGCATTGGAAAGCCAACGCTTAGTACTCGCTTTTCAAACCGCTGTTGCATGCCCGCTGGGGTGTTTACTCCCTTTGCTGCGCCTGCGTGACGAAGGAAATAAGCCCAGCTCGCCGTTTCCATTTCTGCCAAACGTCGGTGACATGAGAGGCAAGACTCCGTATGTTCGCTGAGATCGTTAGCCTCCTCCTCTGAAAGCTCGCCAACAGCAGCGAACGCGCAAAGCATCTGGTACTCCACATGGGCGCGATTCATAGAGAACCTCCCTTCGATGAAAGCTGGCTTTCTCTGCGATCGCAGAATACTCTTCGCAGCTTCTCGAGACCGCGATAGAGATTGTGGCGCACAACGCGCACACTTTCGCCAGTTCGGACTGCGATTTCTTCTGAGGTCAGACCTTCGTAATAGACAAGTTCGATTGTGCGGCGCTGCCGCGGCTGCAACGTTTTCAATACTTGTTCGACCAGGATGTTGTTCTCGGCCGGCGAGGGCTTGCCGGCCGAACCAGCAGATTCACTGGTTCCGCCGTCAACCAATTCAAGAGGGTCGCTCACAAAGAACTTGTTAGCGAGTTGCGCCCGCCGACTATTGAAGGTGCGTTGGTAGGCAAACATCAGCAGCCAGGTCTTGAAGCTCCCCTTCTCAACGTCGAATTGATGGATGGAGCGGAACACGTCCAGGAAGATCTGCTGTACGGCATCTTCCGCTTCGGCATCGTTCCGAAGAATGCGGCGAGCGATCCCGAATAGAACCGGGCGGTGTCGTTTGAAGAGGACTGTGAGCGCATCTGGGTTTCCGCTTTGCAGCTGATCTGCCAGTTCTTCGTCTGAACAGAACCTCTGTGTTACGAAGCTCAGGAAGGAGGATTCTTCTCTGGGAGCCTCTTCCGGGCCGACACCGAAGCGTGGTTGCCCGTCGGCTGTGAGCGCGTCGATACCAAGACGAGCCATGCGAGAGATCACAGCCGCCTTCCCCGGGGCCAGTCTTCCGAAGGCAAGCTTATGCGCTCACGAAGCAGGACGATCATCGCTTAAAGGACTCTCCTGCAAGTGTATGCACCCTGAACCAGCCCTTTTCCCCACTCCCGGCATGTGCTTAGCTGTCGCATCCAGTTCCGCCGCAAAGTGTTCGCGATCCATGAAGCGGCCCTGGCCAGCGAGAGTGCGTAGGAGCTCGCGGATCGCCTCCTGCTGAACACGGCCTGCCGCTTCTTCCGCGGCCACGGTCTTAGCGTTTTTGCGCTTCTTGGAGACGGCCATATTGGTAAAGGCGGACTGCGCATCCAGCCGGCCGGTACGCTCCTTCGTCGCTTCAAAGTCTAGCCGCAAGGGCCGCTCCACCGTCACCTTCAGGAAGCCGAACTCGCGATTTTCAAAGATGCGGCTGACCACGCGCTGCTCAGCCGCTCCGTCGATCTGCACTGTCTCGCGCTCGCCATCGCGGTATACACCATAGATCTCGGTGAGACGCGCGATGTGCGCCTCGCTTAGCTCGTTACGCTTGTTGTTCAGGCTCTTCTTCATCTTCCGGAAGAAGCGAGTGCCGTCAATCAGCTGTACCTTGCCGCGTCGCTCCTCGGGCTTGCGGTTGGTGACCAGCCAAACGTAAGTAAAGATGCCTGTGTTGTAGAACAGCTGGTCCGGCAAAGCGACGATGGCGTCTAGCCAGTCGCTCTCGATGATCCAGCGCCTGATGTTCGAAGGGCCAGAGCCTGCGTCGCCGCTGAAAAGCGGTGAGCCATTGAAGATAATGGCAATCTTGGAGCCCTCACCGCCTTGGTCCGGCGAGTCTTTCATCTTGGAGATCATGTGCTGGAGGAAGAGCAAGGAGCCGTCATTGATCGCCGGAAGCCCCGCACCAAAACGACCCGAAAAGCCAAGCTCCTCAGCTTCCTTCTCAACGACCTTCTGCTGATCCTTCCACTCGACGCCAAAAGGGGGGTTGGCCAGCATGTAGTGGAACTGCTTGCCGGGAAAGCCGTCGCGGGATTTGCCGTCGCCCAGCGTGTCGCCCAGGATGATTTGGTCGGTCTCCTCGTCCTTAATGAGCATGTCGGAGCAACAGATCGCTCAGCTCTCATCGTTGTACTCCTGCCCGTAAAGGCCGAGGTTAGCGGAGGTGTTGCCGGCGCGTATCGTCTCTTCGGACACAGACAACATACCGCCTGTGCCACAGGCGGGATCGTAAATCTCGCGGTAAACACCGGGTTTGTATACATCTTCCTCGCCTGTGTAAACCAGATGGGTCATCAGGCGGATAACCTCGCGCGGCGTGAAGTGGTCCCCTGCCTCCTCGTTGGCCTGCTCGTTGAAGCGCATGACGAGGTGTTCGAAGATGTAGCCCATTTCGATGTTGCCGACGCGCTCCGGGTGTAAGTCTACCGTGGCCATGGCCTGCACAATGGCATAGAGACGGTTGCTCGCATCCAGCTTCTCGATCTGGTCGCCGAACTTGAACTTTTCGAAGATGCGCCGCGCGGTGTCGGAGAAGCCGTTGATGTAGGCAACGAGATTCGGCGCGATGTTCTCGCTGTCTGCTAGCAGCTTCTCGAAGGTATAGGAGCTGGTGTTGTAGAGAGGCTGCTTGCGCTTCGCGTCGACAATCTTCGTAAGAAGGCGCGGTAAGGCCTTTTCCGGCGTACGCGCTGCCTGAAGTCGCTTGTGCTCTTTGAGCACGGCGTCTTTAGTTGGCTCAAGCACGCAGTCGAGCCGACGCAACACTACGATGGGCAGCATGACCAACCGGTACTGGGGTGGACGGTAGGGTCCGCGCAGGCGGTTGGCAATCTCCCAGATCTTCCCTGCAATTTCTTTATGACGTTCTGTAAGCACTTACCTCCTATGGTAAGCGGGCTCAGAGCGTTCGCATGCGTCAAGGTGTACAGCTGTATATGGGTCGACAAGGTCTGGTTTTCTGGTCTCGTCGTGTTAACTGAACGAGCTTGACATGCGCCGGCCAAAAAAGCTGGCTGACAGCCCAGCCCGCCGGGCCGGCTTCGAGGATGCCGCCGGTATCGCGTCCGAGGGTCGCGTTGAGCTTGTCCATTGGTTTCCCTGCCCGCTCCCTCTATCCGTCAGCCGGGGCTCTGGGGCGAGCTGGACCGCGAGAAGCTCAACGCCACTCCAGAGGCCGCTCCACAAACTTTCCTCGTTGACCGAATGGAACGATTTCAGGAAACTGCGAGGCTGCCAGATCAGAATGAGTAATGTGTCGAACGAAACTGCCGAACGTAGAGAGCTTTCCGGGAGCTTTCCCGTCTAGAACGACTACGCCGATCGACTTCTTAATCTCATCCCGCACAATGCGAACGGGTTCGTTCAGGTCCGTATCCTGAGAAAGCACGACGGCAACATCAAAGAGATCCCGCCATGCGTCGTGGATCAGGTACGTAGCCAGATTTACATCGGAGCCTTTTTCTTCGGTGTTCCAGATCTCGACATGGGTGGGACCGCCCGGAGCTGGATTCACGAGCGGTCTCATCTTGGGTTTGGTCAGGAAATTTCCCTCGTGGATGGACACAGTCGGAAGCGTCCGCAATGCCTGGAGGTAGCGTTGCTGACGGACAGGAACACCTGGGTCGAATTTCCCACTCACGGGAGCTGTAAAGTAGCGGATGCGGTGAATCTCGTTCTCAGCATCAAGGAGACCTCGTACGAGAGCTTCCAGATCTAACCACTTGAACTTCGTCTTTCGGAGAGTTCGGTAATAGAGATTGAAACCATCAACATATACGTAGGTCCGCTTCACAACCTCACCTGATCCTGAAAGACAGAAGCCGCCGGAGCTGACGCTCCAAGCGGCTTCTGGACTGACAACACCTTTCGGCCCTGTCAGCGGGTAACACCAGTATAAGCGATTGAGTGCGCTTCCGCGTAGACAGAAATCAGCGGCGTAGGTTCCGGTCATCTGGCGCTTGCTTTCGGCAGCTCATCCCACCGGGTAGTCCATCGCGGAGACCTGTATTCCGCCCGCAGATTCCACGCCGCGTCTTTCGGCCCGGCGCTCAGGATGCGAACTGTGCCCCGCCTGAGGGTGGCGTTGAGCTTGTCCACCGTCTTCCAGGCCCGCTCGCGCCGTTCGCGGTCCAGTTCGCTCCACAAAGCCGGTTGCTGGACCGTCGCAGGCAGCAGCTCCGTGATCATCACGCCGCACTTCGCATAACGAAAGCCATCTCGCCAGAGCCGTTCGCCCAAGCGAACCGCCAGCCCAACCACCTCTCCGGTGCCGTTGGTCGTGGCCGCGAAGCGGGCTGAGGCGCCGTTTGAGTAGAACGGATCTTTGTTGAAGGTGTTCGTATGCATGAAGACGAACAGGTTGTCGGCGGCCACCTTGTAGCGCCGCATCTTCTCCGCAGCCCGCATCGCGTAGCTTGCGATAGCCTCCCGCATCTCCGTCCAGGAGGTGACCGGATTCCCAAAGCTCCGAGTGACGGCAATTCCCTTCCGCGTCGGCTCCATCAGCTCCAGCGGCAGGCATGAGATTCCGCGCAGCTCATAGACCGTGCGGCCTCCGGTGACCGTCATCAGAGCGCGGGCGTCGTCCGGTTCGAGCGCGGCCAAGTCCGCCGCCGTCTGGATTCCGAGCTTCGAGAGCTTCGCCGCGGACGCTCCCCCGATACCCCAAACCTCCTCGACCGGCACCGTGGGCAGCAGCTCCGCCGTACCTGGTCGAGCCGCAGATCGCAGACACCGCGATACTGGGGCCGTTTTTTGGCGATGAAGTTGGCGACCTTGGCAAGCGTCTTCGTGGGCGCGATACCCACGCACGTCGGGATGCCGACCCAGCGATGGGCGCGCTCGCGCAGGGCTCGCGCAGCGCCTCGACCTTCCCGCTGTTGAACTCCCCAAAGTTTAGAAAGCTCTCGTCTATGGAGTACGTTTCGACCGTGGGAACCATCGAGCCGAGACAGTCACCCACTCTTCGACTCAAATCACCATAGAGCGTAATTACTGGAGAACAGAGTGATGTTCTCGCGCCGGATGAGATCCCGAATCTTGAACTCAGGATCACCCATTTTGATCCCGAGGGCCTTCGCCTCTAAGTTATGTGGAATCTCTTCCTCTTCTCCGCTACCCTTCCGTGGTCATCTGTGGCACGGAGACAAGCATGCTGGAACAGGAAGCGAAGCGCTGGCTACGGATTCAAAGTGATCTGGGACGAGCTCCAAATACGGTGTCTGCATACCGTAGGTCTTTACAGGATTACTGCAGCTTCTGTCTAACACTGCAACGGCCTGTTTACGAAGCAACAAGGGAGGATATTGCTCTCTTCCTGCGCTCCATGACTGCTTTTCGTCTTCCTGCTAGCAGGAAGACGAAAAGCGAGCGGTCTGGGCTGGCTAATGCCACTATTCGGCTTCGCCTCACGGCGGTTCGTCTCTTTTACGACCACCTGATCGAAGAAGGATTGCGGACGGGCAATCCCGTCGGGCGAGGAAGGTACACGCAAGGCAGTGGCTTTGGCGGTTCTCGTCCGCGTGCCCTTGTGCCACGATTTACCTCGCTGCCCTGGATCCCAACCGATGCGGAGTGGCGTCGCCTTTTGGAAACGGCACGTCCAGAGCTCCTGCGAAACAGGGTCATGCTTGCCTTGGCGTATGACGCGGGGCTCCGTCGCGAAGAGCTGTGCTCGCTCACTACTGGCGATCTCGATCCTGCAAATCGCTTACTGACACTGCGCGCGGAGACCACGAAGAGCCGCAGAGCACGCGTCGTTCCCTATTCCGAAGCCTCGGGCAACCTGCTTTCGGCCTACCTGGCCCATCGCCGCATGCTAACGAGACAGCGAGGCACACTGTTCGTCTCGGAATCGCGACGCAATCCTGCAGCTCCTCTCAGCTTCTGGACCTGGTCCAAAGTCGTTCATGCGCTTGCGGAGCGAGCCGATCTACCGCAACTGAGCACGCATACGTTTCGGCACCTCTGTCTAACCGACCTCGCCCGCGCAGGCTGGGAATTGCACGAGATTGCCACCTTCGCTGGACACCGGAATACCAGCACGACCCTGATCTATATCCACCTGAGCGGCCGCGAGCTGACGGAGAAGCTTGCGAAGGCATCCTTCCAGCATTCCGCCAGACTAGCCGAGATTGCGGAGGTTCTCCAATGATTGAACTTGAACGGTATGACCGCTCTGGCGAACTTAGCTCCGATGAACTCCACCACATGCAGATTTTGGTCGCCAGGTTCGAGGCCGGCGGCAAGGGATGGCACAAGGCCGCGAGGCCGGCACTGCAGCGTCTCCTCCAGCCCCTGGAAGCCACTCTGGATCATCTCGGGGCGGTGAACACAATCAAGAGAAAGTACACGATCAGGACGACTGTGATCTGTCTTCTCATTCGTGCCATGGCACACAATCGGCAGAGCTTCTGGGCGTTTTCGACGGACATTTGGCACGAACTGCTGGGTTCCGACTATTACGCTTACGTCCGCGTTCATGGCGTCACAGCGAATGCGCGACAACAGCTCATTGCTGTGGCGTACCTGCTCTGCGGATTCAATGAGCTTGGCCTGCTTGGACGGCTCTCGTATCCAGCCTTGGCGAGAAAGGTATTCGGGACGCAGGTCTTCGATGAAGTCATTGAGGAAATGACGGAAGATCTGGTCTCGTGGGGCTACACCCGAAAGGGCAATCTGGTTGGACTTCGCTGCGTTCTTGCAGAAGCGACGCTTGCCCAGCGGAGCATCAAGCTTTCCGACCTGCATGCTGACACGCTCGACCAGCTATTTCGAAACGCAGATGCGAAGATCTCTCGCCGTGGGCTGACCATTCTTTCGTACGTGATGGTGCGACGGGGTCTGTTGCGAAAACCACTTGGTCGCGACGGTCAGATCGAACGTAAGGAAAGCATCAAGCACAGGCGCGTTCTGAGTGGCGTTCCCGTCGTGTGGCGCGATTGGTGCGAACGATGGTTCGCGACCACAACTCTCCAACCCAGCAGCCGCATGAGCGTGATCTACCGACTGTTCAGCGCCGGAAGATGGCTTGCGCAAAGTGGTTATGGGCTTGAACCTTCCGACTGGACCCGGGAGGTCGCCGCTGCCTATGTGGCCGCAATCGATCGAGCCACCATCGGTCAATGGTCGACCGGCGCTGCAACGCCCAAATCGCTTCTTGGAAAGCCTTTCAAGCCGGCGTCCAAGGCGTCGGCGCTCACCGCGGTTCGCCAGTTCTTCCGAGATTGTCAGGAGTGGGGACGGATTCCGATCCGGTTCAATCCCTTCCAGGCGCTTGCAACACCGCGATCTGTCCGCTGCCTGATCGGTCCTGACCCCAGGATCATCCAGGACGCTGTCTGGGCCAAGCTGGTCTGGGCTAGCTTGAATCTTACGGATCAGGATCTATCGAAGCCAGATGATCCCGAACTCCGGGGCGACGGGCATTTCTACCCCGCGCCATTCGTCCGGGCTTTGGTCGTCGTGTGGCTCTTTTCAGGTCTGCGCCGCAATGAGATCGCCCGGCTCCGTCTCGGATGCATTCGGTGGCACAGCGGAGAAAGTAGCTCGACCGACCAATCGATCTGCATCCTGCACGTTCCAGTGAACAAGACGGGAACCGCATTCTCGAAGCCCGTCGACGGCGTGGTCGGTCGTACCGTAAAGCTCTGGGAGGAGATGAGGCCGCCTCAGCCGCCCTCGCTCGACTCCAAAACGGGTGAGCAGGTGCACCGGCTCTTTTCTCATCGAGGACGCGGCGTTTCAGGCTCCTACATCAACAACGTCGTCATTCCACTGCTGTGCAGAAAAGCGGCCGTTCCGTTGGACGACGCTCGTGGCCGGATCACCAGTCATCGAGCCAGGGCAACCATCGCATCGCAGCTCTACAACGCCAAAGAGCCGTTGAGTCTGTTTGAACTGCAGGAGTGGCTTGGGCACAGTTCTCCCGAATCGACCCGGCACTACACGAAGATCACACCCACCAAACTGGCAAAGTCCTACCAGGATGCAGACTACTTCGCCCGCAATCTCAGGGCTATCGAGGTCCTGATCGATCAGGATGCGGTCACACGCGGAAGCCCACCCGGTGAGCCATGGAAGCTCTACGACCTCGGCCACGGTTACTGTTCCTACGACTTTTTCGACCAGTGTCCGCACCGTATGGCCTGCGCTCGCTGCGACTTCTACGTTCCCAAGGAGTCTAGCAAGGCGCAAAGCATCGAAGCCAAGTCAAACCTGCTTCGGCTGAGGCAAGAAATTCCATTGAACGAAGACGAATTGCGGGCCGTGGAAGACGGGATCGCCGGGCACGAGAAGCTGGTCGCCAGTCTCACATCCTGCCCGACTCCGGGCACCCCCTAGCTGTTACGGTCACGTAGTTAACAACAGAACCTGCCGGGCAGCATTCTTGGAACGCTCTCAAATTCAGATAGGAAGGTTCTGGCCGAGAGAGAACGCTGATTCGAATAGCACTTGATCCTGCGCCAGGTGTGCGACGGCGATGCGCTCCCGCAATTGCCGCAAACGCATTTCAGCCCTGGCGCGGGCTGCGGGAGCCAGAATCCGCGCTTCTACCTGGGCCGTAACGCCTTGCAGTTCAGCCTCAGCGAGCGATTCCTGCTGATGGAGTAACTCCAGTGTCATGACGCCAGATGCGTTTTGGAGCACAAGGTCGTTCACCACGCGGGCGATGGTTTGCCGCAGCTGATCGCCGCGCGCCTGCTCTGCCTGTACCTCCGCCACGGCCTCACGGATGCGCGCCTTGCGCAGCCCACCGTCGAACACCGGAAGCGACGCGCCGATGGCCGCGACGCCATGCTGCTGCTCCGGTTTGACGGTTGCGTCGTTGAAGCGGCCACCGCCGGCCGCACCGAAGCCGCCTACCTGGGGCAGGCGGTCGGCCTGTGCCACCTGCACCTGCTGTGCAAGGGCGTTCGCCTCCAGCACCTCTGCCTGCAGCTCCGGGCGGTTGCTTTGGGCGAGCGTCATGGCCTCCGCGATATTGCCGGGAAGCGGAACTGGCGGCAGTTGCAATGCAGGGGCGACAAGCGTCATGGGGCTCGCGATGTCTTGTAGGCCCATAGCCACGCGAAGGGCGACCTTGGCGGCGTCCTCGGCCTGGGAGCTTTGGGTTTTGGCTGCCTGTGCCTGTGCGAATTGCTCGTTGGCAACAGCCGTGTTGTATTGGGAGCGCAGGCCCACGCGCGCAAAGGCCTGCGCTTCTTCGCTGTCAAGACGTCTGAGGGCCATTTCGTTTTCGGCGAGGTCGCGCATGGATCCTGCGGTGAGGGCGAGCCGATAAGCGCGGACGATAAGCAGCGTCGCGGTGCGCTGGGCAGCGGTCTGCTGCAGCACGGCTGCCTGTTGAAGGAGTTTCTGCGCGCGGAGAGTATGGCGCAAACGGCCAAAGTCGAAGATGGTCTGCTGGATGTTGAGTGAGCCGGCGATGTTGCGGAAGAACGGTGTCGCGGGGAAGCCGATGAGACCGAGGGCACTGGTGGAACCCGGCAGCCCGGCCTTGACGATGCCGGTCAGTGAGATCTGGGGGTAGAAGGCGGCACGCGCCTCGGCAACACGAGCCTCGGCTGCAAGAACGCGGGCACCGGCGAGTTGCAGGTCGGGCTGGTGCTGCAAACCCTGGGTGACGGCAGCATCCAGCGTGAGCAAGGCGGCTGGTGCAGGTTGATTTTGCGCTGCACCCGGGTACTGCGCCGATGCACTCAGTCCTGCGGCCATAACCGCAACGAGCCAGGTGTGGCGAAGGGCCTGTCTCATCACCGCACCCCGTCGAGTTCTACCGCTGTAGCGGGATGCGCATTGACGCGCATGCCGGGGGCGAGCGTTCCGCTGGAACCGAGCACCACCTGCTGCCCCAATTGAAACCCATCGACCTTGGCGTGGACGCCGTTTTCAAGTGATGTGACCACTGCCTGGGGATGGATCTCACCGTTCTGCACCACATAGACGAAGCTCTTTCCCTGCCGATCCTGGTGGATGGCAGAGGAGGGCAAGAACAAAGCTCCCGGCTCGGTGCGAAGGTCCAGAGTCGCGGTTCCGAACATGCCCGTGCGCAGCTTCCCGGCGCTGTTAGGCAGGTCGACCTCGGCTTCCATGGTGCGACTCATGGGGTCGAGCGCGCTGCTGATGCGTGTAACCGTGCCGCTGAACTGCTGAGCCGGAAACGCGTCCACCTGCACCTTGACCACCTGGCCGGCGTGAACAAAGGCGGCCTGGTTATCCGGCACATGCAGCAGAACGCGGACCGTGCCGATGCTGTCGATGGTTAGCAGGGGGGTGCCGCTGTCGCCGGTGTTGCTGCTGTTGTGGACCAGCGTCCCGGGGTCGACGGAGCGCGCGGTGACGACCCCGGAAAAGGGTGTGCGCACCACACCAAACTCCTGCTGTGCGGACACCCGCTGCAGGGATGCCTGCGCTGCGGCAACCTGCGCTGCAGCGCCCATGGCGGTTTGTGTCACTATGTGCGCCCGCGCCTGCGCGTTGTCCAGGTCTTGTCCCGCGACGAACTGACTGTCGGTCTCGGCAACCTGCGCCAGCCGTCTGGTCTGGTCAGCCTGCATCGCTGCCTCGGCATTCGCGCCGCTCTGCGCGGCACGTGCGGATTGCAGGGCGGCCACAGCGGATGAGCGGTCTGCCGCGAGCTCCGGCGTGCGGACGGTCAGCAGCACCTGCCCTCGACGCACACGCGATCCAACGTCGACGTAGATGTGATCGAGATAGCCGGCCACCTGTGCGTTCAGCGCTGCGTGGTCAAAGGCGACGATGGTTGCCGGAACCGTGAGCTGCATCTGCGCCGTGCCATCGGTCGCGGTAATGAGGCTGACGGTGGGAGCGGCGGATGCATGCGGACCCTGCGGTGCGGGTGCGTCGTGATCCTTGCAACCGAATAGCAGAGACGCGGAACAGACGAGGGTGGCGGCGAGGCAGGATGTACAACGAAGAGGTCGCATCAGATCTCCTCCACTGGAATGGTCTGGCTGGGAGGCGGCACATTGCGCTTCACAAGCAGGTACACGAGCGGCACTACAAATAATGTAAGCAGCGTCGACGCGGCAAGGCCGCCGACCACGGCACGGGCAAGCGGCACATTCGCCTCCGCGCCTGGTGCGAGATCAAACGCCATCGGCAACAGCCCGATGATGGCAGCGATGGAGGTCATGAGAATGGGCCGCAGGCGCACACTGGAGGCCTCCACCACGGCTTCCCGCAGGTCCACGCCATCGGCGCGGCGGCGATTGGCGAAGTCCACCAGTAGCACGGAGTTGGATACCGCGATGCCGACCATGAAGATGATGCCGAGATAGCTCTGAATGTTCAGCGTGGTACCGGTGATCAGCAGAATCGCAATAACGCCGATGATGCCCAGCGGTACGGAGACGAGGATGATGGCGGGATCGAGAAACGACCGGAACTGTGCGACAAGCAACAGGTACACGAGGACGACCGCCATGGCGAGGCCAAGACCCATGCCACTGAACGAGCTGTTCATGTTTTCGATTTCGCCACGCAGCGTGACCTTGTAGCCGGAAGGCAGCGCGAGTTTGTCGAGCCGCTGCTGCAGGTCGTGGGCAACGCCTGCTGTATCACGACCGTCGATATCGGCGTAGATATCGGTGACGTGCGCCAGGTTCAGGTGAGAGGCCTCGACGGGGGCCTCGGACCGAGTGATGCTGGCGACCTGGCGCAGCGTGGAAGGCACCGGTGAAGCCACGTTCGTCCCATCCAGGGCATGGTTCACGTCGGCCATATTCATGGACCCTGTTAGTGGAATGTTGGCCAGCGTATCCGTGGTCTGGATAGCGCTCTCAGGGTACTGCGCGCCAAGAAAGTAGTGGTTCCCGTTGTGCTCGTCGAGCCAGAACGCAGGCTGAAAGGTGACGCTCGAATTCAGTGCGGTCAGCAGGTTCTTGACCACATCGTCCGTGGTGAGCCCAAGATACGCCGCCTTGACGCGGTCAATCTGCACGTTCAACTGTGGGTAGTCACTCTTCTGCTCGATGCGTGCGTCGACGGTGCCGCGCGTTTCGTCAATGGCCTGCTTTACCTGCAACGCTATGGTTTGCGCCTTGGCCAAGTCATTTCCTGTCACCTGCACGTCGATGGGCGACGGCAGGCCGGAGTTGAGCGCCGCGCCAAGCAGGCCGCCTGTGTCGAACGAGAAACCCACACCTGGGAATTCCGCGGCCAGCGCCGTCCACAGTTGGCGGGCATAGGCCTGCGATGTGGTGCTGTGACCGCTGGCGAGTTGGACGGCGAAGAAGGTATCCATGGGGCCGGCGTTGGGCGTGTACGCCGCGGGCCAGTCGTACAGAACGCCGGTGTTGGCGACGATGGTGTCGATGTCGGCAGCAGGGATGACGCGGCGGATGGCGGCTTCAGCGGCGAAGGCGAGTGTTTCGGTGTTGTCGATGCGCGTGCCAGAGGGCGCACGCATGCGGACGACGATCTGTCCCGCGTCGACACTGGGGAAGAGTTCGCGGCCAAGCAGCGGGTAAAGCAGCAGCGACACAGCGAACAGCAGAGCCACACCGCCAAGCACCCACCAGCGCGCTCCGATGGCGCGCTCCAACACGCGGCGATAGGGACGGTGGATGCTCTCCGTGGTTGCAGCAATGCGGGGCAGCCAGGAGCGCCAGCCTCTTTGCCTTGTCGCAGCTTCGTGATTTTCGGCGTGGAGAAAGCGTGCCGCGAAGACCGGCACCAGGGTCATGGCGAGAATGTAGGACGCCACCATCGCAAAGGCGACGGTGATGGCCAGCGGCGTAAACAGAAAGCGCCCCACACCTTTCAAGAAGAAGACCGGCAGGAAGACGATCATGGTCGTCAGCGTGGAGACCACCACAGGCAGCGCCACCTCCTGTGCTCCGTCACGCGCCGCGATGACCGGCGATTTTCCCATTTGGAGGTGGCGTGTGATATTTTCCAGCACGACGATGGCGTCATCTACCAGCCGCCCGACAGCAAGGGCGAGGCCACCGAGCGTCATGCTGTTGATGGAATTGCCTGTGACGAACAGGCCGATGATGGCGAACGTAATGGACAGCGGGATGGTAATGAAGATGACGGCGGAGGACCGGACGCTGCCGAGGAACAGCAGCACCATGAGCCCGGCCAGGCACGCGCCCAGAAGCAGCTCGTGTTCCAGCGAAGACAACGCACGTCGCACGTAAAACGACTGATCGGCAATCAGGTTCAACTGCACGTCTGAAGGAATGCGCGCCTTCAATACGGGAAACGAGGCACGGATGTTTTCAACGACCTGCACCGTGTTCGCCCCAGGCTGGCGATAGATGGGAATGTACACCTGTCGCTTGCCGTTGACGTGGACAACGTTGCTCTGAATCTCAAAGCTGTCCTGCGCGTAGCCGATGTCTCGAACGAACACCGGTGCACCATTCACAATCTTGAGCGGAAACTGGTTGATGTCTTCCACCTTCGGCACATTGCCGTTGGCGACCACCATGTAGTCCGTCGCGCCGATGTTCGCATCACCGGTGGGAATAAAAACGTTCCATTTTCGCAGGCCGTTTGCGACATCGAGCGGCGACATGCCGTGGGCGGAGAGCTTTACCGGATCGACATAGACCAGCACCCGGCGGATGCGGCCGCCAAAGACCGCCGGAGCCACGACGCCCGGTGTGCCGCTCAGCATGTTGCGCACGTTAAAGTAAGCAATGTCGTACAACTGCGTTTCGTCGAGGGTGGCGCTGGACAGCGTTAGCAGGACAAGGGGTGTGCTGCTGGCCGGGTCATACGGCATCACCATGGGCGGCACCGTGCCGGGAGGCAGGTAGTAGAGATCGCTCATGGCCAGCGACGAGACCTGCGAGAGCGCCGCACTGGGATCCACATCGCTATTAAAGTAGTCGCGCACCACGCTTACGCCGGTCAGCGTCTTCGATTCCTGACGGGCGACGCCGTTGGCCTGCGACGTCCAACGTTCAATGCGGTTGGTGATGTCGCGTTCCATGGTGCCCGTCGGCATACCGGGGTACAGCGTCAGGATCTGCACGGCGGGTGTTTTGAAGATGGGCAGAATATCCAGAGGCGTGCGCGGGATCGTCACACCGCCAAGCAGCACGAGTGCAAGAATCGACACCACGACCAGGTATGGATTGCGAAGAGCAAATCGAACCATCGAGCTTTGGGAATTTCCTTTGAAAGTACAAACCTTCGAGCGGGTTGGTTTTATTCCCACATGCGAAACTCTGTGGGAATAAATACTCAGTCCGCAACGGTTTAGGTTTGTGTGAGAGGCATGCAGCCCGTGCGGAGCAAACCACAACGCGTTCCCGATCGTCTGGAGTTCGATCGTCTGCTGACGCCGCATGCGGTTCCGCTCTTTCGTTCCGCAACCTATTTAGTGGGTGTGGATGCGGCGGAAGACGTGACCCAGGAGACCATGCTGCGCGCGTGGAAGTATTTCGACACGTTCGACCCGGAGAGCAACAGCCGTGCGTGGCTGTTTCGTATCCTGCGCAACGTCTGCAACGACCGTTGGAGCCGGCCTGCCCTGGAGCTGCCGGTGGCCGACCTGGAAGAGATCGCCTTCGAACCGTACTACGACTGGGAAGGCACAATGCTTGCCGAGGAGCTTTCCTGGGGCATGCAGGAAGCCCTGCGCGCGCTGCCGGACGAGTACCGCTGGGCGATTCTGCTGGTGGACGTGGAAGAGTACAGCTACAAGCAGATCAGCATCATTCTTAATTGTCCGATAGGAACGGTCATGTCGCGCATTAACCGCGGACGCAGGATGCTCGCCCGGCTGCTGCGGCCGCAAACTGCCGAGACCAAAAAAGCGGACGAGCTACCTGCACCCTCGCACGCCAGTGCAGCCAAGAGGAGGATCCCATGATGGACTGCAAACAATTCCGCGAAGTGATGGATCTCTATGTGGATGGCGAACTTTCGTCCAGTGCGATCGCCGCAGCCAGCCTCCATCGCGCGGAGTGCCTAGCCTGCGACAGATGCACCAAAGAGTTCAGTCGATTGCGGTCCGCTGTCGCTGCGGAGGTTGCGCAAGTGGCGATTCCGACCGGCTTTCATGAACGAATGTCTGAAGCTCTTGACGGAGTTCAGAAACAGGGAGCATCAAAAGCAACACAACGTCTACTGTTATGGCCCGTTTGGCTGTCGCTCGGTGCTGCGCCGGTGGTTCTGCTGATGTTGATCACCATATCGGTGCCTGGGCGTTCCGTAACAGCCAACCTGCTTGAAAAAGCCGCATTTCTGCTGGACCGGCCACATACCACCCAGATTACCGGGAAACTGATTTGCCGCGACTGCACGCTGGAGAAGACATCCGGCATGACGCCGACATGCGAGCGCCACGGCCACCATGGCGCCTTGCTGACCAGCGATGGGCACATCTGGAACATCGTCGAGGACGACCGTTCCGAGCAACTCATTCACGACTCAACTCTGCTCGGTAAGGAGTTCCGCCTGGATGGTGTCCTGTACCGCCAGGCGGATGCAATTCAGATTGAACATTATTTACAGCTGAGCTAGCCAGCGTGTCCGTGGTTTAGCCTCTCCTCCGTGTTCGCAACGAGGGGCAATCCTCACTCAAAGCTTAAATTGAAGACTCGACAAGAATTGACAGGCGAGTAGATTCCACATAATCGCGGATATGTGGAATGCTGCAGCCATCGTTACTCGTGAGGTCCCGTCTGACGTATCGAACCAATCCGAGCTTTTCTGGTCAGTCTCGGCCCGCCGAAGTCTCGATCCTTCGGCGGCTCCCGTTCGGGCGGCGATGTCATGTGCTCGCTCATCAGTGCCAGTCGTGCGACTGCATGGGGGCCGCGGTCACATTGAGCTCTTCGATATGCTTTGCCCGGATATGGATGACCTTGTCGACATTTTGAAGTGTCCCCTCAATCAGCAGGAACTTAGCACAGGTGACCAGCGATCGATTCTTCTCGTAGAGATCGGGGTCGATGATCGCATTCGAGATCCCGGTCTCGTCTTCAAGGAGCTATCCTTAGGCGACAGCAAGCGAAGAAAAGGCGAAGTTACAGATGGGCAATTCCTCAACAAAGCGCAGTGCTGAGACGCGAGATAGAGGCCAAGCTCGCCTCCCGCATCCCTGCCGCTTTGTCGCCTCAAGCGATCCAGGCTCCGCGGCTAGTTCTCCCTGTGCAAAGTCAACGTGCACCGAATCTGGTGCGTAGGCATTTGAGAGGCAAGTCATTCATTCCAAATCACTGAAAAGAGCGTTTCTACTTCTTTCGCGGTAAGCATCTATCGTGGTGAAGGTATGGCAAAGCGAAGCGCAGGTATCGTCATGTATCGATTTGCCGAGAGGCAGTTGGAGGTTCTGCTTGTCCATCCAGGCGGGCCATTCTGGGCAAAGAAAGACCTCGGTGCCTGGTCGATTCCGAAGGGTGAATACGACGAAACAGAACAGGCTCTAGAGGCTGCCATCCGCGAGTTCAAAGAAGAGACCGGCTTCGTGGCCGCTGAACCATTTCTTGAGCTTGGCTCGGTGAAACAGGCTGGCGGCAAGATCGTGACCGCGTGGGCCTTCGAGGGGGGCTGCGATCCGTCCACCCTTATGAGCAATCTCTGCCGCATGGAATGGCCTCCAAGATCAGGCCGTGAGATCGAGTTTCCCGAGGTCGACCGCGCTTGCTGGTTCACGATCAATGAGGGTAGCGAGCGCATCCTAAAGGGTCAGGCACCTTTATTGCAGGTTCTTGCCCAGGCGGTAAGCGGCAGGAGCTGAGTTGAAGCAAGAGAGAACGGATATGACGATTGCAGAGTTCGCCGAAAACGACGGTCTGTTCCCTCAGAGCCCGCTTCGTGCCTTGTGGCTCGCCGGTCGAGGAGAGTGGGAGCAGGCGCATGAAATCGCCCAGTCGGACGAGAATCTCGACGGAGCCTGGGTCCACGCCTATCTCCACCGTGTCGAGGGCGACACAAGCAACGCGAACTACTGGTATCGACGTGCAGGTCGCCCTAACCCAAGCGGGGGACCTCCGCGCCGAGTGGGAGACAATCGTGATGGAACTGCTGCAACAGCCGAGCTGACCCCAGCCTTACGGCGTTGACGGGTTATCAGGACAAGGGGACCACCATCGTAATCGCCAGCTGGAATGTCAATTCGATCAAGGCACGTTTGGAGCACGTAACGACGTGGCTAAAGGCCCGAAATCCGGATGTCCTTCTCTTGCAGGAACTCAAAGGAACTGAGTTCCCTTCTGACGTCTTCAGCAGCTTGGGTTATGAGAGTGGGGCAGTGACCCAGAAGGCCTACAACGGGGTCGCCATTCTCTCCAGATCGCCAATCAAGCGCGTCAGCAATGTACTTTCCGGAGATGAGGCGGACACGCATGCCCGCTATCTCGAGGTCATCATCTCTGGCGTTCGAATTGTCGACATCTACTTACCCAACGGAAATCCGATCGGCACGGAGAAGTTCGACTATAAGCTCGCTTGGATGGAACGGCTCATTACGAAGATGAGTCAATGGAAGGCTGACGGCGTTCCGACTGTCATCGGTGGCGACTTCAACGTCATTCCTGAGGATATCGACTGTGGATCCATGATGCTCTCTTCCAACCCGAACCGCGAGCACTCTACCGCGCCATGCTGGACATCGGCTATACCGACGCCTTCCGGTCGTTGCATGCAGAAGGCGGACAGTTCACCTTCTGGGATTACTTTCGGCAGGCCTTCGAGATCAACCGCGGGATCAGAATCGATCATTTCCTTGTTGCCCCGTCGCTTCAATCTAGCATTGAAGCGTGTGAGATCGACAAAGGACCACGCGCTCAGCCGAAGCCTTCCGATCACACGCCAATCCTGCTCACCTTGAGCTAGGCTCTCAGGCGTAGAGTCTTCGTGCTTCACTGAGTGTGAGGACGCTGAGCTGCTCTTCCGTCTGTTCGACCTCTTCACAGCAGGCCGGGATGTTCGGTGAACTGAATGCAAGTTCAGCGGAACTCTGTAACCTTCCCGCAACTTGTCCACCGGCAACCCGTCTAAACCACCAGGCTACGGGAACGCCGGTCGCACCGCGTAACGATAGCCGAGGTCAGCCATCCGCCCGCTCGGTTCCACCCTTTGCCTCACCCCTCTGCTCCTTGCCTCCGCTCTCCTCGCCCAGACCCCTCCTACCCCCGCAGCCGACCAGCCCGCCTTCACCCTCCACGCCAACACCCGCCTCGTCCTCACCGACGTCACCGTCACCGACCACGACGGCAACCCCGTCAGGAACCTTCACAAATCCGCCTTTCACGTCTTCGACGGCAACACCCCGCAGAACATCGCCTCCCTTGAGGAGCACACCTCCACAGCCCTCGCCGAGACCCCCGCTCCCGCTGCCCCCCAGCCCCGCGGCACCTACAACAACGACTTCATCCTCCACCCCCCACCCGTCCTCGACGTCGTCCTCCTCGACGTCACCAATCTCGAGCTCGAAGACCAGATGTACCTGAGCTACCAGCTCACAAAGTTCCTCAACGCCCTCCCAGCCGGCCAGCAACTCGCCATCTACGAGCGCCACGGAGCCAACACCGTACTCCTCCAGAACTTCACCTCCGACCGCAAACTCCTCCTCAACGCCGTCCACCGAGGCCTCCCCCGCATCCTCCCAACCGGGCGCGAGTACCTCAATGACCTTGATACCCTGCAGCAGCTTGGCCTCTACCTCTCCGGACTCCCCGGCCGAAAGAACATCCTCTGGTTCTCCGGCGGCTCCACGCTATATCTCAATGAGGATCCCGCCAGCACTCCCATGGAAGATCAGGCGCTTATCCGCCGCATCTACGACAACCTCGAAGCCAACCGCATCGCGATCTACCCCATCGATGCCCGCGGCCTCACCGTCAACTCCGGCTCCGCCATGATCAATCAGCACTTCCGCATGAACGAGGTCGCCGAAGCTACCGGCGGTCACGCCTTCTACAACAACAACGGCCTCCAGCAGATGGCCGCCCACATCACCTCCAGCGGAGGAGACTTCTACACCCTCACCTACTCCCCCAGCAACTACAAGGAAGACAAGAAGTGGCACAAGGTCCGCGTATCCCTCGATACTCCCGGATACAGCCTTAGCTACCGCCACGGATACTTCGCCGACGGAGTCAACACCACGCCCCAGGCAGCCCCGAAGACCCTTCGCACTCTCCTCGCCGGCGGCGCTTCCGAAGGCGCCTCCACCTCCTCGGGCCGCTCAGGCCCTATCGTCTTTCAGGCCCGCGTCCTCCCCAGCACCGATCCCGAAGCCCACCCAGCTCCCCACGTCTCCGGTCCGGAACCCAAAAGCGTCCGCGGCGGCATCCCCTACTCCATCCACTACACCGTGCCTGCCCCGGATCTCTCCCTCTCCTCCGTCGACGGCCACACCTCCTTCAAGGTCATCCTCGCCGCTTTTGTCTTCAACCAGTACGGAACCGTCGTCGACCATCGCGTCCAGCGATTCACCCTGAGCGTCAACCTGGCACAACTGCAGGAGCATCCATCTGCCGGCATCCCGCTCGATCAGCAGCTCCTGCTCACCAGGGGCCCCCTCTACCTCCTCCTCGCTGTGGTCGATGAAGGCTCCGGCCGCAGCGGCAACGTCCAGATCGCGCTCGACGTCCCGTCCCAGCCAAAATCGCAGAAGTGAAAGACGCCCCCACCCACCGCCCCGCCGAGGAACCTGCCGCCGCGGCTCCCGCGATCGCAGCCGGGAGGCCGCAACATAGCTCCATCCACATCGGCACCGCAGGCTGATCCATCCCGCGAATCTCCGCCGTTGCCTTTCCCGGCTCCGGCTCACACCTCCACCGCTACGCCCGTACCTTCCATGCGCCGAGATCAACACTACCTTCTACCGCGCGCCCCGAAGCTCCACCCTTGCGCGCTGGGCAGCCTCGGTCCCAACGCACTTCCGCTTCTCCGTCAAAGCTCCCAGGACCATTACCCACGAAGTCGCACTCGCCTGTACGCCCCTTCAGCTGCGCTCCTTTCTCGACGAAGCCGCGCAGCTCGGCACAGCGCTCGGTCCCATCCTCTTTCAGCTTCCACCCAAACTCGCCTTCGACCGCCTCCGCGCGGCCACCTTCATCTGGCTCCCTCCGACAGGGTGCAGCTCTCCGAGAGCTTCACGGTGCCTGCGGAGCAGATGTTGGAGCTCGTGAAGACACACGGCCTCGAGGGTGTGATCGCCAAACGTCTCAGCAGCTTCTACGAACAGGGCCGACGTTCAGGCGCCTGGGTCAAAATGCGGATAGAGCTGGCCCAGGAGTTCGTCATCGGGGGCTACACGCCGGGAACGCACGGCTTCGACGCCGTGCTGCTTGGCTTCTACGGAGGTGGCAATCTCCAGTTCTGCGCCAGCGTCCGCAACGGCTTCGTTCCTGCCTCCCGCCGCTCGCTCTTTTCCAAGTTGAAGCCATTGGAGACGGGCATCTGCCCTTCACCAACCTTCCCGAGACGGGTCCGGGGCGCTGGGGGCAGGGCCTGACCGCGGCAAAGATGCAGAACTGCATCTGGCTCCAGCCGGAGACCGTGGCTCAGTTCCGCTTTCTGGAGTGGACACCCGCCGATCACCTGCGCCATGTCAGCTTCGTCGGCCTTCGCGAGGACAAAGAACCGCAAGAGGTCGTGAAGGAGGGTGAGCAGCAGCGCTCCCGGAAACCGCCTCGCGCCGTGTATCAGAGCGCGGCCGGCCGCAGAGCCAAGGCATAGGAGGGGACATGATTATCCAACCCGGAGACGAGAAGCGGGCCGCCGCACACAATCCGCGGGCCGTCCCGCCTGTGAGATGAAATAGGTGCATAGGGCCCGACTCGTGAAATACTCGCCGTGCCTCTGAGTCGCCGTTCCCCTTGCGCTTTAGTCATCCTTCTCACCGCGGTGCTGTCATGTTCAAGTCTGCCGTCCGTCTCTCCTCGCATCTTCTGTTTCTCTTGTTTTCTACCCTGTTTACTGGCTGCGGCGCGCAGAAGGGCGTCTTGCCGCCGGTCGTTGTATCGAGTATCCGGGGTACAGTTCACGGCGGGCAGCAGCCCGTGAGTGGGGCGGCGATTCATCTGTATGCCGTGGGCTCGAGCGGTGATGGGTCGGCGGCGACGCCTTTGCTCTCGCGCGCGGTGACTACGGATGCGGGTGGCGGCTTCAGTCTGGCCGGAGCGTACACGTGTCCCAGTGCCTCGATCCTCGTGTACATCGTCGCGAGCGGGGGCAATCCTGGCCTGGCCGCGGGCACGAACAATGCCGCGATTACGATGATGGCGGCGCTTGGCCCGTGCAGCAGCCTGACTCCTTCGACATTTATTCTGATCGATGAGCTGACGACGGTGGCGGCGGTGTCTTCATTGGCGCCCTACATGACTGGGCCGGGCTCCGTCGGTTCCGGGTCGAGCGATGCGGCCGCTCTCGCGGCTGCGTTTGCGCTTGCCTCGGAGCTGGTGAACACAAGGTCAGGGAGCGCTCCGGGGACGAATGTGCCTGTTGGCGCTATAGTTCCGGTCGAGCAGATCAACACGATCGGGAACATCGTGGCCAGTGCATCAACTCGGCGGGCGGCGTGGCGGGTGATGGTTCCGCCTGCGGGACTCTTTTCTCGCTGACGACTCCAAACGGCGGCAGCCCTGCGACGGAGACGATGACGGCGCTGCTGCACCTCGCGAACAACCCCACGCTGAACACGCTCCAGCTCTATAACCTTGCTGTTCCTGAGGCTCCGTTTCAGCCGTCGCAGCCGCAGGTTCCGCCGGATCTGGCGGTGCAGCTGATGGTGGCATCGGGATTTACCGTTTCGCCTGCGGCGGTGAGCTTTCCGGCGACGCGGGTTGGGTCCACCAGTTCACCCCAGAACGTTACGTTCACCAACCATACGAATGCGCCGATCGGCAACAATGTTGCTTTGCTCAGAGGTAATACGAATATCACTTACACAGATAGGCCGAGACTCTCCGGGGCCGACCCTGCCGACTTTCCGGCTTATGAGAGCGTTCCTAACGTAACACTAGATGAGACGTTCTCCACTTGCCCGACCCCTGTCATGCCGGGAGGTACCTGCACGCTGCAGTTTTCCTTCAAGCCAAAGGCGACAGGTCCGCGGAGCGCGTACCTAGTGGTGACGAACACCTCGGCGAACCCCGTGATTACGGTGCTGCTGACGGGAGATGGACTGCCGGCTACGGCCGGCCCGGCGGCGCTGAGCAGCTCCGAGCTGAATCTGGTGGCGGCCAATACGCCTTCGGACGTTATCCTGACCAACTCCGGGAGCGCGCCGCTAACGATCGATGGGTTCAGCATCAGCAACGACCCCATCTCGGGCCAGCCCGCGTTTACGCAGACGAACACCTGCGGGACGTCGGTCGCTCCGCAGGCTACGTGCAAGATCAGCATCTCCGCGATTGCGACGATGCAGGCTTACTCGACCGGTGTGCTGACGGTGATGGACGATGCGGCCGCCGGTCCGCAGACACTGGCTCTTTCGTACTCGAACGGTTTTACCGGTCGGCTGTTGATCGATTTCGGAAGCCGCTCGGTGGAAACGCAGGGGGCCAGTTCCACCGGCGCGAATCCCTCGCGGGGCTTCACTCTCACCGGGCCGAATGCAACGGACTTTTCCTTTCTCCCGGATTCGTCGGTGCAGACCACGAACTGCACCAACCAACGTAGTTGCTATCTGCCCATCTACTTCAAACCTTCGGCACTGGGGCGCCGGATTGCCACCGTAACTTCCGACACGGGTCCCATCGGCGGCGTGATTGGAACGGGTCTGGCCGCGGGGCCACATCTCTCGGCTTACAGCCCCGTCGACTTCCGTGATGTGTACGTCGGGAGTACCTCGTCCTCGGGCGGGGGTGTGTTCCTTGTGAACACGGGTACAGTCCCGCTCACTCTCAACGCGCCTGTGCTGAGCGGAGCCAACGCATCCGAATTCAGCGTAGTTTCAAACTGCTCCACGGTCGCTCTCAACGCGAGCTGCAATGTGGGTGTAACGGCCTCTCCCACGCAGGCGGGGGACCGTTCCGCGACGCTGACCCTGACGGACTCGACCGGAACCGCGCAGCAGACCGTGCTGCTGAAGGTAACGGGCGTCAATCCACCGCCGACGGCTAGCCCGAACAAGCTCACGTTTCCTCTCACGTTGCTGGGAGCAGTGAGCGCGCCGATGACGTTTACGGTGACGAGTTACAACAACGACCCGGTAAGCGTAGTTATAGTAGAACCGAATTCTCCCTTCGTGCTCAGCGGAGTAGGGTCCTGTTCCCGGACGCCCTGCCAGGTCTCCGTAACGTTCGCTCCGCAGTCGAGGGCGTTGTCTGCATTTAACATCCAGATCACCGACCTTTTTTCCAGTATTCCTTCCTTTGTGAATGTGAGCGGAGACATCGGACCGCCTCTGGTCACCTCGCTGAGCGTCTCACCAGCTTCGCTGACCTTTCCTCTGCAAGCGGTGGGCACGACCTCTGCCCCGCAGACTGTAACGGTGACGAACACCGGCGAACAGGTAAATTTTATATCGTCGCTGCTGGCTACCTTTCCGGCGGAGTATGCCCTAGTCGATAACTGCCTCACTGTCAGATTGCAGTCGGGCATGACCTGCACCATTACCGTCGCGTTCCGGCCCCTCGCGGCGGGAACGCGCACCAATATCTTGCAGATCGTTTCCAATGCGCCCACGTCTCCAGACCAGGTCACCCTGACCGGCACAGCGCAGTAGCCGAGCTGAGCTGATTACGCTGGCGCGTCGGATGCATATATGCAGGCGATCCGGTTGAAACCCCGGTGGCGCGTTTCGGTTCGGCGTTGCCGTTGGTGTGCGGTGTAAGGTCGGGTGAAGCGGTGTTTGAGGTCGAGGGCTTTGCAGGTCGCGGCGAAGCGGTAGCGATGAGCGAGCGGGATCTTACGACGCATTGAAGTGTTAACCGAAGTCTTGGCCGGGCGCCGGACAGTGGCTTCGGCCGCGACGGTTTTGGCCATAAGCGAGCGGCAGGTGAACCGGCTGTTGATCCGGTATCGGGATAGTGGCGGCGGTGAGCTTGCTCTCTCAGCCGATACTCGGATGAGACGAACGCAACGTCTCTTCTTAGACCGGCAAACTCCAGCCGCGTTTTCAGATGGCCGCCTTCAGCGCCTCGCTATGCCAGACTCAGTCCGCAACCAGCAGCTTCAACCGGCGGCTCTCATCCTCCATCGCCTTCAGACGCTTCGCCCCACTCACTTCATCCCGCCGAAATTCTGTTCAGCCATAGAAGGTTGCCGCACTGATCCCATGCTCTCGTATAGATATTGCAGGGGGGCAGGTCACCTTGAGGTCGGAATAATCCTGGGCGCAAATTGCAAAAGCACTTTGATCGGGCGGCCTCTCGGCAAGTGCGTGATGGCGAAGGTGGACAAGCAATTCCGAGACGTGAGCCGCTGTGTCAGCAACAAGTCTCATCCCGACGCACTGAAGCAGCATAAGGCTTGGTTGAGCGATTTGTAATCACCCCGCAGAGGGAGGACGTCTCCTCCCCGCTGCGGCCGGCTGCGCCGTCCTCCGGCACCCACCTCCGCGGGCCGTTCCCGCCCGCAACGCCCACCCCAGGAACAGAAGCAAATCGATCTCCTGCGCTCCGCGCTCGACAAGGTCACCAGACCTCCTGAGTCTGTATGTCTTTTCTAGAGCCGCATCCATCGGTTCTCCTGTTGTCAGGAGGAAGGCATGAAGAAGACCATCAGATCGTTCGTCGGCATGGACGTCCACAAGGCGGCCATA